>Ga0115567_10006481_pt1 | contig 11197 bp, 9 predicted proteins | sample COGITO_mtgs_1204_2_FD_88679 | JGI IMG/M metagenome (GOLD analysis project Ga0115567, IMG submission 88679) | Pelagic marine microbial communities from North Sea - COGITO_mtgs_120412 | ecosystem: Environmental > Aquatic > Marine > Epipelagic | place: Germany:Helgoland, sampling site Kabeltonne... | reverse complement strand
CCATTTGAGACCGTCATCAGATTATCTTGCTGCGTCGGTGAGTAGCACAATGCAAAAGTGCTAAAAACCAAATATAATATATCTTTGGAAATGATATTAATACTCACTTACAGTTCAGTCATGAAGTGCTGGCAGTTCCGCCTAGCATGATTACAATCTCTATAGAGTTGAACAATATCCATGACTAGGTGCGAGAGTGATTTAACAAACTACTCTCGCATCAAGCTTGTAGTGGCGCCATCCAAAAGCATACTTTAAATTTCTCGAACTAGCTCAGAAAACCTTTCCCATACAACTGGCTTAGAGAATAAATACCCTTGCAGTAAATCACAATTTGCTTCTTTCAAAAATAGCCTTTGCGCTTCAGTTTCCACACCTTCTGCAACCGTTTGTAAATTATTCGCCTTTGCAATGGCTATCATCGAGGAGATGATTGTTTTGTCGGCGTCATTAAGAAGTTCAAAATTATCAATAAACGACTTATCTATTTTCAAACAGTCAATTGGGTATTCAATCATATGCCTAAATGATGAATAACCGGTGCCAAAATCGTCTAAGGCTAGTTTTACTCCTAAAGCACGGAGTTGATTCAACAAAGAGACTGTCATTGTGTCAATTTCAATCATACTCGTTTCCGTAATTTCTAGTTCAACATTACGGGGATCAACTGGGTATCGGCTTAATAAATTGCTGAAACTATCTATAAAGCTTGGATTATTAATTTCTTTTGATGAAATATTGATACAGAATGTAAGTTTAGAAAAATTAGGGTCGCTACTAACGTCAATAATCTTCTTGAACGTTTCTTCTACTACCCATAAATCGATGAGATGAATTAAGCCAAAGTCTTCTGCAATCGGAATGAATTGGTCTGGACCAATGTTTTCTAAATTTGGATGACTTGTTCTTAATAGCACTTCAACTTTTCGTATAAGATTAGCGTCTGAACTGACGATAGGCATATAGTTAAGAGATAGCAAATTTTGTTCAATACATTGTTTTAGATTACCCGCTATCTCCCTGCGTTTATAAATCAGATCTTTTACGTCTCTATTAAAAAGTCGGTATGTATTTTTAGCTTCCTTTTTAGCTACATACATGGCGGTATCGGCTAAATCTAATAGACCAGTAAAATCATCAACTTGTTGATCGAAGTTTACAATACCAATGCTCACCCCTACTTTCATCAAACGACCAGAAATAATGACTGGCCGGCTAAGTTTTTCAATGATTTCTTCTGCGAGCAGAATAGCATCGTCATCATTTATATTGTCTAACCTAGCGGCAAACTCGTCGCCTCCTATTCTTGCTAAGACTGCTTCAGAACCGCGAGTTTGATTTTTTTGAACCGCCGATTTTACTAAGTCACTTACTATTATTAGTAGCTTGTCGCCTATTTGGTGACCATGCGTGTCATTAATTTTTTTAAAGCCGTCTAAATCGAAATAAAATAAATAACTTGTTGTGCGCGATTTTTCTTTAAAAAAATCGAGATTAACGGCTTCAGCCATTCCTCTGCGATTAAGCAATTTGGTTAATGGATCGATCTTCGTTAGTTTGTCTAAATATCGAGCCTGACGAACGGCAAGAAATAATATTGCTATTAACCATACGACAGTAATACCTTTTATTAACTCCAATTCAGAAACTAGTTGTCCGTGTAAAACAGCTGTTTCTATTTTATAACTGTAGCTCCCGGCCACTTCAATGTTGTCAGACGTGAATTCAATAAAAACGATATTACTGAAATCCAATTGTGCATCTTCGTAACCTATTTTAAAACGTTTAAGCCACCAATCATCGACCATAAACGAAGATAATGGCACCGTAAGTTCTGGCAAGGAAGTATCGTTTAAGTACACAAGTGAATTATATTTTAATGATACAAATTCGTATTTATTCGAGAATTTAGGGTCGAAATGCCTAAAAGCGATTCTTAGCCGTTTGTTTTCATGTGGTGCAGTTTGACTAACTTTAAATTCTAAACGATCGTATTGTCGTAAATCAATCCCGCGGCTAATGTCGTGGCCACCTTCAGTTATTTTAGGACCAATGCCAATGCTAATCCCACAATTTGTATAGCCCACAACGCTGTTAACGTCACATCTTGTGGTGAACTTACCTTCTGAACTACTCAAGTCCCCTTCTACATCGCCGTCAAGTATAGCTGCTACGTACGAATAATTTTCGTCATTTTGTAAATCCATCTCAATTTCAGTTACACCAAAATGATGAGCAATAATTACAACTATTGACGTAACGAAAAGTATAATTATTGTCTTAACATTAAAATCACTAAGATACATCGACGACTTTTCTTTTGACATTTATCCAATCTCAACTACTTAAAATATGCTTTTAGGTCAGCTATTGACCTATGTGCCAACTCGACTTTCCTTTAATACTATTAACGAATGGGGTTTGTGCTACATTTCTGACATGCCAAATTCGAACGGTAAATCTAAATTATTACCATGCCTGCAAACCCCGCAATAAACAAGTATTAAGAAATTTTTTAGAATTAAAGGACTTAGCAATAACGATACTAATTACTTAGGCTAAGCCCACAAATGCTGTAACGCCCAATGCCAAAAAAACATAAGTCATTGCTTGCACGAATCTTCGGATTAAGTAACGAAAGTAATAGTGAATAAAAATATAGTATCAGTAGAATTTAAAAGCTTTATAATTCGCACACCGCAGTGGTGTATTTAATTAAGGAGTGTACATGCAAGTTTCATTTATAGGGCTAGGTGCCATGGGGTTTCCAATGGCAGGTCATTTATCAAAAGCCGGGCATAATGTAAGTGTCTTTAACCGAACTTCAGCAACAGCAAAACGCTGGACCTCAACCTTTACAGGAAAGCGCTATGAGACACCTTCTGCGGCGTGTAAAAATGCAAACATCGTCTTTATATGCGTTGGCGATGACAGCGATGTGCGCGAAGTCGTATTAGGAGAAAATGGCGTATTAGCAGGCATGCCAAAAGGTAGCATATTAGTTGACCATACGACCACATCTGCAAACTTAGCAAAGCAGCTATACATACAATGTTTAGATCTCGATATTCAATTTTTGGATGCCCCCGTTTCCGGAGGTCAAGCTGGAGCAGAAAACGGAAAGCTCACGGTAATGCTAGGCGGAGAACAAGCTACCTACGATGCCATAAAGCCAATTTTAGACTGTTTTAGTCAAAAACATGAACTTATGGGTAGTGCTGGAAGCGGCCAGCTCACCAAAATGGTTAATCAAATCTGCATCGCGGGTCTTGTGCAAGGGCTTTCAGAAGCGCTCCAATTTGCCGAAAATGCGCAATTGGACATAGAAAAGGTAATCAACGTCATTAGTAAAGGTGCTGCGCAGAGTTGGCAAATGGAAAATAGATGGTCGACGATGGTGAACAACGATTTTGATTTTGGCTTTGCGGTTGATTGGATGAGAAAAGACTTAGACATTGTGCTAAGTGAAGCGAAACGCAATAAAAGCGCCCTGCCCGTAACCTCACTTGTAGACCAGTTTTATGCCCAAGTTCAAGCCAAAGGCGGCAACAGATACGATACTTCGAGTTTAATAACCTTGCTTAAAAAATAGCGATGAATCTTGTAGTTTGCATCCTTATATTTAGTTTAATCAGCATTGGTCTATTTATTCTGAGCCAATATTCTGTCTAAATGACCCGCAAACTCTTTTCGTTCTCGATGACTCATTGGCGGCGGACCACCGGTGTGTTCGCCGCTGGCACGCATTGTTTCCATAAAGTCTCTTGTCGTTAAACGAGACTTTATATTCTGTTTGTCAAACACCTCCCCTCTAGGTGATAAAACCAAGCCCTCTTTTGCAATAACATCGGCCGCTAAGGGAATATCAGAACTTATGACTAAATCATTGATGTTCGTACGCTTAACAATTTCATCATCTGCAACATCAAAGCCGGACATGACTTGAATAAACTGAATATTTGGTGCAAGCGGAACTTTTATGGGGTGATTGGCAATTAGTATCAGTGAAATCTTGGTGCGTAAGGCAGCCTTAAACAGTATTTCTTTGATAACAACAGGGCACGCATCTGCGTCGACGATTATTTTCATTAGGTGCTACCTAGTTCCGTTAATAAAATAACGAGAGGAAACAAACTTAGCCACGTCCGAAAAGGTCGTATAATCTCATTTGTTTATGTGCAAACCAATTCGAATGCTTTTTAATAAGCAATCATATTTGTTTGCAATTTTGCTATGTAAGTCTATACTATCTTAACCGTAATGTATAAAAGAATCATCTATGCTTAGCCTGATTGCAGTAGAAACGAGCGATATTGTAGGGTCAACAAAACTATCAAGGCCAGAACTAAATACAGCTATTACAGCCTTAAAATCCTGTATTGCTGGTATCAGCCATGAAAGTAATGACATAGTGGCTGAATTTTATAGAGGCGATGCTTTTCAAATTATGTACCCTAATGCCGTTTCTTCATTCAAAAACCTATTAATTATTAAACTTTACATGCTATCGCATCTAGATTTTACTGTGAAAATAACACAGTCACTTGCATTAGGATCTGTTTCACTGCCCGTAAAAAGCTTGAATGACCGCATGGACGACGTGTTTATTAATTCTGGACGCCAACTAGATATTCTAGATAAAGGAGAGATTGGTATAAGTATCAACAGTTTTGCTGGCGCCGATATGCTTGCGCTTAGTTTTTTGAATCGCCTCATTGAAGGTCTTTCAGCGAAACAAGCATTAGTTCTATATTGGTATATTAAAGACAATTACCCTGAACATAAAAAAATAGCGGCTAAGCTTAAGATGACTAGACAAAACGTGAATACACACCTACTTCGTGGTAATGCCGATTTGATCAGAGGCTTTATAAATCATTTTGAAACAGTTGTAAAAGGTGAACAAAAATGATGCTATTTGCCTGTTTATTGCTAGCGCACATTATTGCCGATTTTTATTTACAGCCACATGCATGGATCATGAGCAAAGTAAAATATAAGATTCGATCTATTGGATTGCTTAAACATATGGCAGTACATCTAGTATTAACCGCCACTGCCCTTTTCGCAGGCGGCATTCCCTTCTCTGCTGACTTTGTAATTGCTTTAGCCGTCATTATTGTTAGTCACTATGGCATTGATGTCTGGAAAACATATATGGGCTTTACCACGAAGTTTTTCGTGATTGATCAGTTGAGCCACCTCGCTATTTTATTACTGGTTAGTCTTTACTTATCTGGAGGCAACTTCTCAGCAATCTTATTGTTTATTCAAACCAAAGTGACTATCTCTAATTTTGCTGTGATGATTGCTTATTTATTGGCCTACAAGCCTTTGTCCATTTTAATTCAGCTGTTACTTCGCCCTTATTTGAATCAGTTTGAAAATGCAGAACAAGCGAATACTGGATTACAAACAGCAGGAGAGCACATTGGCGGGCTAGAACGCTTCCTGGTCATTACTTTTGTATTGTTAGATCAATTTGCCGGAATAGGATTTCTATTAGCGGCTAAAAGCGTGTTTAGATTCGGAGATATGCGACGGCAAAATGACCGTAAATTAACCGAATACATTATGTTGGGCACCCTGCTTAGTTTTACGTTCGCGCTATTAATTGGCTTAGCAATCCTAAATATTAGGCCCTAAGATAATGTTTTGATCTGTCATATTAATGCAAAGGTTTCTTGCTTCGACGACAGCGCTGTGAACAATATTTTACAGACTCCCAATTCAAAGCCCACTTTTTACGCCAAGTAAAAGGAAGTTTGCACACAGGGCAAGTTTTTGTCGGTAAGTCAGACTTCTTCATTATTACTTAATTTTTTGATGAACTCTTCTGCATCATCAAGCATGTGCGCCAATTTCCCTTGGTCCATTTTACCCATGGTGCTATATATCATCCCCATTCGTGGGTTACCCTCAAGCTTTTCTTTATGCTTGTTAATAAAACCCCAATATAAATAGTTAAATGGACAGGCTTGCGGACCTGTTTTTTCCTTTACGCTATAGTGGCAGTGCTGACAATAGTTGGACATTTTATTAATGTAAGCACCGCTCGCCGCATAGGGTTTACTAGCAAGCTTACCGCCATCGCTATAAAGTACCATAGAGCTCACATTTGGCAGCTCCACCCACTCGTATGCATCAGCATATACAATTAAATACCACTCGTTTACCTGCTCGGGATCAAGTCCAGCTAGGAGAGCGAAGTTACCGAGTACCATTAAGCGCTGAATATGATGGGCGTAGGCATGCTCTTTTGTTTGTTTTACGCATTGGCTCAGACAGTTCATGTCTGTTTTACCGGTCCAGTAAAACTCGGGAAGAGCATTTTTTGCCTGTAAATAATTATCACTTTTAAGGCCTGGCATGAAGTACCAATAAAAGCCTCTCATGTATTCTCGCCACCCCAAAATTTGACGGATGAATCCTTACACGGAGCTGATGGGTGCATTCCCATCATAATAAGCTTTTTGCGCTGCAGATATCGCCTCTTCGGGAGTTATCAAACCCACGTTAATGTAAAACGACACGTGAGAATGATACATCCACGCTTCATCTTGCACCATTGCGTCTTGATATGTGCCAAACTCGGCTAAACGAAGTTCAATAAATTCATCCAAAACATGTAAGGCTTGCTCTCTATTTACCGCGTAATGAAAATTATCGAGATCTCCAAAATGTTCATTGAATTCTTTATTAACTAAACTAATAACCGACTCTGTAATACTGTCTGGCGTAAATGTGGTGGGCGCTGGCGGCGTGAAATCGGCCGGTAGCTTTTGCCGATTATCAGCGTCGAAGTTCCATTTGCCGCCCACTGGCTGTTTGTCATCCATTAAGATATTAAAGCGCTTCCTCATTTCTCGATAAAAAAACTCCATTCTAAATTGCTTTTTACCATCGGCCCACTTTACGAAATCGTCTTCACTTGCCATAAAGCGATTGTCGGGCGTTATTGTTACTGGCAAGTCTAATGAGTCTGACCACGTGTCTACTTCTGTAGATAGCCTATACTCCGCTGGTTTTGCTAGCACAAGGGCTGCTATATTTAGCTTACTGCTTACATGCTTTACTTCTTCAAATAATGAGCCACGATTGTTTTTATCATCATACTTTACATAACTTACACTATACCCAGCATCAACTAAGGTTTGAGCAAAATGCCGCATAGCACTAAATACAAATGCAATTTTTTGCTTATGATGCTTGACGTACGAAGCCTCACTGCGCACTTCTGCTAACAGAACATGGTCAGTTTTCTTATTAATATCGGTTAATGATGATGTATTAAGACTTAATTGGTCACCTAAAATTAAACACAGTGTAGACAATGCGCGTCTCCAAATTTATTACAGAATAATTAATGTTGAACTAACGAGTTTTAATCAGCGTTGTTATTCAAATAGATATTTGAGAATAGTGCACACGCACTTGACTACTTAATTGTTGAATAAGCGTCTAAGGCGCGCCTACGCGACGTTTTTAAATCCACAAGATGCCCTGGGTAGTCTTTACCCAATACAATATTAGCGTCAGCTAGCTCTTCACTGCTTGCCTCCCAAGGTTTATGTAGATATTTATTACCTAATGCTTTTAGCTCTGGGCAATATTTTTTAACGTACTCCCCTTGCTTATCGAATTTTTCTCCTTGCAACACTGGGTTAAAAATTCGAAAGTAAGGAGATGCATCTGCACCCGAACCCGCAACCCACTGCCAACCTGCAGAATTACTGGCCGAATCGGCATCTAGCAAGCAATCCCAAAACCAGCGTTCGCCCTCTCGCCAGTCAATCATCAAGTTTTTCACCAAATATGAAGCGACAATCATACGTACTCGGTTGTGCATGTAACCCGTTTGCCAAAGCTCTCTCATACCCGCGTCTATAATAGGCACGCCGGTATTGCCTTGCTGCCAAGCCTGCAAGTATTTCTTGTTTTGCTGCCAAGGAAAGTTGTCGAATTTTTTATTAAAATTTCTATTTTGAATATCATTAAAGTGGAAAAGTAAATAGTACGAAAATTCACGCCATCCTAATTCACTTAAATAAACGTAAACCCCTTTTTTCTCTCTGCTGCCGTCAAAGGCATCGTGTACCGCATACCATGCTTGGTTTGGCGAAAGTAGGCCAAAATGCAAATAGGGTGAGAGCTGCGACGTGCCTCGTATTGACGGTATATTGCGATCTTCGTTATAGTCTTCAATTGCCTCCGTTATAAAACGCTCTAATTTATACTGGGCGCCCTGTTCGCTGATATTCCATTGCTTGTCTATTTCGGTATCCCAACTAATAGTCGGTAATAATGCCAACGCAGCTATTTTAGCATCATCTGTTTGGGCTTCAACGCTAGTCACAAAGCCAATATGTGGCTTTCGTTCAGGGTAGCGAGGATGGGCGGCGTTCAAACAGCCGTTTTTATAATACGGCGTAAAGACTTTGTAAGGAGTTTCATCTTTTTTAAGTACCTGCATAGGTTCCCACAGCAAACTCCCGTTGCTGCTTCGCACATCTATGCCTTGTGACTTTAGTTCTTTCTTAATATCGGTGTCTCGGCTAATCGCCCAAGGTTCATACATTCTGTTCCAGTACACGGCGCCTATATCATGCTCTTTACATACCGTCGCTAGTACGTCTTCAGGATTGCCACTTACTACCATCAAATTACCATCTAAAGCATCATTGAGAGAAATTAAGGCGTGATGCAAACACCATTTGGAGGCACCACCTAATTTCGCCTTATCTGGGAGAGATTCATCGAAAATATAAATAGCTAAAACATGTTCATGTTTAGCTGCGTTTATAAGCGCTGGATTATCTTTTACGCGAAGGTCTTGGCGAAACCATATAAGCGAGCGAGGTGCGTCATTCTGGGTAGTGTTTGGCATGTTATATTTAGTCTGTCTCGTTTAGTTTTCAGTCTTTTACTATATAATCTTTACTGTTTCCATTTCAAAATAGATCGCTTACATCACCGACTAAGTAACAAGCAGTATAGTGATAATAAATTGGATTTATTGGATGAACAAAAAAGACTACACCTTGGGGCTGCATTGGATGCGCCATGACTTAAGAGTTGAAGATAACGAAGCACTCAGCGCATTAACTCACAAGTGTGACAAAGTAGCGGTAGTATATATCTTCAATCCATCTTGGCTGAAAGATAATCATTATGGACACTGTCATTTAGGAAAACATAGGCATGCTTTTATCGACAAGTCGTTAGTCGATGTGAAAGAGCAATTAGCGCATCACAATTTGTCACTCATTATGCTTGAAGGTGAGCCACTAACTGTGCTTACCGATTTGCTTGAAAGTGCGCCCTTCGATTGCCTAAGTTGTGAAACGCATTACGGCTATCACGAGCGCGAGCAAGTATCGTCGTTAAAGGCAAGGTTTTCGAAACTGGCTTTTGTGAGCGGCATGAGTAATTATTTGCTCGTACACGAAAACTTACCGTTTCCATTGGATGAGATGCCCAATGTATTCTCACCGTTTAGACGCAAAGTTGAGAAAAATCTATCTCTTAGGCACGTCAGTGCAAACCTGGATAAGTCTGTGCGCGACGCCGCAAAAGATGTATCACTGACACACTTGAGTACTTACGAACCTATGCTTATCAGTAAAGAAAGTGATTATTCAGGCGGACAAAGCGCTGGCCAGCAGCGTATTGATGATTATTTCTTCAAAACTGATAATATTGCGAACTACAAGGAAACCCGCAATGGCCTAGACGGTTGGACATTCTCTAGCAGGCTTTCAGCATACTTGGCCAATGGCTGCGTATCACCTGCTTATATAATCAAAGAGCTGAAAGCTTATGAAACACAGCGCGTGCAAAACGACTCCACCTACTGGTTGTTCTTTGAACTTTTGTGGAGGGAGTTCTTTCATTTACAGTCGAAGAAACATGGAGCCCTGTTTTTCCAGTACGGCGGTATTCAACAAAATCCACCTGCTAATTCTTTTAATGCGACAAGTTTCAAACAGTGGAAAAATGGCGAGACCCCCTACCCGATAGTCAATGCGTGTATGCATCAATTGGCCGCAACTGGTTTTATGTCAAACAGAGGCAGACAGCTTGTGGCGAGTTGTTTTGTCCACGAGTTGCAGCAAGACTGGCGCTATGGCGCCGCATATTTCGAAGAAATGTTAATCGATTTTGACGTAGCGAGCAATTATGGAAACTGGCAGTACCTAGCAGGTGTGGGATCTGATCCCAGAGGCCACCGACAGTTTAATTTAGAAAAACAAACCGATATATACGACCCTAAGCGGGCATTTATTAAAGCATGGACATAAGCGCCCCGCCGTTTTCCTTAGTATGGCTTAAGCGCGACTTAAGACTGCGCGACCATAAGCCGCTGTGTGAAGCAATTGCCTTGGGCCAGCCAATTCTGATTGCCTATATAATCGAACCCATTCTGCTAAATGATAGTCATATGGACGACAGACATTGGCGCTTTATTTATGAGTCAATTGTAGACATGAATGAACAGCTAGCGCCATTGAAGGGGTCTGTGACGGTTATGAATGGTAACATTCTTAATATTATCGATGAACTGCTTAGCAACGGACTCACGCATATATTCAGTCACCAAGAGATTGGATTGGCACATACCTATAGCCGCAACATTGCCGTGAAAAAATGGTGTAAGAAGCATGCGGTGCAGTGGTTTGAATCGCCCTATAGTGCCGTGAAACGTCCAATGACTAACCGGTATAATTGGCGCAAACACTGGCATGCGCGCATATCAGAACCTACTAATGACCCAGAGTTAACAAAGATTACCTTTCGTAAGTTATCGCTCAAGGCATCACTTACCGATGAATCGTCGATGGCAAAATGGCACGTTAAAAACCCATCGTTTCAGCCCGGTGGTGAAAAACGTGCATGGTACACATTGCATGACTTTTTTAAAACGCGAGGCCGAGATTATTTCGGCAACATTGGCAAGCCCGAGCAAGCGCGTAAAACCTGCTCGCGACTATCGGTATATCTAGCTTGGGGGAATTTGAGCATAAAGCAGGTTTATCAGCATTCGCTCGCGCATCGCGATAGACTGGGCTGGAAACGTTCTGTGGAGGCATTTTGCGCGAGGTTAGCATGGCATTGTCACTTTATACAAAAGTTTGAAAGCGAGCATGAAATGGAACATCGTGCCGTTAACAAAGCCTATGCGCAATTTAGCTACGAT
>Ga0115567_10006480_pt1 | contig 11198 bp, 15 predicted proteins | sample COGITO_mtgs_1204_2_FD_88679 | JGI IMG/M metagenome (GOLD analysis project Ga0115567, IMG submission 88679) | Pelagic marine microbial communities from North Sea - COGITO_mtgs_120412 | ecosystem: Environmental > Aquatic > Marine > Epipelagic | place: Germany:Helgoland, sampling site Kabeltonne... | reverse complement strand
GGGGGGGGGCCGGTGAGGGGGGGGGGGGGGGGGGGGGGGGGGGGGGGGGGGGGGGGGGGCGTGCCGTCCGTGGCCATGACGAGGGTGTAGAGCCCCGGCGGGACGCCAGACACGTCCAACGAGACCTCGCCCTGCAGCCCAGAGTCGCGCGAGACCTCTCCAAGGCGGTACCACGCCCCGCCCTCCTGCCCCGCGGGAAAGAGCCCGAGCGACCGCGGGCCGGCGGGCGTGTCTGCCGGCAGCGCATACTGCACGGGCAGGGCGCCGAAGGCCAGCAACGGCGCGATGAGCGACGCCGTGGCGCGGCTCGGCGCCACCTTGGCGGCGGCCGTCGCCCACACCCCGAGATCGCGCGCGCGCCCGGCCGCCTGCAGCCGCGCCAGCTCGAGCTCCGCCCCCGCCGCCGCGCGCGCGTCGCGGATCGTGGCGAGCATGATGCGGCGCTTGGCCGCCGCCACCTCCGCACACTCCTCCACGATCGTAACCGCGGGGTACACCGGCTCGAGCGGCTGCTGGTACCCGCGCGAGACGCCAAACTCGTTGTTGCCGAGGTACTTCGCCCAGTACAGCGTGTACGTCCCCGCCTTGGTCAGCCGGGGCACCTTGAGCATGCCCGACGGCGAGCACGTCTTCCCCGGCGCCCAGGCAGCCTTGTCCCCGCACACGCGGATCGGCGGAGAGGCGGCCTCCGCCCACCCGCCCTTCGCAGTCCATGGCTCAACCCCCTCGGCGAACAGCTGCATGAAGCCGCCGGGCACCATCCGTGCGGCCCCCTCCGCGATGTCCCAGTGCAACTCAGGCCACTCCGGCGTCCCGTGCGCCGCGACGCAGGCGATGCTCTGACGGATCTCCAGCTGCTTGTCGCAGCGCGGCCCCGAGAAGCCAGGGCGGCACACGCAGGCGCAGCGCCGCGGGTCGAGCTTGCCGCCGCGCCCGCACGTGACAGGGCACACTCCGCACTGCTCCCCATCCCAGCCGTGGTCACAGCGGCACCCGCAGCCCTGGATGAGCTCCCCTGCGTGCGCGCAGCGCTGCTCGCCGCACGTCTGCGGGATGCGCGGCGTCGCAAACCAGAAGCCCCAAGACTCCATCGAGCACTCGTCGGTCCCCCGGCGGATCTTGAAGAAACCACCGTCGCCCCACTTTGAGCTCCAACTGTTCTGGCACAGCCAATAGTCAAGCCCTGTCGCCTCATCCGTGCCCCACCCGACGACCATCACAGCGTGACCGCCAACCTCCCCCTGCGCCTTCGCTTCGGCAGACGCCTGGTATACACCGCCCGTGTAGAGCATGAAGTCCGAATAGATGTAGAACGAGGCAAAAACCGGTCCATGCGCAAGAATCTCAGCCTGCATTGCCTGCACGTTGTCCTCGATCAGCCCAAGAGAGTCCCGCTCGATCGTGAAGCTCATGCCCTCCGTGCAGCGTGCACCGCACTTCGGCCCGCCCGACTGCACGTCCTTACTCTCGTACGGCATGCACCATTCTGCCACGAGCCCCTCCGTCTCCATCGGGTAGTACACCATGGGTGCGTTTCCACCCTCGCATCCGTCCCGCCCCATGCACGACACAGCCTGCTGCGCCGACAGCACCACGTTGTACTGCCCCTCCGAGTCCGCGCACATGCGCGCGGCGAGCGCCGACGTTGCCGCAAACGCGTAGCACGAGCCACACGCCTTCTGGTCAAGCACCTCGAAGGCCTTGCAGCTCGGGAAGCGCGCGCGCGCGTCGAATGCCGCGGGGATGTCGGAGGCGCGCGGCGGGTCCTGCAGCAGCATCGACGTGTGCCGCCGCGCGCGCGCGCGCTCTGCCTCGGACGGCGGTTTGTACCCAAGGCGCGTGCGAGCGAATTCGGCGAGCGAGACGGGGCCGAGGGAAGCAACCCACGCTTCGGAGGCGTTGAACGACCCGTTTCCCACGTTCACCGTCTCGGCTGATGGCACCACAGCAGCGAGCGGCTCCGACATGTTGAGCGGTCGGGGCACTGAGGGGCCGGCCGCTGACACGTTGGCCCCGCCCTCGGCCGCTGCAACATCCGCCACATAAGAAACCGGACACGGCTGCGGGGCGATGCGTGCGATCTGGTATTCCCCGAGAATGGAGGGTGCGCTGTGCGGGTTCTCCGTGGAGGTGGTGATGCGCTGCCGCGCAGCCGTGAGCTCATCGACCACAACGTCGAAGACAACGTCATTGTCAGCGACTAGCTGCAGAAAGTAGCGTGCACCACCCGATATCATCTGGTCAGAGGCGGAACGGATCGAAAATGTCGCGAACTCGTTGCTCGAGCACATGATCCTGTCCTGGTTCAGCCTCGCGAAAGTAAACTCAGCGGCCCGCACGACGTCCGGTCGCATAACACCCAGCGCGTTCGGAGAGTCGAGGGTATCAGCATAATCGTCTGGCGCCCGCAGACCGCCTGCTGAAACTCCGACGAGCTTGGAAAATTGCGCTGCCAGCGAGTAGCCGCGCCCCCCCCAGTCGCTGGTTGCCAGTCCGGCAAGCGCGATGAGCGCAGCACAGGACCCAAGCAGCACAAGGACCCTAGCTGGGCGCGTCGTCCTGGTAGCGGCAGGACGCTGCGCAATCAACACATAGGGCTCACCACTTGGCGCCATGGCTGAGGTCCCGCGACAACCTCACCAAGCCCCCACACTTCCTGCTTGCCCTAATTCTGGGAGTGGGTCACGTCCACAAAAATCCATAATAAAACAAAATCAAATGTCTCTCGCCGAGGAGTCTCGCACTGTTGAAGAAGTTTGAGGCTGGGGTTCGGGAGTCGCCATGGACCTCCTGATATGCTGCAACATGCGGAAGACTTCCGAGTCTATCCCAGCGCCGCTACCCAACCAAAACGTGCGCTTTCCCCTCCGGAATGTGCCGCGCTGCTGCTTCTGTTGCTTTTTGAACGATCACCATCACCCCCGGCTGGGTGACCATATGGGTGGCTCGCCAGCCGCATTGCCTTTGACACAGCACGAGAATTATTTGCGCAGGGCGTGAAGCGAGGGTTTCCCCAAGGGCATCCAGCCACACAGTCACGCTTGGCGGGGGTGGGCATTGTCTTCCATGGAATGCCCGGCGAAGGGCTGATTGTGCAGGCGCTCACGCCTGGGGGACCGGCCGAACGGAACGGCCAGGTTCGGATTGGCGATCTCTTGCAGACGATTGACGGGGCCAAGGTGGCAGAAATGACGGACCGGGACCTTGCCAAGAGCTTGCTCGGCCAGCCGGGGAGCAAGGTGCTTAGCCTGAGCGCTGCTGGCGCATGCGCGAGCCTCCACATGGGACGCTGCGGGCCGCAGATCGCTCATCCAGCTAATCTGCCGCATTCCGCCGGATCTGCGCAGTCTGACATCTTCGCCACCCACAGGTGGTCCTTGGAATGCTGCGCCCGGGGAAGCCTGATGAGGACTTTATCGAGCTAGAGCGCGCGCGGCCGTCGTTGCAGGCCCCCGCGGGCGGCCCCCCGTGAGCTGCTTGGGCAGTGTAGCGTGGATATGCGTGCGTGCGCATAGCAATGGACATGAGAGAGTGCAATCTCGATCTGCTTCGTCGCACGCCCCGTCCCTCAACCAAGCCTCCCGTTGCTTGGGCCTGGACCCGACGCACGCAGCCAGCCAGTCCTGGGGCTATGCCAGCTGGCGACCCTGTCTGTAAATGCACGTGCCTTTCCCACAAGAAAGAAACTCCAGCTACGCTTCGGGTCTAGAGGTAGCCGCTCCTTCGACTCAGCTTGACGGTGCCCGTGCCCCTCCTCTCACTCAGCCTGTCCGGTGCTGCCCGCCTCGCCACGAGCGATGGGAAGCGTGCAATGCTGCGACCAAAGCGTCCTCACGCCTCTCCGCTGAGATCCTGGAGATGGATCTGCGGAGAGGCGGCACGTCACGCGGCTCGTGGCACACGGATTGAGCGCGCGCCCCGTGAGCAGCCACCGCCACGCATCCGCAAACGCAGTGCAGGCCATCGCGGCGGAGGGGGGGGGGCGCTTCCTGGATCTCGTTGGTCTTGAGCATCGGGATAGTGAACGGAGGGTTGTACCGCGCCAGCTCCCACGCCTGCGCGCAAAGGCACGAGAGGTCTCACGGGACGGGTCAGCAGCGGCACTCCCGCGCCCGCCCGCCCGCATGACCGCGCCAAGGGGCCTACACCTGCCCGTGCGGCGCCGGGTGTATCGCGTAGCCGTCCTGGCGAACCTGCCTCGGAACAGTCCTTGCAGTGAGCGGCGCGTGCGGTGCAGTGCAGGACATGCCGCAGTGCGAGCCCGGGGGCTTGGCGAAACAGAAATCACGGTGCTGCTGATGTCGCCGAGCGCTTCGGATGGCCGGGCAGACGATAAGACCTGGCCTATTAGCCATTCTGACTTCTCCTGCACTGAGTGATCGCCGACTTCCCCAGAGAACGTGTGCACCGCCACCCACCGTGCCGGAACCTGCCTGTGTCCACGGCGGTCCACAGGAATGTCAATCGGGTGCACAACCGCATTGTTCCAGCGAGCACACAGCATCTGAGCGAGAGTAACCGCGCGGTGCGCGCGGCATGAAACAAAGAAGAGCAACACGCCTGATCGAAACCCGCGGATCGTTGGGCGTCGGAGCATTAGCTGCCGAATACTTCGCCGGAAGAACGAAGCTGCGGTGGAACGCGTAGGTTGACCATTAGGCACTTAGGGGGGGGCATCAGGGCCATTTGAGATACAGCTGCTAATTCAGTGGTTTGGAAGGGGTGGTGCGGGCGCAGCACCCCATGGAGTAGACGCCGCTCGCACTGCCCATCGTGGACAGGACCGGGGCCGTCATGTCCATCCTTTCCGGCTGCCCCTTCCCGCTCATGGAAGAGATAACCTGCCCCAGAGAAACCATTATTACCTCTCTATGTCGGTACATGGCAGCCGTGTAGTGGATCGAGAGTTGGACACACAGGTGCTGTCATCGCCATTCCCTCCTTTCGAGTGTTGTTGGGCGTGCCAAAGACGCCGATATACTGAGCGAGCGTCCTGAAGTGCATGTTCCCAAACTCCCGTTGGGAAGAAGCCTGTCCAGATACCTCTGCGACCGCATACGGCACATACCTGCAAGAGTGTGCATGGATTTACGTTCAGTTGCTCGCATATGCTGGCTGGATATCCAGAACTTGCAAGATGCAAGCGCAGACCTGCGAATCTCATATGCGGCGTGGCGCTTGACGACCGCGAAGTCAGGCTGCCAAACCATAGTGATTAATCAATCGGATCGTACCCAAACCCCGTTCCCGACAAAGCACTGGCAAGGAAGCAGGCACACGCTGATGCCCCAAAGCTTGCGCCAAACCAGTGCGCCGGACTCTACTCGGCCTCTTCCCGCAGCACCGATCCCACTTCAAGAACATGGGAAGTGACCTGTGCGACGTCGATCTTCCCAAAAATCATCCCCATCTTTCTAGCACCGCCGCGAAAGGCGGTCACTGATCGCCGAGCACAAACCTCAGACGGGAACCTTTGGAGGAGGCCCAGCCCCACCTGACCTCAGACATGAGGCGGGCTCCCTACTGGAAAAACAAATATATTACTTAACTTGAGGTGGTCGCTAACTTTCTGGATCAGCCAACACCCGTTCTTACCCGAGTGAGAATGAACCGTGTGGCTGGTCTCGGTGCGCGCCCCGGCCTACCCACGCACACCGACCACCCTTGAAATACCAGCACGACAAGTATGTGTCGACATTCTTCGTCTGAGCTGGAGCTCGAATGTGGCATGCTGAATTCGGCAGCCCCTGTAAATTTGCGCCGTTTGGTGGTCTGTTGTTGGCGCCGCGCGATGTGTCTGACGCCTGCGTTCCCGCCCCCGTGAGCAGCCCAGCGTGCGGCCCGGGTGGTCCGCCCGGCGGCGCAAAATGTACGCGCTGGTGCCAAGCGCAACATGTCTGCGGATGCCCACGACCCGAGTACGCCCCCACCTTACCGGCTGCTTGGTCCGGGATCCCATCAGGGTCCGGGCCGCGCGGCCCCTCCCACGCTTCGCTGGATGCAGGGTCACTGATAAGCTGGTGTGCCACGTAGATGATATGACCTGGCGCAACGTGTCAGTCGCGGGCCTTGGGTTCGTGATGGCGCTGGGTGCATACCAGTACAAGATTCACCTCGAACACCTTGCGCACGGTCCCTTCGATAGGGATTACAACAACTTCGCCTTCCACAAGAATCGCAAGAAGGACTTCCCCTGGACGTGCAGCGACTGCGCTCTCTTCGATTCCAAGTGGTATGTCATACCCACAGCAGCCCCCTCGACGCGCCCTCGCCAGCCCGGCTCGGTTGCAGATTGCCGGATTCTCCGCCAGGCAGCTGACCGCGGGAGCCCGGTGCGCAGCTGGGAGCAGTGCAGGGCCCCCAACTAAGCGAGGTCCACCGCGTATCTGGCCCTCCGAAGAGAGCAGCGGGGGTTTGCTGGGATTCTGCGTAGGGGAGGGGCGATCAAGTGTTCGCCCCAAACTGCGCCTCTGCTTGTCAGAATACACGGCAAGCTCTCAGCCCCGCCGCGCGGGGCACTGGTCCGCCGCCCAGCCACAGGCCGACATAGTTTGGCAGTCGCTCTCATGCAGTAGGCGTGCCAGCGGGCCCGGCTCGCCAGACAGATGCCGAATGCGTGTCACAGCTGTCGTATCTTGTTCCCTCGCACGGTCCTGTGCCCCGAGGTTTGTGCGTCGCGCAGCGCTGCGACGCTCCGCGTCGATGCAATCATGCCCTGTACGTATTTGTAGCTCTGAGAGCGAAGACCTGAGCAGCGTGAGGGGCCGGCTAGGGATGCGCTCGTCTCAAGCAGCGCCAGAGAGAGACTCATAACCTGAGGAACTCTGAAATCAGGGAAGACCGAGGAACACTGCAAGCATGCAGCGTGCAATGCGCTTTGCTAGGACCCTTGTGGGTAGGGTGCCAGGACGCGTTGCTGCCAGCCCGGTGCGGTCTACACCAGCGAGTATGTTTCCCGCATGTGCATTCCCCAGTGTGGTGGCACGGTTTCATGAACTCAAGCGCGTCAGCAAGCCCATTGGAATCCGCTGGATGGCTGCGGCTCCGGGCAAGGGCTCCGGGGGCAAGAAGGGCGGGAAGAAGGGTGCACAGGGGAAAGGGATGAAGGCACCTACAATATCAACTACAAAGTCAAGGCTCAACCAAGCATTGCGGTGAAGCCCTTCATATGGCCACGTCGCTGCATCACAGCCCTGGCGAACCCTTCGCGTTGCACCAAAAGCAAAAAAAAGACCTGGTCACAGTCGCGTGGTGCTATTCGCGCTGACCGGGGCCCTTGGTAGTTCGGAGTTGAAGGGCGAGACCATCGATCCAGCGCCCCATCCAATGCCGAAAGGTTGGATGCTCCGGGACGTGACGGACTACATTGACCGTGGTGAGACCTGCATTTTCGCGCAACGCAGATACACCAACTACACCGTTTCAATCTTGGCGTCCTCGGATCTTGTACAAGATGCAGATTTTGTAGGCGAGGAGGACGAAGACATCTCAGAGGAAGACCAAGATGATGGTGAGTATGGGCCAAAGATGGTGATGCTTCTGGCAATCAGGAAACCAGACATAAAGCCGCTGCTTATCGAGCTGGGTGTATCTGAGGGCGCTGAGAACGACGAAGATTTCTTCCAAGTCCTACGGGTGATGAAACCAGTTCCCATCCTCTTTTTTCCTTCTGCGCTCCGGTGCACAGCGCCTCAACTTGGTGTGCGGCGAGCAGGTGAGCGTCGGGGTTCCGCCGCAGGCCAATATTTTCAATTATTATGGCCCTTCGACACCGCTGTACCGGACCTACATGACCAGCAGGCGCGTCCCATGCATTCATTTCCACAATCCAGCCACCTTTAGATTATCGCGTAAGGTCTGGCCAGGAATGCAAGCACTTCCGCTACGTGTCGCTCACCGCGAGGTCGATCTTGCAGCGAGGATGATGACATCAACCAGCTTAGCCTTCGACGGAAGCTGATGGAGGCGATGACAGGAAACCCTGAGCCAAGTGACGATGACGATGGCATTGACGAAGAGTTTTTGACGGAATCGCTTGGATTCGCGTCGCCGCCGGACTGGGGCGCCTTAACTCCTGAGCTCCAGGCACGGCTCCTGCACACTCGCCCACCCAAACTCCTCTGTCTCGAAGAACCGTAACGCCTTGCGCGCGGTTGACTGCCTGCGGTATCCGCGAGAGAGCGAATTTCGAGTCTGCTGCGAACTGACTGAGGCCCCCGAGAACGCCGCGGCCGCGTCGGACACGCAGCGCTTGGGAACGTTCGGCACCGCTGCGAGGCCCGGCAGAGGCAGCCGGGTCCTGTCCGCTGCCAGGCCGGCTAGCTGGTCTCCTAATCGGTCAACCCGCTGGGCCCGCCGCAGGAGGCAATGCACAAGTTGGTCGGGGAGCACATGGATCTCCAGGTGGGCAAAAAACCGTGATGTGATCCGGCGCCCGAGGGACGAGCGCAATGCCGCACAGCGTGCGCGTGGATGTGTCTGGGCAGAGGCATGCCCCGGTGCGCACGCCGCGTGTGACACCTTGGGTGGGCGCTGCGGCAGATCGTACAAGCTGTTGTCGCCGAGATGGAGCGCGTAGAGCAGGTGCGCTCGGGGCAGCGCGTGACCCCCTTGAATCTTTGAACCTTGAAAACATCCTTTGTCGTCCTCAATGCCATTCAGAGGAGGCCAGTCGGCCTTCGGAGGATGCTGCGGGTACACACAAGCCGCAACTCATGCCGTTGAGTCTGACGCGGGTGCGGCACCGCCGGGGCTCTGCGCAGAACGGGTATGTCAGATTCCTGAGAGACGTGGAGACGTTCACCAAGTGAGACCCCCCGGAGACAAGCTAATCACCACTTAGCCGAGAGGGCTTGACTTATGGATGGTGACCCCGGACGCGAACCCCTCTGAGGAAGGAGGCGCGCTAGTAGTTGCTGTGTGGAACGGACACGTAGTCTTTGCGACGTGCTCGGATCGGGCGGGCGAGGAATTGGGGGGTGGGACTCGAAGCGCATCTCGCGATCGACTCGGGCCCCACGATGAGCCAGACGAGAGTTGGTAGGGTGAAGTCTCTCACCCATTGAGCGTGTCAGGACGTGAGGCGTCATGCCGCATGGGAACGTGGTAGAGAGACTTTTATGGTACACGAGCCCGAGAGGCGGCTGCTCCTGCTGCCCGCCGCTGCATCCAGCGGCGGGGCCTTTCCGCTTTCCAGCGGTGCTCCGTTTCTCAGATGGAAGTGCACCCGCGCGAGCGCGTGTTGTCGCGCATCCTCCCCATGTCTGCTACTGTCCTTTTCGCAAAATCTGCACCTCACGCTCCGTCCCCAAAGTGTGCAGGGCGCGGCTCAAAACGCGACGGTCGTCGGCGGGTCCGGATTGGGCTGCTGGGGTGCTGCGGGCTGATTAGTGTTGGGCGCTCAGCCGCGCGAGACAGAGAGGTCACGGTTGCAGGACCGGGCGCGACCGAAGGCGACCCCGGAAAGTAGAAACCCCATCCGGCGTAGAAGCCCTCAAAGGCCTTTTCGAGGTCCGCGAGGTCCCCCTCCGCGTGTGCGAAAACCTGCGTGCGAGCCGCTGTCACCTTCTTTGTCCGCCGGAAGGGGCACGTCGCCCTCTCAGCGTCGCAACCTGAGAGTATTTCAGCGGCCGGTTGTGCTTCTCTTTTGGGTCTGCCTGGGTTTTGAGCTCAAAGGGTGTACGCGGCTCTCCTGTGTAAGGATACAGGCGCAATCAGATGGCTGCAGCCGCAGCGCAGAGTTCCAGCGGAGCTGCAGTGGCGGTGTCGTGTTGGCAGGAGCCGGAAGACGGTTGCTCACTTTGTCCTAGCTTCTTCTTGAGGTAGGCATCGTGTTGGCTCTCTGCTTTGAAGTAGCTACTGAGACATCTGCCCACACGGGAGGTACTTGATTTGTCAAATCGACCTCGCGCTTCTTCCACAACCATGCGCGCCTCGGGTGTCTCAGGCAGGGACAGCACTTGTTCAATTCTTCCATGGTGCCAGAAGTGAGCGAGCGCGAAAAGATGATGGGGCGGCCGAAGCGAAGCGAAGCAGAGCGACAGAGAAGCATTCTGTGATTGACAATCAAAAATCGTTCAGTGATCCTGGTCAAAAATCGTTCCGGAGTCACAACCCCGCATTCAGGCGGTTCTTCCTAAAATCCGGGCAGGGTCAGTTTTGGACCCTGCCCCCGCTTGTCCACGCGTCCGCCCGGAGTCTCTCACGCACATTCGGAGCACGAGCGCCGCCGAAGTACCGGTTAGGATGCGCCCGACGGCCGTGTTGCTGCGGCAAGCGATGATCAAGTTCCGCCACGGACGCTGCAACGCGCAAAATGCTGCCGCTGCACACGGCGGGGGAAGCCCGCCAGCCGCCAAGAAGGCCGCCGCACCCAAGCCGCCTCATGTCGCCAAGCCGCTTGGTCCCAACGTCACTATGGTTCATTTCCTTTCCTCTTCCCCTAGAGCGACGCTGACCCCCTAGCAAGCCGCCCCCGTGGGGCACCAGCTCCGATAGAAGAAGGATACGCGGGATCTCGCTGCTGCGCGTAGCTCGCGCGGTGCGAGCTTGCGCCAGGCAACACGCTCGGTGTTGTCAAATGTGCGCCAAATTCTCGGTGTTGCGCCGGCGTGGACTTCTTGAACCACGCGCCATGACGCCCTGCTCGTGACGAGCTGGGTGTCCCGCGATCCAGGTGACTATCACGTCGAAGGAGTTGCCCGGTCTCTTCCGCCCGAAGGCGATCCCTCTAGATGAGGCAGAAAGCATCGACGTGCGACCCCTCACCCTTGTAACCCACCTGCATGCGGCTGCACGCACCCCACCGCTGCGCCTCCGCGGGTGCGCGCAACGCAGCTGCCGCTCCACGGTGTCGGGGCGGCGGTTCCCCGTGGTGTGGCGCGGCTGAGTGCTGCTGGGGTGCGCTCCGCAGCTTGGAGGGGCCAACGTGTTCGATCCGCCTGCGAAAAAGAAAAGTAAGTAGCGTGTTGGGTGGTTTGCGGGGGAGGGGGGTGGATCGCGGAGGAGGTGAGAGGTTCGGCTACACCTCTCGGGCGCGAGATGATTCGGCGCAAGCGTGTGGCGCGGGCGGGGGCCATTGAAGTTGCAGCGCACTCGCCCTTCATCCTGAAAGACGTGTCCGCTTAGTACGGGGGGAAGGACGAGACGTGTCCGCTTAGTACGGGGGGAAGGACGAGACGTGTCCGCTTAGTACGGGG
>Ga0115567_10006478_pt1 | contig 11199 bp, 11 predicted proteins | sample COGITO_mtgs_1204_2_FD_88679 | JGI IMG/M metagenome (GOLD analysis project Ga0115567, IMG submission 88679) | Pelagic marine microbial communities from North Sea - COGITO_mtgs_120412 | ecosystem: Environmental > Aquatic > Marine > Epipelagic | place: Germany:Helgoland, sampling site Kabeltonne... | reverse complement strand
TGAAAGGATTAGGCAGAGAACGCGATTTTCTTTCCCCATCGCTTTGAACATTCGAATCTCTTCATTTACCCATCGTGATTGAACTGCGTGGGGAGAACATAAAATGATAAGATGGGATGAGTCGCTCAGTGCTTGCTCGATTAACGGTCCAAGCTGGGCTGCACCGGCTAGTTCATCACGATCCCTGAAAATCGGGTAAAGCCTACTCGGTATCTTACCAAATGAGCTATTTTGTCCAATTAAATGCCTGGGAACCCTAAAATCTTCTAATTTCTTGCGTAACCATCGTGCCTTATTTTCATCTTTATGAGCGTAGGTTATAAACGCTCTATACTTATAATCATTTTTTGAGTTCAAACGAATATACTTTTACTGAATATAAATGATATAGGCAAGATCACACATAGCAGATACTTGCAAAGCATAACTGCACTTCAACATTCTAGATCAATATTTCTATGAAAATCAGTTTACTCTTTCTTGATTGCCCAAATTTGAAGTTTTTTATTTTTCACTCCTCCCACAACTGCCTCATATCTTTTCTTTAATCTAATTGATTGAACTTGAGCTGCACTTATTAATCGTGACAGGGAAGGCAGTTTTGTTTCGAAACTATTAATTAAGCGACATGTATTTAACATTAATGGAAGGTCGATTTTAATTGATTGGCTAATTTGACCGTTTTCTTCGCTTACTAAGACAAGCTCTCCCGCGTTCAGTGTTGTAGGTTTATTTTCATTAATGATCTGAAGAGTTCCTTCCAATAAAACAATTTTAAACCCAAGTTGTTCAGTAGTTTCTACCATCCAAGTCCCCTGTGCGTATAAATGGATCAATGTCGACTTGGTTTCGAGCCTCCATTTCGCGTAATCCCGGTTGGAAATTAAGGAAGAACCTTGAAAATAAAAAAGGTGATATGGTTGACGATTTTCGATCGCACTCGATTGTCCAAGCCTCAATATATTTTTTGATTCAGGGTAATCTAAAACTTCCAAGTATGAATCTTGTCCAGTGACTAAAGCATAGGGAAAAGCTTCATTCATAATAAGCCCAGATTTCAGAGGCAAGGTACTTGCTCGCTTCATGTTTTTTGGTTGAAGAAAGCATTTTCCCCCGACGAAGCGAACTATTGGTTGAACTGTTCTTTGATGTATACTACCAGCAAAGTTGTACTTGTAGGTACCAAAAATAAATACTAGATGAGCTAAAGAAAATAGAACTTTCAGATTGAAAGTTTCAGAGTTTAGAAGTTTAGAATTTAGCATTCAACGCAGCACCCATACCGGAGTCAAATCGGTTGAAGTCGTAAGTGTCGTCGTCTGATTGGCGAGAACTAAAGTTGGCAAATGCTTTTAGGTAAAACCAATTTGAAAATGAGTACTTCAGTTCCAATCCTAAGTTGGTAAGAAAATCGTCCCGATCTTGATTAGAATAATTGGTATATCCAAAGCGAATATATGGGCTGAATTCGAAGTTGTGAAAGGGGATGTTGACTCCCCAAATCAATGCAGTTTCAAACCTGTCTAGTTTATCATCAGGTACTCCAATGGAGACATAAGCGGAATCTGTGAAGTTTTTTGCAAGTGACCACTCGATAAATGACTGAGCCTTTCCTATCTTAAATTGCCTCCCCAGTGCAAGTGAGGGGGAGATTTGGTGATATTGCCTTTTCAGACCTTCCTTCGGGTTAAGGTCGAAGGAAAGACCTAGGCTCGGACGAATAGTCCATCCTTGCCCAAATTGAAATACACCGGCAAAATTAATCCCTAAAGAATCAAAATCAAAATTATCAAAAAGCTCATCTCCAAAGTGGGTGAATTTTGTATAATTTAAACTAATCATTGGAGAAAAAGTTGCACCTCCTAAGTCAAATGCACCGAGTAAAAAATGGTTTCGAAGGGTATTTTCCCAGACTCCGCTTGATTCCTTCAATGTTCCGCTATCAACCGATGCCGGATTATTTGTATAATAAAGTTTAGTTTCAAAACCAAGGTGATACCCAAATCCAGTATTTTTGGATTCGACTGGTCTTTGAATACCGAGATCACTTTGGCCTATCCCCACTGAGGGAGCAGTTCCTAATGTTCGTGAATTTCGAATATATTGCCTATTTCGAATGTCATCTATGGTGCCAGGTCGAATGTCTCCTTGTGCAGTGGCACGATTCGCTTGAAAAAATCCTGAGATTATCAAGGATAGTAGAAGAAAATTAAAGTTACGGGCCATATTCATTAGACTTTTTTGTGAAGTATTTTAGTTAGGGAATTTCCTAATCTTAATCGCCGGGGAATTTCCGCTCATAATACTAGAATCATATCCGCTGGAGGTAGGATTGAAATCTTGCATGCTATCGATTGGTCTTGAACCATGCCTGACATTTTCAATGAAATTAACTGCACCAATTACTCGTTTGCTTGGACCAAATGTAGGCTGTCCAAGCTCACTTCTGAGCATAACCTCGGACTGACTTGGGAAGTTCACATTCTTCAAGTCAATTGTGATCGCTTCCATGTAAATCTCGCGCATGTTCCCCGAAAAACGAAGTCCATCGATATCAATTAATTGATCGGCATAAAGATATAAATTATCGGAGTCACTGTATCTGCCAACTGAGAAGGTACTGCTTAATTTACTTTCTTCATTGGGATTCGTGCTCTTAATCTGCAACTCATCCAATGAACCAATCGCTAAATTTCCGCCCGTGTCTATATCAATATTCACTAATTCCAACCTGTCATATGCTCCTATGCCCAAATTGGAACCTTCGTTGTATATTCTTGAGCCTTCTTTGATGGTGATATCATCAGCTGCACCTATCGAAAGAGCGTGATCTTCAGAGTGGTTTGAATTTACAAAATCAACATCGCCAGCGATGTGAAGGTCTTTTACTGCAGCGATCGCAAAGACCTTTTTATCACCGGATGAAGTAGCCTTGGTTAAGTAAGGTGATACATCAATGACAGCTTTGTCTGCTCCAATGGGGGGGGATATGGAAATGTTTGCCCCTACTGCACCATTGATATTCTTAACATTAACATTCAGTAAGTTTTGTTCATCCTCACCAATCTGTGCAGTACGAGTGCCAAGCAAACCTCCATTAAGAGTTTTTCCATTATATTCTCCCCCCGGTTGGATGGATGTGCTTAACAGGTCATTGAGGTAGGTAGAATCAGAAAGATTATTTCTTCCACCTAGGATTTCTAGAATTTGATTGCCTATATTTGTAATAGTAGGGTCATTAGACTCACCAAATGCATTGTAACGGATCAATAACTGTCCAAATTCGAAAGCATATGGATTGGATGAAAATTCGCCGATTAGTTCTTGTGCATTCCATACATTTTCTGCCTTTGGAGAACCTTGAATAGTCAAATCGGTAAGAAAAACTCTTGCCAAATTAATTGCGCTATGAAGGGCATCATTGATATTGTTATTATATTTATTGGGGTTTAGTGCAAGTTCTTCCATGAAGACTTGAACTCCTAGTATGTTTACATCCTTTTTTGTATTATTTTCCCAGGGATTAAACATTTGCGTGATAGCAGCATGTGCAGAATTGGTAATTGGCAGCGATGCGGATTCCAGTTCATTGCCATTTAAGTCTAGATACTTGAAGATCAGCTCATTCGTATTCGGATCAAAACTATAGCTTACGCTTTCAACCTCGGCTTTGATTGCATCTACTTTTTCTGGTGGAAGACCAACATCAGATCCTGAACCATCGGTGGGAGGGGAACCAGGGTCTCCTCCGGGAGGAGAAGTGCCTGGGCCATTGGTCGGGGGAGTACCAGGATCATTACCAGATGGGTTCCCCTCTGTCTGGTCGGATTCTGTGGTGGCATCATTTTTTGAAAGTAACTCTTCAATTTTTCGTTCATATTCGAACCTGGCTGCACTAACTTCGGTACCAGAAACGCTCCTTAAATTAAGAGAGGATTGCTGGATGGCAGAACTACGGGAGTCTGTTTTTTCTTTGGCAGGTTCTTCGGACTTCTTTTCTTCAGAACTCTCTTGATTTTTTTGAATTGAATTTTTGGATCCTTTGGTTGCTCCCTCTTGAACAGTTATAGTCAAAACAGTTGCTTTTTCTTTAGCTTGTTTGATCGTAGCCAGCGGGACACGGTTGGCTATCGCAGAGGCACCCGAGTTTTTAGCAGTAATATTTAATGATACCACTGGGTTGATGGGGCGGGGCGTGACGGAACCGTTTGGCGAAACATCTAATCCTTTACCCTGAACCACTACCGAAGGTTGTCCTCCACTTGGCGTGAATTCAACAACTGAACTGGATACATCAAGTGTTGTTCCTCCAGCCTTTATCCCCATTTGGAACTCAGTACCTTTGATTCCAGCAGTGCCGACTGAGGTATTTATTGTAAAGGATGAAGTTCGGGCGAGTTTCTTAGTTTGGACGACAAGGTTGCCAGTATTCAACTCGATAGTCAGTTGGCTTGAACTTGGTTCCTGCTTTAAATTGGAAACTTTTCGGTCGGCCGCATCGAATTGTTCCTGAAGGAAAGTCGAAATTTTGATGTGCGTTCGAGGTTCAATCGTAGCAACAGTACCATTGGAGAATAGCATCGATACTTCTCCTGTAAGACCTGTTTTGATAGAAAACCCTTGGGCTAGAACAGTTCCTGGACTTAAAGCACCTGCGACTAAATTTCCAGCTGGATCCAGCGCTTGTACTAACCCTTGTGAGGAAAGCATAATAATCGCACCTGGAGACGCACCTTCATTTGCCTGTGCCCAAGATTTGTTGCAGAGAAGTGTAAATCCAAAAGCCAAAAAGAAAATGAGGTTCTGCTTTAGAGGGGCGCCGCGATTATTCATGGGGGGGGGTGGTTGCGATTAGGAAAATAGTGAATCTGCTCTTTCCCAGTCTACAATATTCCAAAAAGCTTTGATGTAGTCAGGCCTGCGATTTTGATAATTGAGATAATAGGCGTGTTCCCAAACATCCAAACCAATAATGGGTTTGCCACATTCATCGGCAATGCCTTGCATCAGCGGGGAATCTTGATTTGGGCTTGATGTAATGGAAAGGCTGCCATCCGGTCTTTGTATGAGCCATGCCCAACCTGAACCAAATCGGGTTAACCCAGCCTTGGCGAACTGCTCTTTCATCGCATCGAAGTTGCCAAACGACGAAGAAATAGCCTCGGCGAGAGACCCACTCGGAATTCCTCCACCGCTGGGAGAAATACTCTCCCAGAAAAAACTATGGTTTGCATGTCCACCTCCATTATTTCGAACCGCGCCTTGTATTGATTCGGGTAAACTAGAAAGGTCGGAAATTAATTCTTCAATTGATGCCGCGAGTAATTGCTCGTTTCCTTCGAGTGCATTGTTGAGGTTGTTGATATAAGTTTGATGGTGCTTGCCATGATGAATTTCCATAGTCCTAGCATCAATGTGCGGTTCTAGAGCATCAGGAGAGAAGTTTAAATTAGGTAAGGTAAATGTCATGATTGTTTTGTTAAAATGAAATATCATCCTTAAAATTCTTACTCAGTATTGCAAGTAATCTTTTAGGGATTCCGAGGGGATTTCGATGTCATGTTCTTTGTAATTTAAAAAAGGACTGGAATAAGTCCTTACATTGCTTTGCTAGGATTCCTGAAAACACTGCTGGCTTGTGATTTGATTGGGGAAGTTCATGCAAGGATGTAGCTCCGCCTAATCCTCCCATTTTACTGTCCTCAAAACCAAAGTAAACTTTTCCGATTCGTGAAATTATTGTGGCACCTGCACACATGGGGCAAGGTTCCTTGGTAACATACAACTGACAATCATTTAATCTCCAATCATCGATGAATTTTGCCGCCTGTGTAATTGCGATCATTTCTGCATGAGCACTCGGATCCTTTTGCATTCGGGTTTGATTGTAAGCTGATGCAATAATATCTCCATTAAATACAATGATAGCACCCACTGGGACTTCGTCTGCATCCCAAGCGTTAATCGATTGATTGTATGCATGTTGCATGTAAAACGCAGCGTCTCTTTCTAGTTGGCTTGGGAAGATCTTTTGGAATGGGCAACTTTTTACAGAATTCATTAGTGGTATGATATTTTTTAATGTGAGTTATATTAATTGCACAGGAAAGGTGGAACTTGACGAAACCGGAAAAGATGGTGTGATGGTAGTTTTAATATTAAATATATGTCTGGAGAAGAAGTTGTTGAAGTCGAAGGTAAAATTACTGCAGTTTTACCAAGTACAATGTTTAGAGCTGAACTTGAAAATGGCCATCAAGTACTGGCTCATATTTCCGGAAAGTTGAGGAAACACTTTATCAAAATTACAGTGGGCGACATTGTTAAGATGGAAATGAGCACGCAGGATTTGCAAAAGGCAAGAATTGTGTATCGTTTAAAGAACGCGGAGGTAAATCGTAATGCGCCGATCCGAAGCTTTGGTCCCCGAGGTAAGAGAAGATAATTCCTTTTCATTTTCTCACTCAAAATAAGTTATTATGAATATTATTGAATCGATCGGTCGTACACCTTTGGTGGAACTTACTAAATTAACGAAGGATTGTGGAGCTCGCATATTCCTTAAATCTGAGTTTTTTAATCCGCTCGCAAGCGTAAAAGACCGAATCGGTGCTGCGATGATTGAGGCTGCTGAAAAAGACGGCTCATTAAAGCCAGATAGCGTAGTAATTGAACCCACTTCTGGAAATACAGGCATCGCACTTGCCTTTGTTTGTGCGGCAAAGGGTTATAAATGTATTCTTACAATGCCCGAGACTATGTCTAAAGAAAGAAGACTACTTCTTCGATTGTTGGGAGCTGATATTGTTCTTACCCCCGGGCCAAAAGGAATGGGGGGGGCGATTTCAAAGGCGAGTCAATTAATGGAGGAGCATGGAGAAAACGGTTTTATGCCTCAACAATTTAACAATCCTGCGAACCCCGAAGTTCACCGCAAAACAACAGCAGAAGAAATTTGGTCCGGGATGGAAGGCAAGATTGATTGTTTTATTTCTGGAGTGGGAACAGGAGGTACGATTACCGGGGTTTCCGAGGTGATCAAGAAACGCAACCCCGATATGATTTCGGTTGCAGTGGAACCGATTGAAAGCCCTGTAATTACCCAGACAAGAAATGGGGAAGAGGTAAAGCCGGGTCCACATAAGATCCAAGGCATTGGTGCTGGATTTGTTCCCAATAATCTCAATTTGGACATTATCGACGAGGTTGAACTGGTAAGTAGCGATGACGCATTTGAGATGGCCCGTGAGTTAAGTCTAACCGAGGGTGTGCTTGGAGGAATTTCAACTGGTGCTACTGTTACTGCGGCACTCAGGATTGCGAAACGACCTGAAATGGCAGGGAAAAATATTGTCGTGGTTGGTGCGAGTTGTGGAGAGCGTTACCTTTCTACTCCACTTGCTGCACAAGCTGCCTCTGAGGTTTTGGATGCAGTGGCGGAAGAGTAATATCAATTAACGAACCTGTAGTTCGAGTTGGGAGAGTTTTTCTGATCTGAGGAACATCCCTGTTTGTGATGAGAGCTTTAGTTCGAAGAGTTCTTTCGTCAACAGTATCTGTGAATAATCAAGCCGTTGGTGAAATTAATCGTGGACTAATAGTTTATTTGGCCATTCATAAAGACGATGAAGATAAGGATTTGGAATGGATCAGCCAAAAAATTTTGGGGATGAGAGTTTTTGAGGATGATAAGCAAAAAATGAATATTTCGTTAGTTGAAAAAGAGTATGAGCTCATGCTGATTAGCCAATTTACTCTTTTTGGATCCCTTCGGAAAGGGGTTCGACCTTCTTTCAATGACGCAGCAACCCCAGGGTTTGCGGCCGTTCAATATCATAAGTTTCTACAAATATTAAAAGAAAAATTGAAGGGTAGGGTAGCATCCGGAGAATTCGGAGCAGATATGAAAATTCATTCAGTTGACGATGGTCCAGTAAGTTTATGGCTCGATTCAAAAGAGAAGAATTATTGATTTGCAAATAAAGATAGTTCGCTTTCGTCGGATATTAATAGAAGTTGCCTCTTGTTGAATTGATTTTAATTTTAGGTTTTTCTTGATACCTTCCACCAGACTAAAGCTGAAGAATTGAGAGTCGGTTTGCGTTGTTAACTAGTTATGAATTCTTATTAACTGGATTTCATCAGGAGCAGCACCATTTAAAGTACTTCTAAGTAAAGCAGGATATCACGAGCGCATTTTAAATAAATATCGAAGGGTTCTTGCATAAAAATATTTAATTACATTATTATAATGTTTTGAAACAAATTATTTTACATTTTATTTTATGGCCATGGATATTCATAAATCTTGGATGCGAATCATTAGATGAAAACCAAATCCCGAAGGTGCAGCAGGCATGGAATGCACGGTACCAATATGAGTTGGAAAATAGGCGAATCGTCTCGGTGTATGAGAAGCGGAAAGTTGGTCGCGCAATTGGCCGAGATGAATTTGGAAGAATCAACTATGATCGATATTGGGTAATGAGACCATTTAAAGGAGAGAATCTTTTAAAGTCGCATCAGGCTAAGTTAAATCTAAAGAGAGAGAATCGATGGAATCTTGCAAATCGAAATTTGATTGAAGCCCGTAAAATCAAAATGTCTGAGATTGCAACAAATGAAAATAATGAGGAAGAGGAAGAAGAGGTCAGTAAGGATTTGATAGTTGATGATTCTTTGCCTGCCCCCTTCTTGCCCACTGGCATCTCAATGGAATTTGACGCCCCGAATGATGATGCAATTATAGCTTTACCTCCTTCCTTTGAAGGTGTTGCCCCTTCCCTCCCTCTGCCTGTTGATGGCGAAGCATTGGTCCCATCTCCATTTGATCCACTTCCACCCCTGTAATCTATGGTTAAAATATCTTATCTGATTAATTCAATCTCATTGATTTTATTTTTAATCAGTGGTTGGACGATTTATTCTATCCAAGTTGATAATGAGAACTCTGAAATACAACTTTCGAATCTCAATTCTAAAATTGCTGAGATAACTACCGCACTTGAGGAGGCGAAAAAAGGGCAGACCGATAGACTGGCACGTGAAAAAAGAAAGAATCTAGAATCCAACGATCGGAACGAGGCCTTGGCTGACGAAGTATCTGACCTAAGTCGTAAACGAGATGAATTGAAGCAAGAAATAGCCAATAATACCACTGGAAATGAAGAATTATCTTCCGCTATCCAAAAACATAAGGTGAGCCTTGCACGTGCTACCGTTCAAATTGATACTGCGAAAGATTCGGTGCGCAGAATTTCGTTATCAATCCCAAACGATCAAGCTGAAATTGCCGACTTAAAAAATCAAATCCTTACAGAAAACCAACGGATGGAGGAGGTTGACTCCGAGATTATGAGCTATGAGACCGAAACCAATATCCTAAAGAATCACTACGAGCTTACGGTTTCAGCCTTACAAAAAGATTTTTATGAACGTCCATGGTTAGATCCGGGAGAAAGGGTTAGTGTGGAATATTCAACTGTTGATTTAAGTTCAGGCTTACTTTTGCTTCCAGTTGGTAAAAATAATGGTTTTGAGCAGAAAATGAGATTTGCAGTTCGAGCAAACGGTGAATCGATATGTCAGGTTGTAATCAAAGAGGTTGCTGCAGATCATTGTGTTGCGTCGATATTACCTCTTATTGGAAATCCAAATAAATTGAAGGAGCTTACTAAACTTGATCTTATTTATCTTTAGATTGGGTGCAGTTCTATGCCTAACCGCTTTGGGAGTTTTTTTTGCCATTGGTGAATTTGGTTCAAGGACTGTTGAGTCCAATCTTAAGATTGCGGAGCAAAGTTATAATAAATTAGTTCTTCAGTTAGAGATCGATAAAAATGATTCAGAACAAGCATTATCAACCCTTTTCAGGGCTCGGAGTGATTTTCGGGATAATGAGGAAGAATTTTTACAAACGACGAAAAACTTAAGGTCAGAAATAGAAGGCTTCACTCCGAAATTAGAAGAGATTGAGAAAGAGAAAGTTCAGAAGTCAGATGAATTAGAAAAATTGGAAGCTCAATTAATTACTGCACTTTCGCCTCTTGGAGAGATTGAAGTACAGAAAAAGCCCCTCCAAGAAAGGCAAAAAAAATTAGAGGAAGAAAAAGCAGAAGTTTCTCAGCGCTTGCAATCGTTGACCAAACAAACCGATGAAAAAGCAAATGAACTTCAGGAATTTAAGATTAAGAGAAATATTGCAAAAGAAAATTTTGCAGGCGAGTTGAACAGGTTAATGGAGGGAATAAAAAGGCCTTTTTATCAATATTATGCAGAAAGTAAAAAGGTTGTGATTGCCAGTCGTGCCCCTTCTGGAAAAGGTGTATTTATCAATCTTGGTTACGACGGCGGACTACGCGAGGGCATGGAGTTTTTAGCCCGCAATGAGAGTGCTCCTTCCAAAATTTCTTTTCGTTTAGAAGCAACTTTAGTGCAAAAAAAATTCACATTTCTGGAGTTTTCAGATCAAAAGCAAATGATAGATCCTAACTTTGCACTAGAGGGGCAAAATCTGCTTATTACTAGAAGTGGCGAGGTAATTGTTGACGCAAGTAATGATGTCGATAAAAGCCAGTTCAGTTCAGAAAAAAATAATTTCTAAATTTTTGCATGGTAACCGATATTCAGATTATATCTTGCTTATTATCTTTATTCTATCATTGTAATCGTAATCATTAATCCTTGCTTGTGACCCCCCCAGAAGAAAGTTCAGACGAAGAATTGGCCAATCTTATGGCTGATTCAGAAATTATTGATAATGATAGTACCGATAAAGCAGGTTCGGTGGAAGTCGGTATTCCACCCCCTTTAGATGATAACGACTCACAGGTTGATAGCACTGAGGAATCCTTCAGTATTAACGACTTTGAAGAAGATCTAGAATCTAAAGGACCACAACCTTCCGACACGCTTGATGTTGAGGATAGTGTTGAGAATACAGGTATCGCACCGAATCACTCGGAGACAACTGAACAAGGAAATATTGTACCAAACAATGCACCAATTCCTAGCACTAAGCAGAATGGGGATGTTGCCCAATTTCGACAGACTTTGGCTAGTTTATCAAGGCAGTTGGAATTAGACCGTCTTGCATTTTTACATAAATCTCTTCAAGACTCAGGAGAGCAATTACCCAGTCTCAATGAGATCGCATCCGATATTACTGGTAAAAGACTTATTAAACCAAGTGGCGATCTA
>Ga0115567_10006474_pt1 | contig 11200 bp, 8 predicted proteins | sample COGITO_mtgs_1204_2_FD_88679 | JGI IMG/M metagenome (GOLD analysis project Ga0115567, IMG submission 88679) | Pelagic marine microbial communities from North Sea - COGITO_mtgs_120412 | ecosystem: Environmental > Aquatic > Marine > Epipelagic | place: Germany:Helgoland, sampling site Kabeltonne... | reverse complement strand
CTTTCCTGTAATTGCGACAAACATATCGCACTTTCTGAAATCATACGTGACGTTGAACCGTAGCCGGGGTCGAGATAACCAGCAACACTTGCATTGTAAGTTTCGCCATTGCTATGAACGCCTGTGAATAGCACATCGTAAAAACCATTTTCTCGTTCATCCTTACTGGGGCCTTCTCCTGGTTTCGGACCACCTTCGCCGCCTAAAGACTTGTCGTTAGCCACATGATTCGCGATGGCCTCACCTTTATCGCCGGGGCCGGTTAGCATCATTTCATCGTAAGTAAAGTCTTTGCCATAAGCGTAATCAAGCAAATAATTCGAGCGATGCACATTTTTAGTGTTGATTGCTGCCATAATAAATGGCGCTGCCCAAGACTGCAAAGCATCGTCAAAATAAGGCTTGTCGCCTCGAGGTTGTTCGGCTAAGACCTCAGATGTTGCTAATGAATATGGATTGATAAGTGCCTGGAAAATAGACTTATCTTCTTTTGCCGCTATCATTGTGGCTTTTAAGCTTGCTGCAGTACCGCCCGAAAATGTCCCCTGCATTTTTCTAACACGGCCTTTAATATAGTGAAGTGGAGAACCCGTGGCTTGTATTACATGTTCTTGAAGATGATACACACCTAGGTCAAACGGTATCGAGTCGAAACCACATGAGAAGACAATCACAGCACCCGTCTTGGCGGCAGCAGACTGATATTTAGCAATCATTTGATGCATCCATGCGGGCTCTCCGCACAAATCTACGTAGCCTGTGCCACTGTCAACGCAAGCTTTTAGCAGATTTTCACCGTAAATTTGATAAGGTCCTACTGTGGTTAGCACAACGTTTGTTTGACTGACTAAGGATTTCATGCTGCTTTCGTCGTCACTGTCGGCAACAATAAGATCGATATCATTGCTAATTTGCATTTCGGTTCTGACTTGTTCAAGCTTGGCCTGGCTTCTACCTGCCATTGCCCATTTTACTCCCTCACTAGCACCTTCGCCATAAGTAAGGTGTAAATACTCAGCGACTAATCGACCAGTAAAGCCTGTGCTGCCGAATACTATTAGATCATATTTTGGGTGTGTGCTCATAAAATCCTCTCAGTTATGTAAATAATATACAAACGATATACGAAGATGATATAAAAAAGATAATTATTTTGTTTGATACATGCCTATCACAAATATGATAGGCATGGGCTTGATTGGAAATGTTAGTTGCGTAATTTATGCAACCGTCACTATTTTGCATACGTTAGTTGCGCCAATTGTTTCCATTTGATCGCCGTAAGTAAAAATAAATGTGTCACCTAGTTCTAAAAGCTTATTGTCTCTCAATGCGTCAACTACTTGTTTAGTTAGAAAACCAGGTTGGCAGTTGGTCGAATCAAAATATACCGGTTGTACGCCCCGATACAAAGCCATTATGTTGAGGGTTTTAGCATGGCGAGACAAAGCAATAATAGGTAAGGAGGTCGTAATTCGCGACATTAATTTTGGCGTAGTACCACTTTCCGTCAAGCCAACAATCGCTTTAATACTTGGTAAGTGGTTAGCTGCATACACCGCAGACATTGCCATAGTTTCGCTAACATCAACAAAATTTTCATCCATGCGATGCTTTGAAATTTTAACACTAGGATGCGTTTCTGCACCTTCACACACACGCGCCATGGCAGCCACTGTTTCAACTGGAAATTTACCTGCTGCGGTTTCTGCCGACAACATTACGGCGTCTGTGCCGTCTAACACGGCATTGGCAACATCCATTACCTCAGCACGAGTGGGCATTGGGCTCTCTATCATCGACTCCATCATTTGGGTTGCCGTAATTACGACTTTATTTAATTGGCGCGAGCGGGCAATAAGTTTCTTTTGAACACCTACTAATTCTGCATCGCCAATTTCAACGCCTAAATCACCACGTGCTACCATTACAGCATCTGAGGCAAGAATAATGTCGTCCATTGCTTCATCTGAGGCAACCGTTTCTGCACGTTCAACTTTCGCACATATTTTTGCATAACAACCAGCTGCTTCAGCAAGGCTTCTAGCGTAATCTAAATCAGCCCCTGATCGTGGAAAAGAGATCGCTAAATAATCAACTTGCATTTCGGCTGCGGTGATGATGTCTTCTTTATCTTTAGCTGTTAATGCCTCAGCCGACAATCCACCGCCCAACCTATTAATGCCTTTATTATTTGATAACTTACCTGCCACGGTTACTTCGGTGATGACTTTTCTGCCCTCAACACGGATAACCTTAAGCTGAATTCGACCATCGTCTAAAAGCAACACATCGCCTTCAATTACATCATCAGGAAGCGCTTTGTAATCTATACCAACTGCTTCTTCAGTTCCTTCTAATTTATCAAGCTCGGCATCAAGTATAAATGTTTGACCCATTGTTAAAATGACAGAGTCATTCACGAAGCGGGATACTCGAATTTTTGGACCTTGTAAGTCACCTAGTATGCCCACAAAGGTGTTAAGTTTTTTCGCTACAGCCCGAACGCGCTGAGCACGTTCAATATGATCTTGAGCGCTGCCGTGCGAAAAATTCATGCGCACAACATTAGCACCGGCTTTTACGATTGCTTCAATCATTTCACTGGTATCAGTGGCTGGACCTAAGGTTGCGAGGATTTTTGTTCTTCGAGTCATTGATTTCACTCTCTTATAGTTAGTATTTTGTTGAGGAAAATTAGTTAAAATCGGCAATAAACGTGCATACGAGCAGTTCATGCACAAGCAATATTACATATTATCTTTTACGTATCGGGAGCTGCGCAAGGTGTCTTTTACACGCTTTAAATTCTCTCTGAATTTATTGCCTCTGCGTAAAGTAAAACCTGTTGCAAGCACGTCTATAAGCGTTAGTTGTGCAATTCTTGATGCCATAGGCATATATAAGTCTGTGTCTTCGGGTACAGCTAGCGACAACACATAATTACATTCTTTTGCCAATGGCGTGTCGGCACTGGTAATACCTATTACTGTGGCATCGTTAGCACGCGCAATGTGTGCTACGTCGACTAAGCTCTTTGTACGCCCGGTATGGGAGATGAAAATAACCACATCGCCTTCGGCACTGTTCATGCAGCTCATGCGCTGCATCAAGATGTCTTCAAAATAAATAACTGGAACATTGAAACGGAAGAATTTATTGACGGCATCGTGAGCAACCGAGGCTGAGGCACCTAGACCAAAAAATGAAATCTTATTAGCTTGGGTTAGTAAATCAACTACTCTATTTACCATTGAGATGTCGATTGATTGACGGGCAACTTCTAAAGCAGCCATGGTTGATTCAAATATTTTATTGGTATACTCAGTAGGACCATCAAATTCGTCGACATGTCTATTTACATACGGCGTGCCGTTTGCCAAGCTTTGCGCCAAGTGCAGTTTGAAATCTGGATACCCTTTAGTATCTAGTCGTCTACAAAAACGGTTTACCGTGGGCTCACTCACATTTGACAGCTTTGCCAGCGTCGCAATGCTTGAATGAATTGCAGATTGAGGATTTGCCAAAATGACTTCAGCAACCTTTTTCTCCGACTTGCTAAATTCAGACATATCCCGAGATATTTTTTCAAGCACATTCATTACCTTGCCACATCTTAGTATGTTTATAAGATCATATGATAAAACTTATTTTAGTATTTGTCATATATGTTGTAAGTTTTTGACATAAAAACTGAAAGTTTAGCGAATTATTTATGTAAAACGAAGTTCTTTATAGAAATGTTTGAGTGGGTCAATACAAAGTTGTTTTTCTCTTATCCTATTGATTATAAATGTTTATATTAATATATAGATCATTTCTTAGTCGCCAAAAAAAGCACGTTTTTACGCCCCAGTCATAACCGTAAAATATGCAAATTAATTTGTAATTTTACTACATTTGTAGTCTACTACTACAATTAAACTTATTCTTTATCGTATTGTACATAAACGCTACAGTACGCATTATATTTGAGGCTAACAATGGTTTCTAAAACAAAATACGAACCAATCGATTTTGTCTTGTTTGGTACGCTAGGCGATTTGGCAAGACGTAAACTTCTACCGTCTTTATATCAACTAGATAAAGCGAATTTATTGCATGAGGGCACAAAAGTCATTGGTGTTGCCAGACAAACATTAAGCGATGCTAAATATGTTAAAACAGTCAAAGAAAATTTTATTAAGTTCTTAGGTGAAGACATTTGCGAAGAGACATGGAAGCGTTTCTCAAAACGGTTAAGCTTTGTCACAATTAACATGAAACAGTCTGCGGATTATAAAAAACTGTGTGACCGAGTCGATCCAGAAACAGTGATGGTGTGTTACTTTGCAACACCACCTTCTATTTTTGGCGATATATGCAAAGGAATGAACGCGGCAGGGATTATTGATTCAAGCGTGCGCGTGGTGCTAGAAAAGCCAATTGGACACGATTTCCCATCTTCTGAAGTAATAAACGACCAAGTAGCAGAGTTTTTCGAAGAAAGGCAAATTTACCGGATAGATCATTATTTAGGCAAAGAGACGGTGCTTAATTTGATTGCATTGCGCTTTGCTAATTCTATATTCGCTACTAACTGGGATCATAACTGCATTGATCACGTTCAAATTAGTGTGTCTGAGTCTGTTGGCATAGAAGGGCGTTGGGGTTATTTTGACGATGCTGGACAAATGCGTGACATGGTGCAAAATCATTTGCTGCAAATACTGACGCTCATTGCAATGGAGCCGCCAACAACGTTAGATGCAGACAGTATTCGTGACGAAAAATTGAAAGTGCTCAAAGCGTTACGCACAATTGATGCAACGAACATCAATCAAAAAACGGTACGTGGTCAATATATATCAGGCTTTGTTGCTGGCAAAGAAGTACCAGGTTATTTAGAAGAGCCCGATGCGAATCAACAGAGTAAAACAGAAACCTTTGTGGCTATCAAAGCCGAAATAGACAATTGGCGCTGGGCTGGGGTTCCTTTTTACCTTCGCACAGGTAAGCGTTTACCTGCGAAAGTGAGCGAAGTCGTTATCTATTTCAAACGTCAACCGCATAATTTATTTGGTGATAGTTTTGCTAGTTTACCCGCTAATAAGCTAGTAATACGCCTACAGCCAGAAGAGGGCGTAGAAGTAACTATTATGAATAAAGTACCGGGTTTAACGAGTTCCGGCTCTATGGATTTACATAAAAGTAAACTTGATTTGAGTTTCTCTGAAGAATTTGGCGACAGACGTATAGCAGATGCGTACGAGAAGTTGTTACTTGAAGTAATGTTAGATAACCAAGCTTTATTTGTAAGGCGCGATGAAGTAGAACAGGCGTGGACATGGGTCGATTCGATTATAAACGCGTGGGATAAAACGAATGAGCTACCAGAGCCGTATCAAGCAGGAACATGGGGACCCGTTTCCTCAATAGGTCTGCTAGCACGAGAAGACCGTAATTGGTATGAAAGCAAACTTAAGAAAAAGAAATAAGGTTTACTGATGTCCTTGATTATTCATGAATTTGATACGCCAGAGATGCTTACAAAAAACTTTGCAAAGCGGATTGTAGGACTACTTGAGCATGCGATAAACGCAAAAGGCAAAGCGTCACTTGTCGTCAGTGGAGGATCAACTCCTAAACCTTTATTTGCGCAATTAGCGCAAACCGATTTAGCGTGGGAAAAGGTCACAATTACCTTAGCAGATGAAAGGTGGGTCGATGCCAGTCATCAAGACAGTAACGAAAAATTGGTACGGGATAACTTACTGCAAGGCAATGCTGCAGCAGCATCATTTGTTAGCCTGACAACAGACGCAAATAATGCACAAGATGCAGAAACCGAGATTAGCACTCGAATAGATGCAATTGATACGCAACTTGATGTAGTGATTTTAGGTATGGGCGAAGATGGTCATACAGCCTCACTTTTTCCTTGCAGCGAACAAATTTCTTCCGGCCTCGATATGGCGAGAAAGCAAAGTGTTATTGCAACGCAACCTGCTACGGCACCGCATCAAAGAATGTCTATGTCGCTTGCTAAAATAGTCTCTGCCAAACAGGTATTTTTGCATTTAACGGGCGCTAAGAAAAAAGCAGTTTTGCAGGACGCTCTCGCAAATCACACGCAATTAGAAAAGCCTATAAAGGCAGTTTGTGACCACACGACTGTCGACCTAATGTGGGCACCTTAAGGATTTATAATGAATACTATTATTCAAGAAGTAACTGACAGAATAATCGCACGCAGTAAAGTGTCAAGAGCCGCATATTTGGCGAAAATTGAAAAAGCACGCAGACAGGGGCCGCTGCGAGGCGCTTTGTCATGTGGAAATTTAGCCCATGGCTTTGCAGCCTGTGGTAAAGACGATAAAGCAGATTTACGCAGTATGGTAAAGGCCAATATAGCCATTGTTTCATCGTATAATGACATGCTCAGTGCGCATCAACCCTATGAAAATTATCCACAAATACTGAAGAAAGCGATTGCTGATGTTGGCAGTGTAGCGCAGTTTGCAGGTGGTGTTCCCGCCATGTGCGACGGCGTGACCCAAGGCAATGCCGGTATGGAATTGAGCCTGATGAGCCGTGACAACATAGCAATGGGAACCGCCATCGGTTTGTCTCACAATATGTTTGACGGTGCACTAATGATGGGGATTTGCGACAAAATTGTGCCGGGCTTGCTACTAGGTGGGCTTAGCTTTGGGCATCTACCCACAATTTTTGTGCCAGCTGGTCCTATGCCGTCGGGCTTACCAAATAAAGAAAAAGCACGTGTTAGGCAGCAGTTTGCAGAAGGTAAAGTAGGACGTGATGAGCTCCTTGAAGCCGAATCACAGTCTTATCACTCTGCGGGCACCTGTACTTTTTACGGAACCGCAAACAGCAATCAATTAGTCGTTGAAGTAATGGGCCTACATTTGCCAGGCTCTTCGTTTGTTAACCCAGGTACAGAGCTACGTGATGCGTTAACTAAAGCGGCTGCTCGCCAAGTCACGAGACTAACCGACTTAGGCGATAACTATATGCCGATTGGTCACATTGTTGATGCAAAATCTATGGTCAATGGGATTGTTGCTTTACTAGCCACTGGTGGTTCAACTAATCACACTATGCACTTAGTTGCGGTAGCGCGTGCAGCTGGTTTAATTGTTAACTGGGACGATTTTGCTGATTTATCTAAAGCCACTCCCTTGATTACTCGAATTTATCCTAACGGTTCTGCAGATATAAATCACTTCACTGCCGCTGGCGGTATGTCATTATTGTTCAAACAGTTATTAGATGCAGGCTTGCTTCATAACGATGTAAATACTATATGTGGTGAAGGCTTAGAGCGCTACACTAAAGAACCGAGATTGCATGATGGTGAGTTGACATGGGTAGATGGTGTTACTGAGTCACTTGATAAAGCAGTACTAGCAGAAGTAGCGTCACCCTTTAAGCCCGACGGCGGGCTGTCGGTACTATCGGGTAATTTAGGCCGAGCAGTAATGAAAACTTCAGCGCTTCGCGAACCAATCTGCAAAATCAAAGCACCTGCGGTGGTGTTTGAAGATCAGTACGCATTAGACGATGCGTTTAGCAGTGGCAGTCTCGACAAAGACTGCATTGTGGTTGTCCGATTCCAAGGACCGGCGGCTATTGGTATGCCTGAGCTTCATCGCTTAACGCCGCCCTTAGGCGTTCTGCAAGACAAAGGCTTTAAAGTCGCATTAGTTACCGACGGCAGAATGTCTGGTGCATCGGGTAAAGTGCCAGCCGCTATTCATTTAACACCGGAAGCGTTTAAAGGTGGTGTAATTGGTAAGGTAAAAACCGGCGATATACTTGAAATAGATACGTCAAGCGGTGAATTAACATTACATGTTAGTGAACAAGAGCTTTCGGCAAGAACGCAAGCAAGTATCAACTTAACACAAAGTCATCAGGGCATGGGCCGCGAATTATTCGCTGGCATGCGTTCAACGCTAACGGGCGCTGAAGAGGGAGCGTGTTCCTTGTTTGTTGAACAAGATCGCCTCGACGCAGGAGCGCTATAATCATGACTCAACGCTTCGTTGCCGACGTTGGTGGTACAAATATTCGTTTAGCATTACTAGAAAATGGTCGTATCGCCAAAATAGAGAAATATTTGTGCGCCGATTTTGAGACCATTGCAGACGCGATATTGTATTTTCAAAAAAATAATATACGAGGTTGTTTTACCGACGGCTGCATCGCTATAGCGTGCCCGACTAACGATGATATGGTCAAAATGACTAACCATTCTTGGGTGTTTTCTAAAACAGCACTTAGTGCCCAGCTAGAATTAGAAAATCTATACGTTATTAATGATTTCACTGCTGTCGCGCATTCTCTGCCCACACTTAATCACAATCAAGTCATTCAAATAGGCCAAGGCAGTGCAAAAGAAAATGGCAATATTGCGGTTTTTGGACCTGGTACAGGCTTAGGTGTTGAGCATTTGACGTGGACAAGTAGCGGTTGGCAAACCTTAGATGGCGAAGGCGGGCATGTAGACTTTGCACCCACCGATGAAACTGACATGATAGTTTGGCGGCATTTGCAAAACAAACTAGGTCGAGCATCTGCGGAAGAAGTACTTTCTGGCCGTGGTATTGTTAATATTTATGAAGCATTGTGTGCACATCACAAACAGCAGGTGGCGTTATCCACGCCTTCTCAAGTAACATCAGCGGGCTTAGATAAAAGCGACGATATTGCGGTGCTGGCGATTGCGCAATTCTGTCGAGTAATGGGCAGTTTTGCTGGCAACTTGGCACTCAACTTATGCACAACTGGCGGTATTTTTATTGGCGGTGGCGTAACCAGTCATTTAGGTGACTACTTTTTAAATAGTGAATTTAGAGCAAGATTTGAAGCGAAAGGGACATTTAATCATTATGTTAAAAATATCCCAACCTATTTAATAAATGAACCAGACCACGGCTTACTAGGAGCTTTGGCTTACCTCACACAACACACAGAGAATTTTTGATGATGAATAATTGGAAAATCACTTCAGCAGATGTATTTAGTCAGGGACCAGTGGTACCTGTGCTTGTGATAGAACGAGTAGAAGATGCTTTGCCCATTGCTAGGGCGCTGATTGAAGGCGGTATAAAGGTTCTTGAAGTAACCTTGCGCACACAAGCTGCGCTAGCGGTTATTGAGACAATCGCGAAAGAAATACCCGAAGCTTATATTGGTGCGGGTACTGTGACTAATAGAGATCAATTAAAAGCGGTTACTGATGCAGGCGCGAAATTTGCGATTAGTCCTGGCCTAACAGCAGATTTATTAGCTGCGGGAAGGGATGGGACCATACCGCTTATTCCGGGTATTTCTAATATATCCGATCTGATGAAAGCGAATGACGCGGGCTATGACCATTTAAAATTCTTCCCAGCAGAGGCCGCGGGTGGCGTAAAAGCGTTAAAATCAATTGGTGGACCATTCCCTAATACTGTATTTTGTCCTACTGGCGGCATTGGGCCTAATAATTACAAAGAATATTTGGCTTTAGCAAACGTGCGTTGTGTAGGTGGTTCTTGGGTGGCACCTAATGACGCAATTGAGAATAAGCAATGGCATATTTTAACTGAATTAGCGAAGCAAGCTATCTTGGTTTAGACCAGAAACGGTTTAACCAAGAATCGACTTTAGCAAGACGCATAATACCCAGCTTTGTTTTGCTGGGCCGCTATTTACCAATCAATTCTTGTTAGTAGATTGTTTGCGACAGTGTATGCATTTGACTAGGCTCTAATTGCAAAGGGTGCTCTGTATTTTGCGTGTTTGCTGCCTCCACACACAGCATCGTCTTAAAGCCATCATCATCCATATCTTTCATCGAAACAGACTTCTCTTGCCACGGATTCCACACCACCGTTGAATCATGCCCACATTGCATCAATTTTGCGATGTTTTGCGCAGGCTCTTTAGCGAATATTTCAATGTCTTGTTGCTCACTAAAGTTGCTGTGTGAGAAGGTGTGAATTCTGTCTACTTCCCCCGTAAATATATAGGGAGAAGGAGCTTTATTGCCGCGGGTACTTGAGGGCTTATCGTCATAGTCGCTAGTTACGCCTTTAAGTACAGTGGACGTAATATCGTTAATCTGTAAATAAGTATGTAGGGCTTGCGTCAGTGCAATCGCATTATCGCTATTATTGTTAGTCACAATACTTATGGTGAGGGTGCTTGATACCTCAACAACTAACTTCATTTGTAGGTTTTTGTAGCCAAAGAGGCCTAATTTGCAAGGTACTAAGGTAAGTTTAGTGCTAACAACTTCGCGCTCACTAAGCGTTTCTTCAACTTTCGATAGTGTGAACATTTGAGTTCGGGCAAATCCATGACTTGGATAACTTGACTCATTAGCATGACTACTAAACCACGGCCAGCAAATAGGAATACCTCCACGAATAGGCGTTTTACCATCAAAAATAGCCTTACGACTTAGCCATAGGCGCTCCTTGTTGTCTTTTTTATGTATAAAGGACAAAACATGACCGCCGAATAAGCTTAGCGATAAACTACTGTATTGTGTATCAATATTTACGCACAAGCCGTGCGATGCATTTTCGAGGGTCACACTCTGCTTGTTGTCAATTGCGTTTGTCAGATTACTTAATTCAAAGGATGTTCGCATTGTTAAGATCTCCAATATTGATAATATGACCAGACGATGCCCATTTGCAAAAGAAAAAAGCGACAAAAGTCGCTTTTTTATCAATTTTAAATAAGCTTATCTTATTTCGAAATGTGAGCTACAAGATCGAGTACTCGGTGCGAGTAGCCCATCTCGTTGTCGTACCAAGAAACTACTTTAACAAAAGTATCGGTTAATGCGATCCCTGCTGTGGCATCAAATATTGATGATTGAGTGTCGCCAATAAAGTCATTCGACACTACTGCATCTTCGGTGTAACCAAGAATACCTTTAAGCTCGCCTTCTGAGGCTGCTTTCATAGTGGCACAAATAGTTTCGTAACTAGCAGGTTTAGCTAAGTTAACCGTTAAATCAACTACCGATACATCGGCAGTCGGTACTCTAAATGCCATACCAGTAAGTTTACCGTTTAAGGCAGGAATAACTTTACCAACCGCTTTAGCTGCACCCGTTGAGGATGGAATTATATTCTGCAAAGCGCCGCGTCCGCCTCGCCAATCTTTGTGGCTTGGTCCGTCTACGGTTTTTTGCGTG
>Ga0115567_10006473_pt1 | contig 11200 bp, 9 predicted proteins | sample COGITO_mtgs_1204_2_FD_88679 | JGI IMG/M metagenome (GOLD analysis project Ga0115567, IMG submission 88679) | Pelagic marine microbial communities from North Sea - COGITO_mtgs_120412 | ecosystem: Environmental > Aquatic > Marine > Epipelagic | place: Germany:Helgoland, sampling site Kabeltonne... | reverse complement strand
ACCCAGCCTGGAAGGCTTGGCGCAAGAGTTTTCCTGGCTATTTTTATTTATTCGGACAGGAGTTAGAGTCTTAATCGCAGACCAAGATAAAAACCCACACAAGGTGGGTTCATATCTTGGTGCAGCATGTCTTAAAAAGTTACCACGAAATAAGGGATGAAATAGTTCGTTGGCGACAAATACTGGAAGTACCCTATCAAGAATATTTAGATGCTAAGGCTTAATGAGTGGGGGCTGGGAGTTACACAGTAAATCTTTATTTTTCTTTGAGCGCGACAATGTGGAACTACTTTTTTAGATGTATACTCATTATAGGAGAAATCATCCATTATGACAGCAAAGACTACGCCCCATTCCTATAATCCACTTTACCTTTCTCTGAAGGAACAGATTTCTACCGAAAACATCATCTTCAATCAAAAAAATGATTACTACACTACAGCCCTGACGCTCACTGCTGAAGATTGCTTCAAAAAGACGTATATAAAAGACAGTACTAAAGACCTTGTTAGAGAGGTAACAGTGCTCGTTAGGGATGCAAAGACGCTGACTTATTTTAAGGAAGCGGGCTTAGTATTATCACTGGCAAAAAAGTACAGCGTTGGTGGAACAGATGAAATTCGAAAATACTTAGAGGGGTGCTTAAAAACAGTTGGCAGTACTGGTACGCCACCTCAAATCCTTGGGAGTGTTGGATACTTTCTGCGTGGAAATGGAAGCCAGCCAGACAACTTCGACACATTCCAATCATCTCTCTCGAATAAGTTGGACGGTTATATTTCAAAAGGCAATCTAAATGCCGTCGTAGATATTTCAATCGGTCTTTGGTCGCTGACATCAAATCAAGAAGGATGGATAAAAGAGCAGGTAGAGGCAAAGCTAGATTCGCTTGCACTTGAACGAATATCAAAGTTGGTTATTCTCTTCAACAATGAAGATGGCTATATAAGTAAATTAGAAGAGTCGTTGTCTAATAATCTAGGCTCAGCGACCTACCCTGATATTGGGTTCTCAATTTTTGAAGCCCAGAAGATTATTAATTCAAATATACCTAATACTTCTCTCAAAAACATTCTCATCGAACTAAAAAAAGTAGACTCTTCTTGGTCTAAGATGATTACAAATATGGAATCAGAGGGCATTACTATTGATGTGGCGCAATTACACAAGGTTCTCAACTTTTCGCCCCATCAAGACATTTGGTCACTCCTTGGACTGAGCTTATCGGGTCGAGCGAAAACCGTACAAGTCAGCGAAAAGGATTATCAAGGTTTCTTAGATTATTCTGGGAGGAAAAATAAATCGTATAGGAATGTAAGCGTCCTTTCATTTATAGCTTTGCTAGTGGTAGCCGTTTTGCAAACCATATACGTGTATTACCTCTTTGACACGAAGAGTGTGGGTCTTCAGGATACAGTTAAAAATCTATCATTGCAGAACTACTTTCTGGACATAGAAAGTACATACTTTATCTTTATTAATCCGTGGCTACAGCTCGGAGTTGCCCTAATATGGATACCTGTTTTGACCTGGAGGTTAGTAATTAAGGGTCGCCTTACATTTATGAGTATTATTTTGAGTTGGCCTGTCCTCCTCCCTTTCTATGAGGTTGCTAAAAACATCAAAAGAAGGGTGAGTGACTAGGCTATGGAAACAAATTTATTTAGCTTCGAGCTTCCAGAATATACCTACGTTTTTGATGTCAGTGGCGACACTTCCTATGACGACCTGAGACAATTCTTTAAATATAAAGTGGCTAGATACCTTGAAGGCAATAAGGTTTACTTTTGGGGACCAAAAAATTCTCTGACACAAGAAAGAGAACTTAGCAAGGTGGACACTGGCAGCGTGAAGTCAAATATCATCCAGGGTATTGCCAACAATGCCATTAGTGTATCCTTACGGGGTAAAGGCCTAAGACAGACTAGACGAGCATTTTACCCTACCGCAAGGAGCAGCTCAGGACTTAGAATTGACGCTCGACCTGGTAACGTTTTTGTCCACGATGCCATTGAGTTCAAGATAGAGTCCGAAACTGTAGGTTCAAATCAGCTCTCTTTACTGGCGACCCAAGTAATAACAGTGGATGGCGAGAACTACCGCCCTGAGTTTTCAAAACAGCATTCTCCTAGCGTCAGGGACGCTTGGACACTAGCAAGCTACACAGAGGCCCACAAGCGATGGCTAGCCTATCTTCAACCATCTATTGAATATGGAGCTGGTGAGCTGGGCTCATTAACTGTAACCATTCCCAGTAGTGGCGGTGCAGTTGTTAAAGTTGATGAACAAGCTGAGCCTAAAGTCACTTTTAACGTTGGTTCTGATATGACTCATAACTGGCCCGAAGGTGGCCTTAAAGCGTTTGGACCACTTGACTACAATCTCGGCGACAGCAAACCACAAATCAAGATAGCACTTATAGCAGGGGGATACCAAAAACCATTCTCCTTAGACTATTTAAAGGCGCTCAATGAGGGTTCGGGCCGCTATCAGGGCTTCGAAGCTGTATATAAAGCCCCTCTTATATTGAAAGAAAACGGAAAATACGAACGACTCCAAGTCATTGACCCTACTAAAATCCAGAACGCCTCAACAATAGAAGAAGTTGCCAACCTTTACCTTCAAGCACTAGTAGACATTAAGAATAGAAATAGTGATTTTGATGTAGCCATCATAGAAATACCCGCAGTCCTAGTCAATAAGTTTGCAGGTAGTCCTATAGACCTGAGAGATTATTTAAAGACTGTGTTTTTGCAGCAACAAGTGGCCACCCAATTTCTGGCAGAATCTACAATTAACAAAAACCCAGAGTATACGTTACCAAACTTTTCACTTGGGCTGTATGTGAGTGCAGGAGGTGTGCCCTGGCGTATTGAAGAGCACCCAGCGGATACTGCTTACTTAGGAATTAGTTTTGGGATTAGAAAGGAAGGTAACGGCGACTCCAAGATACTGGTGGGAGTAGCTGAAATCATGGATGAATACGGGGTTAGTCTAGGCATCAAAGCAGTGGGAGAAAAATACGACGCAGAGCGAGGGGTGCATCTTACATCCGCAAGTATCAAAGCTGTTATCTCAAACCTTCTTGAGCAGTATAAGGCCGATATGTCTTCGTACCCTCAACGTGTAGTCGTTCATAAAACCTCCTCATACAATGAAGATGAAGAAGCAGTGGTAGATGTTTTTAATGAAAAAAATATCGACGTTGTCTTACTGCACATTTATCCAACCAAGATTCGTGTAATAGAAGATGTTGGCCTGAAGATTAAGCGTGGTATGACCTGGAAAATCAATGAAAGCACAGCCTTGCTTTATACGGATGGAATTTTGAGCTACACGGGAAAGAGCCTAACTGCCTGGACACCAAATCCTCTGATAATTGAGCGATTTGCAGGCACGGAAGACATTCAGGTTTCAGCTCGTCATATACTCTGCCTAACTAAATTAAACTGGAACGCTACTAGGAATCACGAAAAGAACCCTGTGACGCTAAGTCACTCACAGAAGGTTATTGACCTATTAAGAGCAGGCTTGGATAGAAGCACAATTATTGATGATTTTCGGTATTATTTTTAAATATTTGCCTAGGGTCAAACGAACAGGATATTAAACAGCATACTAATAAACTAGCAATGAAGAATGAGGATAAACAAATAATTGATGCGATGTTCGCCAAAGCCAAGGAAAGAAGCCTGGATTACGGCTATTTCCTGCTAAGAGTAACGGGCATAGAGCATTTTGATGGTGACCCTATTGTGGTATTGGCCCAAGAACTTGAAGCTAAGACCGTTACAGCCGACCAGTTAGACGGTAACTACAACTTTTGGTCTTTGGTGTTTAACTTGTCGAGGGTTGCGAATGGTGGACACTATATGCCATCGCCCCTTAGTACACCTTGGGGAACTCCCGAAATTACAGATTATAAAACCTCTGCACTACCCCATCTGGATGAACCCTTGAAGAATCTCGTATTAGGACTGGCAGACGAAGATGCATACTTAGAGTTCGCAAAAACAATTCTAGATAATTATAAGCAAGGCTTTTCGGAGTTTTTCAGTGTTAATCCTAGATACATCAGAGACCCTCAATTTACTGTAACCGAATTCTACTTTGACGATGAGAAGGCTGGGCTAAGAGCTCATCATTCAAATGGAAGCACATCCGAATTTAGTAGGAGCGGCACGGAAGCCACTGGAATAAATATGGTTATTGATGACGAGGTAGGATACTTCGTAGGTATGATGGATGAACTAAAAAAGGAATGGCTAATAAACGGTAAGCCGATGTACGAAGCGGGGCTATATGGAAAGTACAATGCCGATGGTGAATGGAAACCGATTGAGTACACTGGCGATTCACAGGCACCCCAGACGGCAGCCTTAGAGTTTAGTGAGGACTGGGAAGTTCAGGGAATCTTTTTCTATATGTACACTACAGGCTTCCCCGTAATTGAATTCGTAATGAGGACTAAAATAGAACTGCCTGAACAACTTACGAAGTTTTATAATGGCATGCGCCTATATCGCATTGAAACACCAAATGATGAACTCAAGAATGAGCATATATACGATGGCTGGATGCGATTCGATGATTTCAGCGAGCAAGGTATTTTTGACGCACTTGATACTGTGAAACTTACTCTTGAGGGCTTAAGCTACACATTTGGAGCGGAAACAAATTGGCAGCTAAAATACAAACTTAAGTCATCTATGAGTGGGGTCTCAACTCCTACAAAAGCTGATATGGAAGTAGCGGATAAACTCCTTAGTGCTGTTGCAGAAAGCAAAGATAAAGATATCCTTATGGCTGCAATAAGCTGGTTCAACTTAGGTAACCGAAGTCATAACCCTATTATTGCTTTTGTTTGTTATTACACAGCCATCGAGGCACTCGCTCGGCAATTAGCAGAGGGCAAACTTGATGCAAGCGCTTTCTTTAAGCCCGTAGCCGTAAAGCTAACTGAATCAGAGATGGTCAAGGAGTACGACAAGCTCTACAAAGAACATTACCCAGCAGGAATCAAAGCTCTACTCAGTAAAGGCTACTTTGATATTCACGAATCTCTAAATAGGCTAGTTAAAAGTGCGTTCGCTTCCGTATATGGTGATAAACATAAAATTTACGAGCTAATGTTTAATAACAAAACTGGGCTTGTTGGCTTGAGAGGGAGCATTGTACACGAAGGCTATTCAGATTGGGATAGAACCCAGTATGCACTTGCTCAAAAAAACCTTGGAAACCTGCATCAAATTGCGTACAGCTTCATAATGAATGTTGCTGTACGCATACCACAAGGCTCAAAACCCCCTAAGCTATCGATGCGATTTAAGCATAGTATGGACGCGTCCCATCCTAACACTACGCTTGTAGTTACGACACTGAAAGTACTATCTAATAAAGACTGGGTAATTAGGCCTGAGTGGTTATATTAATATTGGACAAAGGGGCTGGGTAGGCCCAACACTGTGTGTTGCCCAATAGCCAGATATTGAGAAAATGACTAAGCAGCCCTTTCGTGAGGTAGCGTCTAAGTTTTTGATACTATTTTTTTTCGTTCTTAGTAGTTATGTTCTTACTTAACTCATCAATTATTAGGTATAGACTAGCTAAAATACCAGACGCTAATGTACCAAATAATGCAATTGAGGAATTATCGTAATTAAAGATTTGAGTACTGATAAAATTAATCACAATGTAAATAATGAAGCCGATAGGAAACACGGCAAAACCTATGAAGGCGATTACTGCTTCAAATAGAATTGTTCCAGCGTGTTTTGTCTTACGATGTTGAGGTGACATAAGCTACAGTCTAACCTCACCACCAGAGTAATCAAGTACAAATTTTTTATAGTCTTCAAATTGGTCAGGGAACTTAAACGAAGTAACCCTGCTTTTTGTCAAAGCATTGTATATAAAAAACTCCCGCTCACCTTTACCATCAACAATATCTAACCTGTGAACAACATATAGACAGCCCGATTCTTTAGGGCTATAGAAAATCATTTCAAAACTATCTGTATGGCCAGATAAGTTATTGAGGTCGCCAGATAGTGTGGATTCATTATCAGTTTCAATTTGCTGTTCAATATCATTTGTAAGTTTTGAACATTCAGCTTTTCTGGCAAACGTATCTGACTCTTTAGCTTCCTGAAGTTGTAGTGTTTTATCACGTTGGGCAATTTCTTGCTTCTGTATGTAAACCCACGCACCGACAGCCCCTAAAAGAACCACTGTTATACAGATAGCTATAATTATTGGCAATTTATTGTTTTGTTTTACCACGATTCAAATCCTCCAAAAATCCAGAATAAGAACAATACAACCAAAATGAACGTAAGAAATTGGCCGATTGCTGCCCAAGTTGTTTTGTCGTTTTTGAAATGACCTACGGGCTTGTGGCTAGACATCTGATTCTCCATTAATAGTTTGTGTAAGTGGCAAACAAAAAAGCTCGCCACTGAGCGGAGCTTTCGCCCCGATAACCGTTTCCAGCTACCACTACAACGAAGAGTACCCAATGACGAGCTGTTCTTCGTTGTAGATTTGGTGACCATACCTTCTCGCTAGAGTGGCTTTAGGCCGTAAGTCGCTTAACGACTTATGTACCGATTATAGCTCATTGTTATAAGAAGTTTATTGTAACTATGCAATGAAATTAAATAATTGATATACACAACGTAATTATAAGATATAAAACCACTATAAAATAGTGATAAATAGTGACTTCAGAAAGCGAACAAAAGCGAACTTAATACAGATAAAATCAGAGGAACACATAATCACTGTTAAAATTAAGTAAATGGGACAAAACAATGCAAACCTAATTGAAGACGCAATTTATACCCTGGTATTGCGCAAGTTGAAGCATATTCTTGTTAATGGATTCTATTCGATGGACGAGGTTCGATACGAGTATTCTTGGGATAAAAAGGCCACAAGAGCCCAAAATATACACACCGTAATAAAAGAGGATTCTGTACTAAGATATTTCCTTGATATGAAGGTCATAATTGGTCAGAGAATACCTAACGGCTATAGAGATGATGAGATTAAAGGCAACGAAGTAGATAAAAGCGCTGGCGTTTGGGCGGACTGGAACGATGTAGATCCTGCTTACAGAGAATACGAATGGGTAGTTTTAATTTATGGAATAGACACAGATAAACTTTCGCAAGAATTCACAAAGTTTGGTCTTATAGATAATGGTACGACATTGACAGATACGGCTTTCAAGAAAGCAGCATCGCCATCCATTGCTAAGGTTGGTGCTTTTGTGGCACACAAAGACGGCACTATCAGTTATGCACTATCAGAGATAGCTTTAAAGCCTGGTGTTAGAAAGCTCGTACATTCCTTAATCAAAGCGAAAGGAGCTGCCCTATCATACGAGAAAATTGTGGATGTACTCTGGAATGATGAAGATAACACCGCAGGCTTCTTAGATGCACCTGGTCGAACTTCCTCTGACATTAAGAAACGTATCGGCAGTATTGTAAGCGAAGCCAACGCTAGTCTCGCGGCTTATGGTAGCAATAAACATATTGCTTCAGCAGGTAATACAAGCTACAAGTTTATCCCTTAAATTCCTGTGGAAGTTTGCGAGAAGTCTAGTATTACTATGGCGATATGTCAGAAAATATCGCACAAAAACGAAAAGATGACGCACTCGAATTAGCGTATCTTATTTACGATATTTTCAAAGAAGAGACTGAAAGTGATGCTAGTATTGAAAGTGGACAGAACAATGCACAATCAGCCCAAAATAGTTAAATTATTAGTATTGGTGGGGGTTTCTTTAGGCCTTGCATTGGCCTTGTCCAAGAAATCCCCTCTCATGCTTGTAAGGAGTAGCTATGCCTAAACAGAATCTTGCAATTGCATTATGTAGGGTGTCTTCTTTGGAACAGCTAGAAAGTAATAGCTTGAGCCACCAGAGAGACAATGTATTAAGGGCGGCTGATGAACTTGGGGTTATCATACCCGAGGACGGCATATGGTCTGGACACGTTTCAAGTAAGAAGGGTGTGAACTATGACCGTAAGGATTTGAAGGAGATGCTGGAATACTGCCATAAACACCCTAACGTCAAATACTTGATTGTTCAGGAAGTTGATAGATTTATGCGTAGCCCCGATGAGCAGATTTATTTCCAGGTACGATTCTTGCAGGAAGTCGGTGTTAAGATTTGGTACGCCGACAAACCCGAACTAAACAAAGATGATATTTACGCTGGCTTAATGCGTTATATGGAGGGTTTCCGCGCTGCTGGAAGTAATGATGAACGGCAGCGGAAATCTATCAATGGACAAACAAAGGCACTAGAAGAAGGCCGTTTCCCATTCTCGCCAAAACCAGGCTACAAGCGTGGCGCAGAAGTCGGTGTACAGGAAGTACACCCAGTCAAAGGTCAAATTCTAAAGGCGACCCTTATAAAGATTGCAACACACAAGACAACGCCCACTCAGGCATTGATAGAACTGAATAAAAGCGACTTTGTTATAGGTCATTCTCTCTACAAAATGGACAAATTCCGCAAGATTATCACAGACCCCTTCTACGCTGGAATTGTTGAGATTGATAAACAGGTTAAAGTGAGGAATGAAAACGGCCTACACGAAGCCCTGATAAGCAAAGAACAGCATCTTGAACTGCTACGCATTATGGACAGTAAGAAAAAGACACAATCAGGGCCACGCAAGAACGGCAACCCAAAGTATCCTGTTTCTAACTTGGTGAGTTGTAGCGAATGTACCGATAAAACAAACGGCAGATTTGTCGGCTTTGACCACGGGAATGGTAAGAATCCAGCCCTTGTTTACGAGAAGTACCGCTGCCGTGCTTGTAAGCGGTATCTAACCCGTCAGGAACTACATCCGAATATTGTAGAGCAATTCAAGAAGAACCCACTGAATAAATACGGTGTAGATGACCTTATCAAGGCATTGGACATCGTTTGGAAGCAAAAAGAAGGTCAGGCAGAACAAGAGATTGTTCGCATTAGTTTTAAGATTAAAACTATCACTGAAACAATCAGTAATCAGGCTATCGCAGCCATAGACCCTAGCAATGCCTTGATTAAGCAAGAGATACTTTCAAATATTACCAAGAGAAAGTTAGAGATTGCCGATTTAGAAGACCAACTGTCAAAACTCAAGTACAAGTCAGACAATGACAGAGAGCGATTCTTGAAGTTTGCATTTGAATTTGTAGAGAATATGGGCAGTAGATTCTTAGAAATATCACCCGATAACAGGATGCGGTGTAAACAGATTGTTTTTCCAGCTGGTTTTTACTTGGATACAGAAAATAAAGTTTACACCCCCGAAATTAGCTATCTCATCAGATTAGCGGCAAAGAAAAAGGACACCGAAGTGTCCGAAGATTCCCATTTGGTGCGGGTTAGGAGACTCTAACTCCTGGCCTCATCCTTGGCAAGGATGCGCTCTAACAACTGAGCTAAACCCGCATGACCTCTGATAGTATACTGGACATGCAAGCTGGTATCAAGTGTGAGCTACTACTTATCAAGTGATGGGTCGGTTAAAAGCTGAGCAGCTGCAATAGCATGGCGCTTTTTGAGAGTTCTTTGATTTTGAATCTCAGACTGAAGCTTCTGTTTGCACTGTTGGAGTTCCGATTTTTTACCTTCTAATTGCCTCTGCATGGAATTGGTTTCAGACTCAGAAGTGCTCCTAATATGCGTCATCTCCTGCTCGAATGAACTAACTTTGACATCATCATCAAATTTCTTGGCTTGATTCATATTCATCTCAGCTCTACTAATAGAGTCTGCTGCCTGTTTCTGTTTCATATCGATATCCGTCGAGATGCGAGTGACTTCTTTTTCAAGTACTTGGATCTGACTCTCTAATCTATCAACTTCACTCATATGTACATCCTTTATTTATGGTTTTATATTACTACGAGTCACCCACAGAGTAAGTGACAAAACTTACATAAACGTAGCTTGGCAAAAGATAAGAGCGTCCGACAAGAGACGCCCTTATCACACGAAACGATACTAACTATCGATTGTGTTTACTGTTTCCGTTACTCTGAACTGAAGCGATGCACTGGCCTTGGTTACGGAAACCAAATGCTTCGTAGCCACCTTTTTTACAGTCAGCTTTGCTGGTTGGAGTTGCTGGCTCTGGCTCAAAGTCAAACACGGTCGTATCGTCTGTGGCATTCAGGACGACATTGTCGAAGTATCCGGCTAGACCGTCATCGTTTGCACTGGTATCACCAACGTTGATCGCCATGAAAAAGATAGTACTGCCTGCTGGCATTGCACCGAGTGTTGCTGGGCAGCCAGTTCCGCGCACTCGATCCGGAGCAGTATTGGCATCAAAGCTATAGCTCGCAAAACTACCAGGTGTGCCAATAGATGGGACATAATCAAATTTGCAATCACCGTAGCTGTTTTCATTGCCTGGGAAGTTTGCATGAAGGTTGGTGTAGAATTCGCTCGCATCACCAACTGTTCCGTTGCCAGCAATCTGGAAATCGTAACCAAATGATGTGAAATCACTTACCAACATGTTGCCAGTGAAGTACTCAGCGATGAATTTGTCATCATCACCGTTGATGCTGCCGTCGATGGGCTGAACAAAGAGTGATCCGTTGCCGATGCTTGCCTGATCGTTGGTAAACTCATATTCGGTTTGTGTATCTGTATCACGGTTGAAGAGCCAGCCTGGCTGGCCATAGCCAGCTGAAGTATCTCCACTCACAACAACCGTATCGTCTGCTGCCATTGCAGCAGAGCTGAGCATCACAAGCATTGCAGCTCCTGCCGCAGCAATACCTGTCATCAGCCATGCTGAAACGTTGCGTTTTTTGCTAATGCCAAGATTATTTTGATATACCGAATGCGCCATACACACCTCCTAAGTGGTTACGTATTAATGGTGTTTATATGGTAACTCATTATCAACCAAACATGTATTTTTCAGCGAATTATACCGTAAATCCCTCATAAAATACGTTGTAATAGACACACTATGTATTATCAGAAAACGCTTATGGTGCACGGTATCCAGATATAAAAGTTGATTATATTCAACAGCATCAGTACGAATCAAGCGTTATGCTACTGAACACTTATCATATGCATAAGCATGATAAACAGAGTTGCACGGTCAACTGTGATTTCTTTTTTATCATAAAAACAAAAATCCTAGATAAATCTAGGATTTTT
>Ga0115567_10006467_pt1 | contig 11205 bp, 13 predicted proteins | sample COGITO_mtgs_1204_2_FD_88679 | JGI IMG/M metagenome (GOLD analysis project Ga0115567, IMG submission 88679) | Pelagic marine microbial communities from North Sea - COGITO_mtgs_120412 | ecosystem: Environmental > Aquatic > Marine > Epipelagic | place: Germany:Helgoland, sampling site Kabeltonne... | reverse complement strand
TGCCGTCTGGGGTATTGGTAGAGGGCACGGCCTGGGGGGGTGGCCCCGGGGCCCCTTTCCCGCCGCGGCTGGGCTGAATTCTTGGCCCCCCCCCCCCCCTTCCCGCAGGAAAACGACATGGACTAGGAATTTATACATGGGCGGGGGGGGGTGACTCTTTTTCGGGGATGTGGTGGGCCGGGCTGCCCCACGGCCTCGGGACGAGCGAGTACTCTTCCGGTGCGGCGTACTGCGGCGAGTGGTACCTCGGCGACCGCACTGGCACCGGCATGTACTTTTACTCGCCGCATCACGACGAGCCGCATGAAGAGTTTGCAGGGCAGTGGCGCAACGACCTGCCGCACGGAATTGGAAAGCGATTGTCCAAGGATGGGACTGTGTACATAGGTGAGTGGCGCAAGGGCATGAAGCACGGAGACGGCATCCATCGGATTGCAAAGGACTCGGTTTTTAACCCTCTGGGCGCTGCGAAGAATGCTATTCGCCGGGCACGCCACGAAGGTGCAACTGGTCGTTTCAAAAACACGAGCGCAAAGGATAAACACGAGCTTGACATGAACAAAGTATTAGGTGGGATCAAGGACTGGCATGCCGAGGAGACAGGCATTATACTCCAAGAAGGGCGTTTCTCGTTTGACGAGTACGAGCCGCGGGACCGTGCAGAGTGCCGCGACAAGAAGGCGCGTATCAAGCGGGAGAAGGTGCGGAAGGACAACCCCGACGACTCCCCGCGGGAGGGTGAAGACAAGGAGGCGCACGGGGATGACGAGAATGATCCCAAGGCAACGGCGAAGCGAAAGCAAAGACAGGCGCGGCTCAAGCAGTTGGCCAAGGCGCAAGGGAAGCTTCTGGCCTCAAAGGACTTTCCGCCGGACGATGTCGACCTCGCCGACTTCGAGGAATTCGTACAAGCTGCCATGGAAACCTCTGACGCCGCCGAAATGATTGCCTTGAAGGTGAGACCGCGAGCCTTCGCATGACTTTCTTGACTCCATGCCCTGGCACAAGGGCGCTGGGTTGATGGCGCGGGTGGTCCGCAGATCGACGCCAAGTATCATGGCGTCAACTTTGAGTTCCGCGTTGCAAAGTTTGAGGGTGTCTCTTGACCATCTTTCCGTGTGTGTCTTGCCTTGCCTTCTTTCTTACCTACCTATCTGTCCCGCGTAGAGCAAGAAGGGGTCTACGCCCGCAGTGATGTAAATACCCGATTCAACGCTTTGCTCTACACTTCCCTGACCCTCTCCTTGAGATCATGATCTCATCATCGGAAGAGGAAAAGCAGCAAGCAAGTTGGCAGCACAGGGTCGGTGAATGCAATACAAGTGTACCTCCGTAAAGCTGTGACTGGCGAATGAGCGCATCACGCTGTTTCCATTGCTCTTTTTCTCACACGCGGCCACTCATTCTTCAGAGGATGTGACCGGCTAGTGCACATCAGTCACTTATTCCCCTAAGTGGTTCCCCCTCACAACTAGATCTCTTCGTCTTCACGTGTCTCAGTAAAGCACGTGCTCACAGACCCGGCCTACTGGTCGTTTGAATTCTCGTTCTCTCTTCCTTTGCCTTCCCCTTCACTCTCTCCTCCCTTGTAGACCGAGAAAGAAAGAAAGACGAGCCTTTGGACCAGTCTACATCTCTCACATCGTCGATCACAGCGAGGTCAGCCACTGGACAACAGGTGCGGCCTGGTTCACCAAAATAAATGGGTGTTGTAGCAGCTGGTCTGATCCTGGTCGTGACTCCTGGTCCTTGGTAAGGCAGAGCGAGACGAAGTGACGCGCCTCGTTTGAGAAATCCTCAGGCAGCGCCGGCGGCTCCTTATCAACGATGTTGTCCAGAAGCTCATACGTTTGAGCCCCCCCAAAAGGTGCCTGGCCTGTGCAGCACTCATAAACGATGATCCCGAGCGACCAGATGTCAGCATTGAACGAATAGTTGATTCCCATGACACGCTCCGGCGACATGTACGACGACGTCCCAACCCAGGTTTGCCCTGCCGACATTGTGTCCGACAATTCTTTCGACATACCGAAGTCAGCAATTTTAAACATCCCCCCACTGTTGAGCAGCACGTTCGACGGCTTGATGTCTCTGTGGATTAGCCGGCGCGTCCCGTGCAGATACACCATCCCAGCAATCACCTGCCCGCGCACGCGGCGTTAGCACGTGCACCCTTCTCCTGCACTGCAGCCCATACACACTCGATAACAGATCTAAATCGTTCCGCGAATTTCCAGGTCTGACCTGTCCTGCACAGTTGCCCATGACCGGCTCTGGGATCCGCCTTCCTGGGCAGCGCTGCAAGATGTCCTTGAGCGACTTGCAATCCATGTACTCGAAGGCAATAAGCACCGACTGATGCTGTGGCACACCGTCCCAAATGTTACAATTTCCCAGCGGCTACCTGTGTATTCTCGCTGCACGGTGGGCAGCATCCCGCAGACTGCTCCCAGCGCAGTACACAAAAATAGAGGTCGCCTCGGGTCGAACAGAACGTGAAGGCATGTGCCGAGCAGCTAGACCAATATGCGTTATTGCCCCTTCCTCGTGACCTTACTGTGCATAGTAATATTATTGCCCCTTCCTCGTCACGAGGAAGGGGCAATAATATTACTGTGCATGCACAGTAATATTCCCCTGGGGACACCAAGCGCACCTGAGCGTCGTAATCGGCGCCGTGGAAAGATGCAACGTTTGGATGAGTGGACCTGTACAGCTCTGATAGCTGTGCCACCACCTGCTCATCACGCGACACCGAGCACCTAGGCTCAGATAATGAACACTCGAGTGTTCCCGAGCAGCACGTCCCTCAATGCCCGGCTTCAGGGACAGCCGCGCTCGAGAGCTACAGTGGCACACCTGCTCTGCTCCCGTACGCAAAGTAATAGGGACAACTTTGAGCGCGACGATCAGACCAGTGGCAGGATCTTGCGCGTGTGTGACCGTCCCTGAGGAACCGCGCCCGAGTTGATCGCCGAGCGTCAGCGACCGGCAGTTGACCATCACATGCCCCGCATCCAGCGCCATGGTCTCTCACTCCGTCTCGACAATCCAGGCTCGACCAATTAACGGAAGCGGCGAATTCTGGTCTGCTCGCCCAGGTCACTGTCCCCCTTCCCTGGCGGAGCTCTAAGCACTACCCCGCCCCACTCCGCGTATTGCGTGCGTGGAAATGCGAGATCCCACGGAGTGGAACGGTTCTGCAACGGTCGGCAATTCCCTAAAATCTTGCTTTTGGAATCTAGAATTATTTTCGCGGCACATGTGGAGGGAAACGCCGGAACGAGGCGAGACCAGGATTGGGGGCCGGTCGAGGATGGCTGGATTCGGGGGCAGCCACAGCCCCGCGGTGGGGCTGGACCCTCCAGAGCGGCGCGCCCTTACTCAGGTTTCAGGGGAGAGGGAGCTTGGGGCGGTAGGTAGCCAGAGTCGGTCCGCGGGCGCTCTCTGCGGCCGGCGAACGCGCGCTCTTCAAGCGCTTGGAGGGCACCGGGCGAAATGGCTGGCAATGTTGCTGGCGACGTCAGCAGGATTCGCTGGCGCATTCGTTCAGAGCCCAGGGGTAATTCGGGTTGGATGGACCTCCCAAGGTACCGCGGGGCGAAGCGCCTTGGGCGCGGCCTCGTTTATATCCGAAAGGCGCCCTGCCATGGCCACCATGCGCATGCGGCCACGCTTCGTCTTGTTTTCCTCTCTCACAATGAGCGATGAAGACAAAGAACAAGACATTGTCAAAAGAATCGAGGTTTTCCCCTGCTTCCTTGGAATTCTGTCATCCAAGCAGCCCTCTGGCTTCTGCCTGCCGCCCTCGGCTCTTGCGGATATGTTGGCATTCGTGGGCATCTACTACAGGCCCTGGGATGTGTGCGTTTGAAGAGCTCACTCGTAGGCACGCGATTCTCATACTGATCGGGCGCGCTGCAAGTGCACCGCGTAACTCGAGTTCCTCACTTGATACATTGCAAGTGAGCTTGATGAGGTTCTCAAGTCCGTAACTTTGCAGGATTCGATGGAGAGTGCGCAACAGGCGCGACAACAACTCGCTGAGGACGTGGGCATGGTTGATTCAGACAACGCAATGCAGGTCCGAGATTCTTTGCCCCAGCAGCTTGCCCACAGGAGCGATGACCCACGCACAATTATTTTTACCCAGCACTGATGTCGCTGAATGCGGAATGCGCTCAGGATGCGATTGAAAGGGCCTTGAAGAAGGCGGACGCCGTGCTTGAGGAATTGCAAAACACGACAGCAGGCAAAGTACGGCGTGAGGGGGCAGAGCAACTGAAGGCGCTCAGGGACAAGAAGCTGGCACTCCAAGAGCAGGAGAAGAAAAAGGCGAAAGAGGTACAGGAGAAGGTAAAGAAGGCAGAGGAGGATGATGTATACACGGCATCGATGAGGGAGGTTGCGGCCGCAGCGGCAAGGGGTATTGCTAGCAAACCCGAGGCTTTGGCGGTGCTAAAGGAAATGGAAGAGGTTGGAATAGTGCCAAATTCGGCAACGTTTGCGGTGATGATGGACGTGCTGGCAAAAGCAGCCGCGTTCGGCAAGGCCAAGCCGCGGCAGGGATGGGATGTTCTACGCCTCATGGACCAACGGAATGTCGAGGCCAATGCGGCGACTCTTTCGTCCCTGCTGTCCCTTATGGCGCGTTCCGCTGCACGTGGACAAGACGCGTCGCTTCAGGACGGGCTCAAGGTGATTTCATACGCGGAAGAGCACGGCGTGGCGATTGATGCCTTCATGTTCTCATCGTTGCTCTCGCTTTGCGCGCACGCCAAAGTGCCAGCTGGCAAGACCCGTCTCGAGGCAGCATTAGCAATACTCGAGCAGCTCTCGGACAATGGGGTGGAGCGTGACACAGTTGTATACAACAACGTTCTGACCGTGTGCGGTAAATGCCGGGAGTCGACAATCGCGGACGCGTTCGACATCCTCGCCGATATGGATCGCAACGGCGTTGAAGCGTCGGCATATACCTTCTCAATCCTGCTATCGCAGTGCGCGGCGGACATCCGAGGACCGGAGTCTGCCAAAGAGCTAGTACAGGATGCTGAGCAGGTGATGGAGCTCTTCCGGGGGCGCAACATCCCTCCGTCAGTTGCCGTCTACAACTCGCTGCTCAAAGTTCTTGGTAAGGCTGCAGCACACGGGGCCATAGGCAGTGCGGAAGCAGACGCTGTGCTGCGCGAGATGGATGAGCAGGGGGTGCGGATGAACATCGTGACGCTTTCGTCATGGCTGACCGTGATTGGCAAGGCTGTGCTCTCTGGTCGCGCGACGCGTGCCGACGCTCGGCTTGCGATTGTCAAGGCGCGCGAGTTAGGCCTTGCTCCGTCGGTCGAGTGCTACAACCTTTGGCTCGACTGTGTGGGGCGCGAGGCGCTGATGGGGCGGGCGTCCGCGCGCGACGCGATTGCGGTTGTCGAGTACATGCGGTCGGTGGGGCAGGGCCCGGGCACCTCGACGTACAATCGGCTGATGAGCGTGGCGGCCCGCACCGCGACGCATTCAAAGGGAAGCATGCAGGACGGCAAGGCGATCCTGGCGCTAATGGAGGACGACGAAGTGCCGCTCTCTCCTGTGAGCCTTTCTGCCTTGATCCAGCTCGCACGTGCTGACGGCTCCAAGAATGCCGTCGCTCAGGCGTGGGAGCTGTTCCGTGCGTCACCTCCCAGCATCCGGAACGAACGTGTCTTTACAGTGATGACCTCGGCGCTGAATCGCGCGGGGCAGAAGAACACGGCGCTGACGATGCTCGACCTCGCCAAGGACCAAGGCCTGCAGCCCAACACGTTTATGTTCAACGCCGCGATGGGAGCGGCAAGGGAGAGCGGCGATATTGATCTGCTCTGGGAGCAGATGCAGACATCAGGCATCAAAGCCGACTCGGTGTGCCCCGGACTCCGAAACCACCAAACTTGAACCCTGATGTGGAGGCTCTGGCTCGCTGGGCTGACAGCGCTCGCGTGGCGCAGGTGACGAATCGATACCTTCGGCTAGCGCGGAGAAAGAAGGCGCCGACACGGGCGATGGTTCCGCCGACCACGGCGCGCCGGCGGGGTATCCTGCGAGAGAAGCGGCGTATCAAGGGCGAGCCGCACTCGCGTGACGGAGGTGGTGCGTGATAACTGCCACGGGGGCACGATGGCGCCCGAGACGTCGCGGAGAGAGTTGTAGGAACCAGGGTGGCGCTGCACCTTTTTGCATCCCGCCGTGGCACTCTGACACAAGCCGTAGGCTTACAGACGGATTTTGGCGGCACAATGGCAAGGTTCTTGAACACGTTGGGGGAGGAGGGGAGGGCGGCGCCTTTGCACGTGTGAAGAAGGTGGACTGACACCAGCCTGGTTCGAGAAGTCGGTTGTGGGTGTCCGGCGTCGATCAAAGTACATCGTATTCGTAGGGGCACACGCAGTGCATTCATGGCTCAGAAAACAATACTAGCCTTTCTTAAACAACAATCTTATTCCCAGCCGGTCGGTGGCGCTCATTGCACCGCAACGCTTTCTGTGCCCGCTTGACGGCAAGCTTGCGTCTTGCCTTGCCCAGGGGACCAGGCAATCACTTGTCCTCAGAGAACTCTGCCTCCGGCACGGCGCTGCCTGCGTCTGCAGTGACGCCACCGGCATCTTCGGCCTCCATGCGGCGTTTGATTTCAGCAGCTGCTGCAGGGTTTGCGAGGAGTTGCTGCAGCTGCGGGTTGCTCATCAGCGCAGCTGTGATAGTGATCCACTCTTCGGACCTGATGACATCATTCAGCGTCGCCCCCTTGTCTTCTGCCTCGTCAATTTGTTTGCGCACTTCATCAACGTAGTTTTCGTTCTTGGTAACCTCGGCCGCGAGCATCGCCATGACTGGGTTGTCAAGCACCGTGGTCATCTCCTTGAGCTTACCAGCAAGCACCTCTGCTCGGTCTTTGATCTCTTTCACAGTGACGTCGAAAGTGAGCCTCTTGCCAGCGAGCGGGTGGTTCCCATCTAGCTTTACGATAGTTTCACCGACCTGCCAGCAGTGTGTCTTCAGTGTGCTGGTGAACAAGGGGCGGAGATGTTGGCGCACTGGGCACCAAAGTGCTACTGGGAAGACCTCCTTGATCACGGCGATCTGCCCACCCTGCAGCTGAAGAACTAGCCCCTCCTTCAGCTCCCCGTCAGGCGGCGTTGGCATCTGCTCCATAGGCACCTCTGCCACATTTTTTTCATCATACTCACCGTACGCATCCTTGGGCTCGCACGTTACTTTTCGCGACTCGCCGAGCTTGAGACCTATAACAGCGTCATCGAAGCCGCGGATCACCCGCCCTGCGCCCACTTCGAACTCAAGTAGTGGGCCTTCGGGGTTCTCGTCGAACACAGATCCGTCATCAAGTGTTCCCTTGTACCGTACACCGATCACATCGCCCTCAGCCACCTGAACAGCAGTGAAGATGAATCGCAGGTGCAATGCTCGCACCCCAACGCTCGAGCATGAACACACGAGCATCGAAGACTTGATGTCACAGACTGTGTGCGGTAGGGCTTACCGCATCGTCACTCATTCGGAGTGCGCACAGCGCGGCGCCGTGAGGGCGGCAGTTCCGGAAAACCCTGCCGAGAACATTGGTTCAGAAAGCAACGTAAGCCCCTTGTCCAGACAGAAATATCTGCAAAGAGGCGGGGTCTCTAGCGCATGTTGATTACTTCACCCATGCGAAGAGAACACGGTCCTCGGTACAAGGGATCAATACATGGAGCGCCCGTACTGTACCTGGCCGCGCGCGAGCGGAGTCGGAGAGGTGCAAACTGCGTGATGCCTCGAAGTGACAGGCGTGCAGTGCCTGAATTCTGGTGCACGGAGGCCATCCCCTGAATTGTGGAGAACCCTTCTACGGAGGAAGCGAGTGCAATCATGGCGATTGCCCTGAAGTTCATCATGGTGCCCGAGTAAGGCAGCCTCTGTTCGGTCAAGTAAGAAAAAACAAGAGGCGGATTCAGGCCCGCCATGGGATTGCCTGTACGTACCCCCTAAACACAGCTCTAATTGGGATTTGAGGACACCTCGCCCTTCTCAGCCTTCGAAATGAGCTCGATCGGGACGGGCGTGAGTACCCATGCCGCCACTCAACCTTGCCAAACATCACTTTCTCTGGATAGCAACAATAATTTACCGGTTCTGTCTTTGTGCAGCGCCTCAGATTGTGCTAATCCTCCGCTGTGATGCGTACTGGTGCCCTACTGAACTCTTGGCGCGGGCGAATTGTGATCGCGTGTTTTTGCTTCGGCGCAGTACGACCTGTACAGTACGAGCTACTCACCTGATGGGCGCGTGTTTCAAGTTGAATACGCGGGCAAAGCTGTCGAGAGCAGCGGGTGCCGAGCCCTTGCATGTACCCACGCTTCTTTCGCCTGGCGTCCCACCCGCCTCAACTCACGGCAGGATCCGAATGCAGGCGTTCCCACTGCTGATGAGATAGCGTAGCCAGTTGGTGGGTTGAAGATGATGGAATTTGATCTGTATTGACGACTGCTTGCCCTACGTAACAGGACGGCAGTGGGCGTTCGGTGCAAGGATGGAGTCGTGCTGGGATTTGAGAAGCTGATTGTGAGCAAAATGCTCGTGGAGGGCTCTTCTCGGCGCATCATGACAGTCGACGAACACGTAGGGATCGCGATCTCAGGCCTACTGGCGGATGGGAGGCAGCTTGTGAACCGCGCGCGCGACGAGGCGGCGGCGTACAAAGAGTTCTACGGCGAGCCCATTCCGGGGAAGGTGCTCGCGGAGCGGTTGGCTGGGTTTGTGCACGCCTACACGTGCTATTGGTCGGTGCGGCCCTTTGGTGTTTCGGTGCTCATTGGGGCGGTGGACAAGGATGGGCCTTCGCTCTGGATGATTGAGCCCTCGGGGTTGACGTACAACTACTACGGGTGCGCGATCGGGAAGGGCAAGCAGCCCGCCAAGGTGGAGCTCGAGAAGCTCAAGTTGTCTGAGCTGACGTGCCGTGAGGTCCTCAAAGACTTGGCCCGAACGATCCACTCAGTGCATGATGATGTGAAAGACAAGGAATTCGAGCTCGAGCTCAGCTGGATCTGCGAGGAATCCGGGTGGAAGCACAAGATGGTGCCCAGGGAGCTCTCCTCGAAGGCAGAAGAGGAGGCCAAGGTCTCACCCGCATTCTTGGCCATTTCCGCCGCTCCCGACACCAATGCATGGTGTTTTAGTCTGGTGGCTCAACTGCGCACTTATCACATGAATATGCCGCAGGCTGAACTTGACGAGGACATGGATGACGATTAGAGACGTTAACTTCTCTGCGCTGAGAGTGGGTAGATGGGGTATCAGAGATGCTGGATTACATTTCGATCTCTGAGATGCTGGATTACCTTTTGATGCATGCACTGGCTATCAAAAAGATGTCTCACATGTCTGTTTGCCTCTGAAGTGTGGGCTTCAAGCTCTGGTAAGCTCCCCCGCTGAATCCCTCGCACGTGACACGTCCACATCATTTGGAATTCTGCCCCTTCTTCGACAAGCGAGCACGACACACGCGTTTACTTTCATCTCTTAGGGGGGCGACTCTTTCACTGGCTCACATCTGAAGATCTGCTAGGGCCAAACCCTCTGACGCGACTCTTGGAGTCGCGTCAGAAGATGAACACCCGTGGGCTGCGAGAGTATCGCTGGTCCCACTCGTCCCACTAGACCGCATTTCACCAGGAGAGTCATCACCGGAAAGCGGTTGGCCCGCTAGTTTTAGCCTTGCATTCTCGGCGCCATTAGAAAGCGCCTGATCCACCCCTCGACTTCCATTACTGCGCCTCTCTCCCGCGAAAAGTGCGCGTGTCGCATGGAAGCTCGCTGAGCGCTCTTCCTCGTCCAGCTCTGCAGCCTCTCCGCCTGTGCTCGACGCTTCCGACCCGATACGGTCCAAGGTGGTTGAGCTGTTTAGGGTGCTGCTCTCCATTTCGAGTTTTGGAAGATGCAGTACAGAGTGCGGGGTGTGTCGTTCGACACGCGCCACCGCGATCACTTGGCCATTGGCGAGTCTTTGCTGCGCTATGTAGTCTTGCATGAGCGGCTGTAGCTGACCCTTGGGCGGGAAGCACTCAATTGCAAGGGTCAACTCAACCGACGTTCCTGCTGGACCCCGGCACAAATGCCACACCTGAAAGTCACAAGTTCGCCTCGTCAACTTTCGATCAGGAAGACGTTGCGGGCGCAGGATGTGCGTGGCCGGCTTGTGCACCTGGTCGCCTGTGAGATGCACAAGATTGAAGCCCGAGATCTCGAGAATCACGTCTCCGACCATGATCTCGAAGGCTCCATGCACGGGTGAGTCGGGCGCAATGCCGGTAACCACCAAGATTCCATCAGAGCGATTCTTGAAGTCGATTCCAAGGTAGCCAGGAGGCGGCTCATCCTGCTGGCTAGCAGCCTTGGCCGCCCCCGCATTCTGCCAGCAACACAAGCTTTTGGTTCAGCAAAGTCAAATTAGCTGATTAAGCGCCGCCCGTAAAGTCGCGGTAGTGGGCACAAATGCACTTCACGGTGTGGACGCCAATGGCTGGACGCGGCGGCGGCGGTGGCACATGCGCATGATCGGTCGGGGCGAGACATAGGTCGGTGCAATTTTGCGTTTGAGCTTTGTCTTCCACACGAAGAGTCTCTGCGCGCACACTCCTGACACGTCAGTGGTGGCCTGCGCTTCGCACATGGCGACAACAAGCTACAGCCACGACAACAACAATGCTTTGCAAGGACTAGAACCCGCTCGCGTTCAACAGCTAGCTTTGCCGGCGCATCCTTCTTGGAATTCGACAGACTCATCAAACTCTTCACTTTCGCCAGGAATCCTGCCGCCCCGCCGTACACCCAGTGAGCCACCGTGTCTTCATCACCAACCGGAACAAACTTCCCGTTGGTGAAACGGAGGCTGGGACTTCAACGGGAATTGCAACATCACAATGCGACGCCCTGAAAAACAAGCAGTGTGTGTCTGATGGCAGAAAGCATACCTGATGGTGCCAAACGGGGAGCGCTGGGCGAATCCACTCTGTTTGCCCGCGAAGGAGCGCGCCCGCCCAGTGCGTCACCAGCCTGGCCCTCACCGGTCGACACATCGTCGAGACTAGCGTTGTCAGAATCAGACAGAGTGTTCGTCTGGAAAGGTGCGTCGCTGCGTTCCTCGAGTTCGGCCGTGCCCATGGCGGCACTGGGACTCGCGTC
>Ga0115567_10006464_pt1 | contig 11207 bp, 6 predicted proteins | sample COGITO_mtgs_1204_2_FD_88679 | JGI IMG/M metagenome (GOLD analysis project Ga0115567, IMG submission 88679) | Pelagic marine microbial communities from North Sea - COGITO_mtgs_120412 | ecosystem: Environmental > Aquatic > Marine > Epipelagic | place: Germany:Helgoland, sampling site Kabeltonne... | reverse complement strand
GTTATTTATAAATCCTGTAAAATATCCATTGCCGCTATGGCTGGCAAACCCAGAGAATCTCACATTGGCCGATCTGAATATTAGGTTTGACTCCAAGCTTGCGGTATCTACTGAATAAATCAACCCTTCATCCTCAACGAGCAAGTCGCCGTTTACCGTTATGAATATACTACCCGCACCGTTGAATGATCCGCTTCTCTTGAATTGACCATCTAATCCTGTTTGATACAGTACAACAACTCGTTCGCTTGTGAGCACGGCAACTGTATTTTTATAAACTTGCACCTCGGTTATAGCACCCGGCTCCTTAAGAACCCTTTGAGTAACAATCTCCCCCGATAGGTTATAAGTAGTCAGTCGTGTGTCGTATGTCTCTTTGAGATCGTCTGCTAGCTCAATGTCAGTTTGTGCAGAAAACCGACCGTAAACACAGCTAATTAAACTACTAGATAGATAGCAACGATGACTCGATAGTTTGTCGGTCTTAAGGTTGTCTGCAAGATTAATAATCTTCGGATTTTTGTCTGTAAATGAGGCAAACACACCAAGTTTATTTAGACGATTGTTAACAATGAGATATCCGTTATTTGTACTATCTATATCAGGTACGATAGACAATTCTCCTGTAGACTTAACTTCAAGCTCCTTTGGAATAGCTCGCTCTTGCTTTGTGGTTGTATCTCCGAGGGTGATATAAGCTAGTTGGTACGGATCCTCCTCGGGGAATTCATTCACCAAAGAGAGTAGACCAGATTTATATGGCTCGGGATTATATATTCTCAGCGACTCCCTGTCGATAACAACTTCATTTTCCGGAAAATCAGCACCTACCGTATAACGGAGCACATCAGAACCACCGGAGCACTTGAACGACAGGTAATCTGAGTCTGTTGGGATGCCGCAGGTCTGTGAATTGGTGGCAACCTTATCTACTACTCTTTGTGGTTTGACGGTTATATTGTACGATCCACCCCACACAAAGCTACCGTGCATCGACACTCTCGTCTCGGCTGTCTCAGTACGAGCTGTTATATACTCACTTCCTCGTTTTGCGATAATCAATTTACTCTCACCCGGGCGTAGTTTCTCTTTAAAAACAGTTACATTATCTTTAGTAGTAAATACGAAAGCTTCTTTATTTACATCAACAGTGACTCTGATTAAGGAGTAGTTCCATACCAGATATAGGCCAATACATACGAAGACAGACAATAGTACCTTAGCTATAATTGAACGGTGAGTTTTTAAGAACCAGATCATTCAGGTAACCTCTCATATAGCGGCCATAACAACGGCTGGACATCTATCCAAGTAGTGGAGGCACATTCTGCGCTACTACAACTCGGTCTATTCGTGGCAGGTGGTGGTTGCATATCAAAATGAAGATGAGGTTTTGCACCATCTGCCTCAGATCCAACTGCGCCTAACTCTTGTCCAATGGTAACGTCTTCTCCTTCGGCCACTTGAATCGAACCATACTCCATATGGGTATAGTAATAGACGTTGTTGTCGCTGCCGAGTATAGTGACGTGCGAGCCATTACTACTTCCTTGCGAGTCCTTCATGCCCACCACTCTTCCGGCTTGTGCTGCGATAACTTTTGTACCTATAGGAGCATGTATATCTGCGGCATCGTAATCATGGTGTTTGCACGACTGGCTAGTAATGTAACACCAGACTGCACCATCAACACCTGCCTTGAGTGTAGATTTAGTAGCAATCAGCGGAAAACCGGCAACCGATCCGTTTACAGAGTCAGTACAGCCAGCTGGACTACTGTTATTACTAGCTGTTGTCGATGGGTTGCCAGATACGGCTGGTCCTACGTAGGCATCAACAAACTCCCCCCAGGTTCCTGACGTAGTCCATGTCTTTTGAAAATCAGTCGCTAGGAGCCAATAAGAAAGGATCGTGTAATCGGCATTTTCACCTCTCGGAAAGTCGGTTAGTTTGACGTCGCGTGGTCCAGTTCTTGCTCCACCATTATATTTGGCTGCATAGTAGAGTAAGTTGGTGTCATTACGTCGCATGATAATTTTTTGAAATGATGATTCAGCATTACCATCAAACTCAGCTGCTATTGGTTTTCCAGCTGATCCTTCGTGGTGCTTGAACGCCGCGTGTACAGCATCTTTTGGATTGTCCCTGTCTTTTCTTCCATCACCATCTCCATCGGTTCCCATACTGTCCCATGTCGATTTTATAAACTGCCATGGCCCAGCTGCACCAGCATCAGACTCCCCCCACCCAGACGTCTTATATTCTGGCCAACCACGATTCTCAACCCACAACACAACTGCAACCAAGTTAGGGTCTACGTTTGGATACGTTGGTGCGGTCTCTGCGATCAGGGATCGCCAAACAGCTGGTATGTTCTGGCTTAACTCACCACTAGCACCAGATCCAGATACCGGACAGCATGACGGGCTGGTTGTGGGTGCATCTGTTGCTGGGGACACTTCAACATCGGTAGAAAAATCGTAGTGGTGGTGATTTGTCTCGCTATTCTTCTTCCCTCCATATTTTTCCGCCACCTCGTTGAGCTTTTCAAGTGGTACTGATGTATTCCCGGGATTTTTATCAAGATCGACAGCCAACCCCTTGTAGTGATTGGATGTTGAAGAGTGGTCCTTGTCTGTCAGGGCGTTCACCATAACTTTGCCCGATTCGGCTGCCTCAAGAATGAATTTTAATATATTAGTATTGATATCTACCTCTTTACTTGGTGCCTCGGGTGAGGTTGTATACGCTTTTTTACCTTGCGACATAGCTACTACAATATCCTTAGTGTTCACACCGTTGTTTGTCCAGTAGGTAATATTAGCGTTATCTAACATCTGTTGTGCGAGCTCTTGTGTTGACCCTTCAGGTGCAGTATTACCAGTTGAAGTTGGTGCGTTATTACTGCACTTCACCTCACAGATTTTACTATCGGCAATTAAAGATCCTTTCTCTATTGCGAACTTGTCACACTCACTTATCGCTCTAGCCACAGGGCTCAAAATCGATATAGGCGGAGATGATAGACCTACCAGCGTAAAAACAACAATACTAATTATGTGGAAAGTTGTAACTAAACACCGTCGTAGTATTATTACAGGTTCACTCATCAGTATACCGCCGGTGACGACGAGTCACATCTATTTGGGAATGGGCCGGTGTCCCAATGCCAGGGTTCATGCGAGTATTGCTTAATACCATATTTCTCAGCGTTGCTAAATAGCCAGTTCCATCGCTCGTCACTCGTTGCACCTTTTCGCCCACTACAACTCGATGTGCTACCGCCCTTCTGACCCATGGAGCTAAAATCTATTGCAATACCAAGTTGGTGCATAGATGTACCTGGTTTTGCACAGGCTGAACCAGTACCCGTACCACCACATGAGTCTGCGAGCCTAAATGAACTTCCTGACAACTCAATCCCATCTGCTTTAGCAGCACGGCCAAGTGCAACCCAAGCTCCGGAAACCCGCGAGTTTACAACTATTCCACCCGATATATTATTACCGCTCGTGTCGTTACCTCTACCACCAACATCGGGTACCTGACATAATTTGATAACTAACGGGTTATCAACTCGCAACGATGCTGAATATCGAGATTCGACATCACCGATCTCGTTTGAACCTTCTGCACAAGGTACGCCGTCAGAACTCTCTCCGATATCACCGACCGTTCCAACGGTGCTGGTGTTTGTCGTGTCCGATGCCCCACTATCAAAACTGCATGAATCCTCAGTATCGAACCAGCACGTACTTAACTGTGCGAGCACTGATGCACGCTTGCACGGGTTCTCCGAGGTAGGTACATTAAACGGGATCGCATCTGGTGATGATACCTCACGAGTAGGGCCACCACTCGCACAGTTATATGTTTTATAAACCTCACTACTCCCCATTCGATTACTTGGATGATTGGCGCTATAGCCTATGCGTATTGCGCTCTGAGGGTTTACAGATGTCGCGGCGTCAGCCAGTGCAACCGGAGTGAACTGACTGGCTACAGAACTTGAGAGGTTACTTGGTGTGAGCAGTGCAACGGTCTTTTTTGTTGCATCACCTCTATTGGTTGGTGTGAGTAGCGCCAGCTTCCCGGCTAGTGAACTCGAGTCTTTAAGCGAGAACAACCGCTGCTCAACCGGCTTGAATGCATACTTCAGACGCTCAAACCTTCTGGCGTAACGCATAGTTTGCGCTACTTCATCGTTTGTTTGGTATCGCCCACCAAGGCTCGACGTATCATTTGTCTCAGCACTGGTCCATAAGGATTCAGCAGCAGCAGTTATTGTGTCGTAGGCGTCTCCGTTAATTTCTGCACCAGTTTTTGTGACACCATACACTTTGTTAGTGTAGGCATCAAACTCGGGTCCATAATTGTCAACCGAGAGTGACGAGGCTGCCACTGGCGATGTACGGATAACACCATCGCTTTTTTGTTGCCTTTTTTTGGCAAACAGATCACTTAAGAAACCGCCAGCAAGGCCACCAAATAGTCCTCCTCTATCCTCAAACTCATTATTCTTAGCCTCTATCAGGCCGTAAATTTGGTTGAGATTCTTCTCTTGTTTGAACTCACTGACGTTTGGAACGAGTGTCCCACTAAAACACGAGGCTTGTTTGATCGGCCTCTCAGGATTCGACGAGACATCACCTACCGGTGACTCGTCGTTGTATACTGCTTGACATGATGTACTGCCGTCATCGCTACCCTGCGCAAACACACCTGTCGGTGTACCAAGAACTGATTGTCTAAATATTGCTGACTCTTCCAGAACGCTAAGGTTCTCTGTCAGTGCCCAACTATCGAGTAGCCCCATCTCGTTATTGAGTAGCTGACCACCGGCTACATAATAGTTAAGCGCTAGAGCAACCGACTGAGACGACTCTTTGTCGTAGTTTACTTTGCTGTAATTCTTATTCTCAAGTGATATCTGAAATCTATCATATAAATCGAGTAACAACTCTGGGTCTGGAATCGTATCATCCTCAACGGGACTCTCAATTGACGAAAGTATTGACTCTGACGCACCAGTGCGAATATTTGCATCAAGTGCATCTTTAGAGGAATATCCAGAGGTTTGTCCTGTGATATCCTCCGACTTATTTTGCGCGTACTGCTTGAGCCCTGCAATATTAGCGGCCTTCTCAAGCTCCTCATTAGCCCTGTTGTTACGCACATCTCTCACCGCCTGAATAACTCTCCCAAATAAACCGCCGTAGGTTGCCGCATCTTGATTATTAGAGGCTGAATCGGTACTACCGAGACCCAATTGATCACAGTCGGCCGCACCTTTTATTAAACACCGGTAATAGGTGTCAGATTTAGCACTGACTGGCTTTAACGATGTCTCAACAAGCTGTTTTGTGACATTTTCTCGACTTTTATTTATGTTCTTCTCTGAATCCGGTAAATCAAGTTTGAACGAATTAACCTCAAAGGAGTTTCTTGCGGCTGCTTGTAGTGTTGCACGAGTATAGATATCGCTCCAGTGAGTGGTGTCTTCGGTAAAGATACTAATAAATGCACGAGCCTTGTCGCTATCCATTGAGCCAATAAGTTTATTGCCTATAAAAAGGTTCCAAGCTGAAAGGTCACTCGGGTTAGACTTTCCCGCTGCATTAATAGGTTCAACCCGGGCGTTATAGTCGTCTAAAAATGTAGCAGCGAGACCGGCATTGTCCCAGGTGTCGTACATCTTTTTAACCTCAGGACTAACTTCGGATCCATTCCGTTCATCGGTAGTTACAGGTGCCTGCGCTAGGACGGTTCCACCGTTACGTTTTACCTCGTCGACTTGACGTTCGTACGCAAGCTGAGTTGCTGCCCCGATAAGCCACTTACTCATATCTGTTCCTACACTCAAAGCATTTGCGACCTTAGACGGATTAAGGGATATCCCCTCCTTCACAGTCAACGCAACCTTATAGACACCAAAGAATATCGCACCAAATATAGCTACCACCACCATTGTTTGTAGTAAAAAGAACCCAGCAGCATATAAAGCAACTCGTCCGTAGCGTTTTGTTGTCTGTATTGGGTGCGACGCTACTTCTTTTGCTAAAGCTGCGGCAGCTGTAGCATCTCCACCGACTGCTCTCACACCTCTTTGAACGTCTTTGGCTGTTTTGACAGCATCATCCACTGCCTGTTTGGCTCGGTCGCCGCCACTCATCTTTTTTTGTGCGTCGGCAGCCGCTGGGTTCTTCTCAGAGCTTGGATTATTAGGGTCGTGTGGCTTACTGTCGGTTTCAAGCCCCTTCATCATCGATGGTGCGTTGGATGATTTGTTCTTGCCGCCGCCGACCATGTTTTTAATACCATCAATACTCTTTTTTGCACCACCGAGTGCTGTGCCACCGGCGCCACCAGTAGCACCGCTGGCTCCACCACCACTTAGTCCGTCTTTCAGTGATCCGGCCGCACCACCGACTCCACCACCGGTCAGCCCGTCACCGGCGCCCCCTTTGATACTACCCATCACGTCCTTGGCGGTGCTCGCGGCATTTTTAATACCGCCGGCTGCCTCACTGGCTTTTTGTCCCGCAGACGGGTCAAGCTCTTGCGGCTGGGGAGAATCTAACAGATCAGTATTTGGTCCAGAATTTTCATCCATATATACCACTCAGTATAGCATTTATTGGGCTTGTGTTGTCGGGGTAGATCGTTGATTCGCGGCAATGTTGCCGGTGTTGTTGGCCTGTGTCATCACCTGGTACGCCTCCTGTGCTTTTGAGGCAACCTCCTGAACCTTCTTCATCTCCTCTGGGTTGGTGCTAATCAGGCTTGTTTCGGTTGGACTGGCAATAATTTGAATATGTACATGGTTTTGACCGGCAAACAACAAGCCTTGTCCGACTGGGAACTGACTCAGACGCTTCTTCTCTTCACCCGTAAGTTTAAAGACGGCAGACAGTACGTCAACAGCCGAGGTAGATTGTTTGAGCAAAAGCTGCATTGATGAGTTGGAGACAATAGCACGTCCAGTTTGAGAGCTCATCATGTCTTCAACATCCTGCGATATTGTTGTTAAGCCAAGATAGTATTTACGGGCACGTTTGGCCAGGCTAAACATGAAGTTGGCTGAGTCTTGGTACTTTAACAGTTGCCAGGCCTCATCAATTATAAGATTGCGCCGTCTTTTGTCTGATTTAGTTTTGTTCCAGATGTGGTTAAGGATGATGTACATAGCAACCGGACGCAGCTCATCCTCAAGATCACGGATATTAAACACCACCATGTTGTTATTAATGTCGACGTTACTTTGTTGCGAGAAGATGCCCGCAAACGTACCGCTGGTGTATTTACGGAGTCGCTGCGCCATACTTGGACCAGTTCCTTGCATGTGGAGCAATGTCTCGTACAGGTCGTTAATCGTTGGCGGCGGTGTTTGGTGTGTTAGGGGATCACCAGTAATACCAGCTTTGGCATATGTGTCGATTAGTGCCTGATCAAGATCAGCCTCTTCAGTAGGACTGAGTGCCCCGCCCATCATGAGCCGCATCAGGCCGTGGAGCGTTATTAAGTTAGCTCGTAGGGCGTTGTCGGCATCCTCCTTGTCAATCACCTGCGGTAAATCAAACGGATTAACACGGGTTGTTGAGTTAAGACTCATACGAATATAACTACCACCAACTGCATCACACAGACGCTCGTACTCGTTTTCTGGGTCAATAATCACGATCTCTGTACCCATCATCATTGAGCGTACAGCCTCAAGCTTCACAGCAAACGACTTACCAGCACCGGATTTAGCAAACACCACCATATTGGCATTCTCGAGTGTGAATCGATCAAATAAGACTAAGCCGTTGTTGTGCATGTTAATGCCGTACAAAATACCATTCTCCTGAGTTAAGTCAGCGGAGGTGAATGGGAAGCTCGTTGCCAGTGCGCCAGTGTTCATATTACGCCGAACTTCGAGCTGATCAGTAAACTGCGGCATTGTAGAATTTAACCCCTGCTCCATTTGTACGGTGGCTGGTTTTGAGTAAACAAGCTGCTGGCCGAGCACCGTCTCGATTTTGTGTTGCACAAAATCGAGCTCCTCAAGACTGTGGGCGTAGGTGGTTAAATATAAGCCAAGTCGAAAGAACCGCTCCTCACCAATCTGTAGGCTGTCGCGTAGCTCCTCGGCATCAACAATGGCCGATTGCTTTCCCGGATCACGAACACGCCCCTTTTCAGCATCAATCTGCAGACCAGCCTCAAGTTGGCTCACTTTCTTTTTAAGGTTTTCGAGTACAACCTGGCTGGCAACTGGATAGATAAACATCGACAGATCAATCTCCTCGTCCATATTAACGATTGAAGAGAGCCACCCAGTAAAAATTTGTCGAGGATACCCATAAATATAAAATGACCGACCATACATTGTGCCAAGCCGAAAGAAGCTCGATTCAATCTCTAAACTACTTGGCGCAATAAAGTCGCGCATCTCAGAGATGCCTTGTCGAAACGCCGTATCAACCTCTTGTTGCTCACGCTGTCTTTGCTGTTGTGCCAGTGTCACTGGATCAGTTTGTTGCTTTTTGCCTCCAAATACACCCATTACTGACCCACTCCAAGATTTGGCTGAGTTGCGTGGCCCTGTCCTTTAGTGACTACAGGCACGGCAAGCTGATCAGCTTGTGTAAGTGTTTGGCGAGTGGCCGTATCGGGGTTGTAGGAGTTATAGTACAGCTCAATTAGCTCTTGTGTGTCGAGTGGAATTGATTGTACACCAAGTTGAATCAAGCCACTGACTACGTTTTGGACACGGTTTGTTAGCTCGGTTTTGGCCTTCTCAAGGTTGGCTTCATCAATTTTGATGGTGCCGTTCTTTTTGCCACCGACGAGCCCACTGAGGAGGCCCTTGCCGGCACCAAGGGCACCGCTGGCAGATACGATTGGAATATATGGTATTACGACGTAAAACTCTTTATTCATGATATTAGTCTGTTGGACAAGGTCATCGATAAAATAAATGTAGTCCTCCATCAGCATACCCAGAAGCATGTTACTCATCTCCGTACGGATTTTACCAAGTTTTTCAAGATACGGCCGCATATCGATCTTACGAGATTTAATCTGAATTTGAATATCAAAATAGAGTGAATTTAAGAAACTCTGGTAGGCGTATTCTACAGCCTCTTGCTCATTAACGCTCATGAGGTCAAAGTTGATACTCTTGGCCATAACAACCGATCGGAAACTGCCGTCGTTCATAATAACGACACCATCACGAATAGCTGCGATCTCAAGCGTGTTTTGAGTGCTGTTAGGGTTTTTCACCTGTGCTTTCGGGGTCATCTTCTGTTGCTGCGGCATTTGTGGTACTTGCATGACGGGTTGTTGCTGCATGGTTTGGGGTACCGGCTGAGGCGGTACTTGCGGAGATTGTTGAACTGGATTTTGCGGTTGATTGTTCGGTTGCATAAATAAGTGCCACACCCTTTATTACCTATAGAGTATGACACGAACAACCCATGCCAGGCAAGTTGCAGTATTTAGTGAATAGTTGGCCCAATATGGGTACACGTTTTTACTACGTTGTCATCTCGAGCTTGCTGTGTCGCAGCGAGAGATCTACCCCTTTTTTGATATTTCATACAAAAAACCTCTAAATCCGATTTAAATCTTATTTAAATCGGATTTCAGTGTATATAACAGATGTAAAGCTCGAATAGCTACCCATAGACCACTAGTGAGATTGTCGCCCTGAAATGGCTTCAATGCCCAACGTTTTTTGATTGGTTCCTGAATCAAGTTCAAGATGACAAACTGCGGTAGAGTTATCTGAATCTCCGACTATTCACTACAACCTAAACACTATTCACCACACAAACTACCTAATGGAGCGATATCTCAACGCTACCGTCGTCTGTAATGGTCTGCTTGGGTGCATTAACGGCTTGGCGTGGCTGTGGTTTTGGTACCGGCTCAGGTGTTTTGACTGATGCTGGTGACGGTGTATTTGGTTGTTGTTCAATACCCCCTGCCACCTTGGCTCGCTCAACCGTTTGCATAGCTCGCACATGTGCGTCGTTATCAGTTTGATTGATCTTATTTTGAAAATCGCGCGCAACAACACTTGATTGATCATCCATGATGTCTGCTGGTTGCATATACGCCTGGAGATAGTCAGACCCTTGACTTACCTGGCTTGGTTGTACGAGACGGTTGCTTGATGCGGCTGCCATAGCGAGCTGCGGGTTTTGCCAGTCGGCGTCTAGTTTGCTAGCCCAACCACGAGAGTCCATCATGTGTGATAGTCGACTCAGCCGCGTCATAGCCTCGGCACCTGTAAAGTCTTTCGTATAGTGATGCTCGATTTTTGGCGGTGCTGTAATTATAACTCGCTCCTCATACCCCTCTTGATCCCATTTTCGTTTACGGGGCTTAAAATAAAATCGTATGGCAGAGGCTAAAAACACCTCAACAGGTTGATCGCGTCGTTGGTATAACCCAAGAACAAGAGGCACGACCGTAAACGGCACCCAGATGATTGCTAGAAACGGGTTAATCTTTGTCGCAAAGAAGAAGGTCAGATAGCCAAAACCGAGCCCAACAACCACAAAGATGAACTGCTTAAGGCTTAAGAATCCTATCAGCTTATCATCCGTCTCTACATCTTGAGGAACTTTATGTGTTGCCACTATGGCCTACCCGATAGCTCATTAAGTATTTTGGTTGCTGCATCGCGGGCATTAGTAGTTTGATCAGGTGTCGCTGATGGCTCAGGGTTATTAATTTTTTTAGTTAATGATTCATACGACTTTTTTAGATCATTAGTCGAGATACTGTTTATACCACCCGAGGCAGTGACAACTTTATCAAAACCACCAGGCATATCTGAGTGCGAAGCAGCTGTTAGCATCTTTGAGATTGCATCTGGTGACAATTTAGCTGCAGCACCACCCCCAAGTGATTCAATTGAACTTCGTCGTGCAGCTGCACCGTTTGGATCTGCCTTTGCCCATGCTGCCCATGCTTCTGGTTTAACGCCGGCCAACTGATCATTACTCATACCTGACATATTTTGTGCATGCATCGCGTGCAAATCTTTCGGAGCCCCGGTTGACGGATCAGTACCTACATCACCAGTTAGATGAGGTGCAAACGCCTTTAAGTCACCATAGTTATCACCCTGTAATCTATTGTATGTGCCGGTATCAATGGCTCCAGTGTTTGCCTGTTCTTGAATGGCCTCAAGTTCGGGGGTAGCTTGT
>Ga0115567_10006462_pt1 | contig 11209 bp, 11 predicted proteins | sample COGITO_mtgs_1204_2_FD_88679 | JGI IMG/M metagenome (GOLD analysis project Ga0115567, IMG submission 88679) | Pelagic marine microbial communities from North Sea - COGITO_mtgs_120412 | ecosystem: Environmental > Aquatic > Marine > Epipelagic | place: Germany:Helgoland, sampling site Kabeltonne... | reverse complement strand
AGACATTTAAACTTCCTATTTTAATTATTCAGAGATGTTTCCAAACACTATGTTTGGAAACAGAACTTCTGATTCTAATTTTTGACCTTTTTCATCTACAAACCTAAATGTTTTCCCTTTTTTAGGTTTTCTTAGGACATCTAAAAAAGTTACAATGGACTCATATGACATTGTGTCTGAAGGAGTCAGCTTAGCGTTAACCTCTTTTGGATACTTCTCTTTAATCTTTATAAGTTCTTTTTCAAAACTTTCTAAATCAAAATTATTTCCAGCAGCCTTTACATCAACGGTGTCGATTACTTTCTCATTTACATTAACTAATAGTTTAATGTCTTTAGATTCAGCTACTGTTATTTTAAGATCAAAATTTATTTTATTTTTATCTTTTGGTTCTTCAACTACCGTGTCGGACAAAACTGGTAATGTAGTCTCTAACATTTGAAGTGTTGCAAACGAAGTTTGTAGTAATAAGACAGGGATTAGAGTCACCATCAGAGCTAAAAGAGGAGACAAGTCAATCTCCCAGTCTGTATCGCCTTCGCTTTGTTCTTCAATAAAATCTTTTAAGTTAAACACAATATACCTCTTGTTTTGTTAAACTCTATTACGCAGCTTTATTTGATTCTTGGTGTCCAGCGCCGTGCTTCTCAACATAAACTCGGCCAGATAACAGATCCATAATTTTTGAAGATTGCTCTACACACTCATTCAAAATTTTGTTTTGCTTTGCGTGAAGAACTGAATAAATCATCATTACAGGAATCGCGACTGTTAAACCAAGAGCCGTCGTGTTCATAGCTAGTGAAATACCTGATGCTAACAGCTCACCTTTTTTTGCAGGATCTGCGTTTGCTACGGCTTCAAAGGCCATGATCAAACCCGTAATTGTTCCTAATAGTCCAATTAATGTTACTACATTTGAAATCATAGCTAAGTAACCTAATCGCTGAGTTACTCTAGGTAAAATTTCGGAAAATGAAATTTCCATACCTTTTCTAATTGATTCTTCATCTCTATCTGCTCTCTCAACAATAGCTTTTACAATATGTGCTACTGGAGCTTTTCTATTAGCATCACTAAAAGTTACAGCTTCTTCAATCTGTCCAGACACCAAAAGACTTCTAACCTGTGCGATAAACTCGTCAGTTTTGATTGATAAATCAAAAAACAATGATTTAACTCTGTCGATGATTAAACCTAATGCAACAACTGCTAAACCTACAATGCAATACCCTGCGATACCGCTTGTTGTGATCATTTCTAATAAACCTTCCATTCTTTTAGCTCCTTCTACTTTTATTTAATTTACTTTTTAAGTTTAGTTTTAATTTCAAATTTAATTTCAATATCATCATTTGGGCCTGGTTTTGCAGAACCATTTAATACCACCGTGTTTTTTTCTGCTTCATAGATCCATCCATTCGTCTTATCTTCTCGGATTAATACCCCATTCTTATAAACTGTTAATGAGTCTAGTAATGGGATGTCTTCTAGCTTATATCTGTTCAAAACAGACTTTAGTCTTAAAGTAATTTGATCAATGTATGAACTAAAGTCGGTGTCACAAATGCTATCTGAGACGCCACCTGAACCTTGGGCCAGCTCAATATAGTCTTCTCCCCTCACCGCATAATCTCCGTAAGTTTTACAATTAGGATCACTTAAGTCAGTCACTCCAATATAGTTTGCAATCCATTTTTGACTTTCTAAAGTATTTACGCCTTTGAGTGCGTCTAAATAATTTTTATAATCTGTTGGGGTTCCAAGACTAAAATCTTTGTCATCTGTCACAAAAACTATAACTAATAAAGCATCTTCACGTAAAAACTCTGCAGCAGTGCCTTTTGACTCTTCTTTTTCAAGTGCTCTTCTCATAGCACCCAGACCGATTTCTGAATTATTACCCTCTCCGCCACGTTTCAAAAGCTCTTGAAGTCTGCCCACCGCATTTGGCGTAGCTCTAGTTACTACTGGAACTTCTCCAAGTAAGTCACCTTGTGCTCCACTAGCTGACATATCCATTGTCGTTGCAGCAATTCTAAAATTTGTTTTGTTTGCGATAAGGCCTTCATAAAAAGCATTCATTTTAGAGGCAATTCTATTTTGATGTACTTCCATGTTCTCATGTGAATTGTCTACAACCCATAAGATATCAACATTGGCGTTATAAGAAGCTGCAGCTAAAAAACTATTTTCCTCATTAACTGTTTGGAAGTTTTGCTTAGAGCAACCAGTTATAAGCATTAACGAACCTAATGTAGTAAGCATTAATTTTCTCATGAAACCTCCTTCAAATTCTCAATAGCATCTAAAATTTTATACAAAAAAATCTCACCTTTAGGGCTGATTTTTAAAAACTGAACACCATATCTAAATCTATTTTTTGAAATTTGAACTTTACTGACTATTTTTGCATGACAGTTAAAAGCAATAGACTCCGAAATTGGACTGCAATAAATACTAACGACACCATCATCATCTCCAAAATTCTCATCAGCCTCTATGCCCATACCACCTTTGCCGACTTCAATAGCCTTACCTTTTATAAGGACACCATCTTTCTTAACAAAAACATCTGCCAAGATTGGAGACCTAGGATGTCTACGCAGACCATCCTCAATGTTATGAGGCCTAATCTCGCTAAAACTACTCATTTCAGCCGAAATCGAACCTGCATTAAATATTTCATGATCAGCTAAAGTGCCCCAGTTTTCTTGATTTAGTGCTTTTATAAAATCAAAACTAGAAACTTCACCACTGTTTATCTTTTTTAAAACCTGGTAATAGTCAAAAGGACCTGATTCTCTACCTTTGACAAGTAGATACCAGTTTTTATTGTTTTTCTTTTTGCTAGCGCTCATAGAAGTCTCTCCAGATGTATTCGACTATGTATTCGGCCTTACAGAAGATATTACTGACTTGTATTGTGACGTTTAGCGGGCTCGATCTCTCTTTGAGACGTTTCATTCCATTCCGGCTAGTTCTATTCTCATTTCAAAATTTAAGTTTGAGAAAGTGACTAATTATTTATGTTATTGATTCAAATTTGTTTTATTCAGCTAAACTCATTATTTTTAAAACGATTCTTTTCGTACTGGTCAGAAACAAGTTATTACAGCACTTTACAAAAGCTGATGACATCTTATGAGACTAAGAACAGATTGTGAATTTACTGATATTTGTTACTTTATTATTTTAAATTTTGTTTTTGACTACAGCCAAATCTGCGCCAGATGTCACAGGCTCCCAAAACGGAAATAAACAAGTGAACCTATAGAGGTTCATAGAGTTCCTACATGATATTTTGAAACAACGATTAGGTGTAAGCCTCAAGTACTCAATAAAAGCTACTTGATGGCTTCTCTAATATAGGCAGAGCCTGTATCAAGCAGCCACACAACAACTGCAATAACGACAACGATGCAACCTACTTCTCTCCAGAGAGCTTGGCCCTGGTACTGGATAAGCATAGTACCTATACCACCGCCACCAACTAGACCAATGATTGTGGCCATCCTCACGTTAATGTCCCATCTGTAAATCGTAAATGATATATAAGGGAGAACAATCTGTGGAACTACGCCATACCTAATCGTCTGCAACCTACTCGCACCTGTAGCTTTTATGCCTTCAACAGGACCATCAAAAATACACTCCACTATCTCTGAGTATTGCTTTGTGAGTGAAGCTACCGAGTGAAGCATCAAAGCTAACATTCCTGCGAACGGTCCAATTCCAACCCATACTGAAAAGATGATAGCCCAGATTAAAGGCTCCACAGATCTAACAATATTCAGGAAAGTTCTTAAAGACATATATATAGAAAAAGCCACAGGCCCCTTCATAATATTTTTAGCTCCAATAAAAGATAAGAAAAATGCAAACGGTACTGCTATAAATGTGGCTAGGAATGCAATAAAGATAGTTTCAATGATAGCTAAAATTGCTCTAGGCAAAATATCAAAGTTGGGTGAAAAAATTCCTTTAAAAAGCCTCATAGCTCCCAAAAAGCCTGATTCATCAATCAAATCAATAATAGAAACTTTTGTCATAAGTACCGAAGCTACCAATGTTAAAAAAAGTATCAAATAAATCTGAGTTTTCCAAAATGTATTGGACTCTTTTAACGGCACGCCTGGTCTAGCAAACAGCTGTTCACCCAATGTTTTGATTTTAAAGACACCCAGCAAAACTTCTGCAACTGCTCCCAAACCAAAAAACAAGCCAAAAGAATTTAAAATGAAAGCTCCACTAGTGACAACTTCTTCGACCGGTAATGAATCTGTATAATACAAAGCCAAAAAATAAATTACCGACAGACTGTAGGCATTTAAAGTGATGTTAAATATATACTTTTTAAAATTAAAGTTCATGATGTTTTCCAATACTTAAACTTAGTGTACTCGCCTAGCTTCTTCGCCGTAAATTTCTTTAAACCAATTGTCGTCTATCTCAGATGATGAACCTTCAAAAACTTTTCTACCGTCTTTTAAAGCTACAACTCGATCACTATAATCCTGAACCAAGTCTAAATGATGTAGATTGCATAGAACTGTGATTCCAAGCTCTCTGTTAATCTTTTTTAAATAGTCCATAACTGTATGACATAACGCTGGATCTAAACTAGCTACAGGCTCATCTGCAAGAAGAACATCGGGCTCCTGCATAAGCGCTCTAGCTATGGCAACTCTCTGTTGCTGCCCCCCAGAAAGCTGATCAGCCCTAATATCAGCTTTGTCCGATAAACCCACTAAAGCCAAATATTTACGTGCTTTCTCTTTTTCGTCGTTTGAAAACAATCCAAACATACTTGCTATAAAAGATGTTCTCGACAAACTACCCATCAATACATTGGACAAAACTGTATGGCGCCCAACCAGATTAAACTTTTGAAAGATCATAGCAATTTTACTACGAGACTGAGAAACTTTTGATCCTTTTGTAAAAGCAATATCTTCACCCTCAAACCAGATTTCACCAGCAGTAGGATCATTTAATCGATTTATACACCTTAAGAAAGTTGATTTTCCAGATCCACTTAAACCGATAACAGCCAAAAACTCCCCTTTATAGACTTTTTGAGAGACTCCTTTAAGCGCTTGCACACCGTTGTCATAGGTTTTTTCTAAGTTTTTTATTTCTAATTTAACTTCTCTATCAGAAGTTTCAACTTCAGCACTCATACTTAATTGACCATACTTTCCGCTTTCATACCTAAGCCGCCTAAGAGTTTTTTTACAGGCTCGTAAGCACTGTCATCAATTTCTATCACACCATCTACTAAATAAAGATTTTCAAAAGTTTTAATTCCTTCTGGAGTTTTAAGATAATCAACGAAAGCTTTAACAAGCTTGTTTTTCATCTCTGTCTCCATCTCAGCTCTAAAAATAATCGGATCATTTGGTATCGGCTCTGTCAAAGTCAGTATTCTAACTTTATCAGCTACATCGGGAAACTGAGTCTTCACTAAACGTCTTGCATCTTGAATCGCACCATCTTTAGTGGGTGGAGAATAAAAAGTAGCTCCTGCATCGACTTGTTTTTGGTAGACCATTGTCACTACAGAGTCATGCTTCTGAGCAAATGTAGACTGCCCTAGTTTTATTTTTTTCTTTTTTAATAAGTCCTTAGCTAATATATGACCCGAAGCAGATGCTGGATCAACAAAAGCAAACTTTTTACCTTCAAGATCTTCAACAGTTTTTAAGTCAGAATCTTTATGCACAATGATTTGAGATTTGTAAGAGTCGCGCCCAAACCTAGTCACCATCAACCGAGCTTCTACATCGTACTTTCTATTTGCAAGCAAATACCCAAAGGTATTCATCACTGCAATGTCTGCTTTCTTAGTTCCAAAAGCTTCAACAACTGCAATGTAGCTTGAAGGCACAGAAAGCTTGATTGCATAACCAGTTGATTGCTCCAAAGCTTTTTTTAAATCTTTAGCTTTATCTTTTAACATTTGAGCATCTACTGAAGGAATTAAAAATACTTTTACAGGATTAGACTTTGTTCCCAACGGCTCTCTTTTGACAGTGCAAGAGCCTACAAATAAAATCATGATAGAAACGATCAGAACTTTAAAGCCCACTCTTAAAAAATTTACCACCGATGCCTCCTAAGGACTTGCCACTTAGCTTTGTAAGGCCATAGATTTACCTCATGGATTACCTGATCTCAAGTTTCGACCACGCACTTAATGAACAAAAAAAACCTCTTTTTGTATTTGATCTAGATTCGACAATATTTAACGTAAGTCCTAGAAATCAGGCTATATTCGATCTCTTTAGACACCTAAATATGAAAAACAATGAAGAGCTGCTCAGGTTTGATTCAAAAATAAAACTTACTGCCCAAGATTGGGGACTTGATCCTTACACAGAACATTTAGGAGGCAAAGATTCGCTGCTTACAATCCAAGCTCTTAAATTTTGGAGAAAACATTTTTTCTCCGGAACCTTCCTGCCAACAGATAAGCCTTATCCCTATGCAGTAGAATGGGTTAAAAAATTGGCAGAAAAGGGTGCTACAATAAGATATTTAACAGGCCGGGACAACCACCGCATGAGAGCCGGCAGTCTTTTTCAATTAAAACACTGGGGCTTACCTCTTGTTAATGATTCAGATTTGATTACTAAACCTCAAAAAGGCCTTAAAGATGGCCCCTACAAAAGAGCGGCTTTAGAGAAACTTATCTCTGAATTCAAAGATTCGAAATTATTCTTTTTTGATAATGAACCTGCAGTCATTGACCACTGTCTTTTTCCTGATCAAAAAAATTACAGAGTTATTTATATTGAAAGCACTCACTCCAGGCGTTCTAAACCGCAGCCAGATTGGTTAAAGTTAAATGCTTTTACTTACCATCAACTTTTAGAAAAACTTTAACATTCTAAAGAAAGGCAGGTTGATATGGGACTTATTCTAGTAGCAACACCAATCGGCAACATAGAGGACATAACCCTAAGAGCTTTAAGAGTTCTTAAGGAGTCCAAAACACTAATAGGCGAAGAAACAAAAGTCTTAAGACGCCGTCTTTCCTCCTGGGATATAAATCCAAGAGAAAAAAGTATTTACGAACTTAACGAGCACACCACTCATGAAGATTTAGAGGCACTCCTAAATCTATGCCAGGAAGACGATATTCCCCTAGTTACCGATTGTGGCACTCCGAGTTTTTTTGATCCTGGATTTAAATTAGTTGAGCTCTGCAAAAAAAATCACGTTCCTGTGAGCTCGCTCCCAGGTGTAAGCTCGATGACAGCCCTCTTTCCTTTTTTGATAGAAAAAACTGAATCTTTCAATGTTCTAGGTTTTCCACCTAGAGACAGCGAAGATCGCAAGAATTTCTTTAAAAATCTTTTCAACAGTTCTAATGCCTGTTTAATTCTAGATACACCTTATAGGCTCATTAAAACTTTTGAAGAACTCAATCTTCATCAACCTAAAGCTAAATGCACTGTCGGAATAAATCTGACTTGTGAGGATGAGCACATAGCGTATGGATCTCCAAAAGAAATACTAAAACAGATCTCTCACCTTAAAAAAGAAAATTTTGTTTGTATGGTCTATCAGAGCTAGAACCTAATTTTCGCCGGCATCCCTACCATCGTCGCACCTTCAGGACAGTCTGTAATCACTACAGCTCCAGCTCCAACCTTAACATAATCATCTACTGTGATAGCTCCTAAAATCTTAGCTCCCGCACCAACTGTTACTCCATTTCCTAATAATGGATGTCTTCTCCCAGTTGGATCAGCAACGACACCACCAAGTGTGACCCCATGATATATTAGACAGTTGGATCCTATAACAGCGGTCTCTCCAATAACAACACCCATGCCGTGATCAATGACTAAGTTTTTTCCTATCTTAGCTCCTGGATGAATCTCTACGCCTGTAATAAACCTTGAAAATTCAGAAATAAATCTCGCTAAAAAGTAAAGTTTTATATTATAAAAAAAATGGGCCACTCTATGAAAAAGAATTGCCTTAGGACCCGGTAATAAGAGCATGGCTTCCATGTAGGATTTTATGGAAGGGTCATTTTTTCTATACGCTTTTAAAAATGTAAACACTTAACTACTCTGACTCGTTCTTCATTAAGTACTGAAGTTCTAGCAAAGGCCCATAAGAGCTTGTAAAAACCTTAGCTCTGTCTAAAAAAGTTCGAGCTCTTAGCATATCTTTTACTTCATAGTATGCCCTAGCCAAACCAGTGTGCGCAGTGAAAGCCTCTTGGTCAAAATCCAATGCTTTCTTCCAATACTCGGCAGAACACTTCATATCTCCGCTGTTGAAACAAAATCTAGCCTGTAAGAAGTGCTTCATGATACTCTCATTAGCAGTTTGCTCCAAAGCCATTACCAAATTTTCATCTGCCTTTAAGTCCTCTCCCATAGCTCGATAAACAAAACTTAAAAGTGATAGCTCATGTTCGTTGGAAGCGGCGCCAATCATACGTATTGCTTTATTATACTGTTTATTAAGAACGTAACAAAGTCCTAGGGATGTTTTCTTAAAGCTCTCTGAAGCTAAATCCGCGCTCAATCCATCACAAAAATATGAAAGCTCACCTTCTTTCAGTCTATGGAAAAATGGATTTCTCTTTCTTTCAAAAATAATAAACGGATCTAAATCAACAAACCTTTTTAGAACAAGGCTTTCACTCTCATCCCAGCTACCTTTTAAAGTGTTGATCCAAATATCAATCATCTGCAACTCGTGAGAAAAAGTGGATTTGCCAATTAAACGGTTTTTAAGAAATGCTCTGACTTCCTCAATCTGTGTTAAACCGTCCTTCTTCATTATTTGTTGGAGCCATGATTCTACTAAATAAAAGGATATCTCCTCTTGCCCTGTTAGCTCTGATGAACTTGAGTAGGCTGATTCAAAATAAAATCTAGCTCCTTCCCAGTCCTCATTATTTCTTTTTAGAAGTCCTAAGTTTACTAATGCCGGTACATAGGCTGCATTTTGCTCTAAAGAGTTTAAAAACAAACTTTCAGCTGAATCAAATCTACCATTTTTAAACTCTATAAGACCTTTAACATTCTTCCATTCTGCAGAGCTTTTGTTTTCTACTTGCTCCAGAGCTGTCGCAGCACTGTCAAAGTCATTTCCTTTGATAAGTAAAAGTGCTGAATACTTTAACCTGTTTTTAGCCATAAGGGACTTATGAGCCTTTAAATGTTTTAACGCATCTGAGTAGTCTCCGGAGTCCCAACTCATGTTAAATTTTTCTGTATAATCTTGGCTTAACAAAGCCATAGGATTGTAGCTTATCTGGCTAGTGCTGTATAAAAACCCCACTCCCAAGATACTCCCCAAAAATATGATCATTAAAAAGAGCCTTGAACTGGATTTTTTCACTATATGTGACTTTGATGATTCTGCAGACTGCTTTATTTTATCAACGTCGAAAACAGGTTTATTTAGTTCAAGATTATCGAAATCTGATAATGGAGTTGTTTGAGTATCCATACCACTTGTAGTCAACTCTTCGGTTCTATCACTAGAAGAAGTAAATTCATTTAAGTTTTCAGTGCCCGTATAACTAGTAGTTAGAGAGTCATTGTTAGATTTTGTAAATGAAGAAGACCTTAAATTTTTTAATGTTTCCGAAAACTCAAAACGATCCCTAACATAACTCCAGCTTTTACAAGGTAAAGATATTTCATCAATCTCAGTGATTTTATGAGCAAGAATAAGGCTTTTAACAGCTTCAGTTTCAAAAGGCCCTCTGACGTGGTCGCCTATTCTCAACATCCATATTTTTCCACTTTCACTCATCAGTTTCATCTTCCAATTTTTGATCTTTAATGCGTAGCTTAACCTGAAAGCGGTAATTTCACTAGCAGTTGTTGCTATTTACAACCTTAAAAAACAATTTAGCACGTCTTCAATGCAAAAAATGTCTCTTACCCGTGAAGAACATGCTAACACCTAAATCTTCAGCTTTGCTCACCACGCTTTTATCTTTAATTGAGCCTCCAGGCTGAACAACCCATTTGACTCCTGCTTTTGCAATAAGCTCAATCGAATCCGCAAAAGGAAAAAAGGCATCACTTGCTAAAACTATAGGACCTTCGTAGTTAGGGTGAAAGGTTTTCCAACGTTTCAAAGCAGATTCCACAGCATCAACCCTATTCACTTGCCCCATCCCAAGACCTAAACTTTGGTTAGAACCACAAACAGATATTGCATTACTTTTAAGCCTTGCAACTGTCTTCCATGAAAACTCAAGAGCCTCTCTTGTTTTCGCGTCAGGATCTTCCCCCGAAACTTTTATCCATGACTCAAAAGTGGATTCTACAAAGTCAGCTACCTGAGTGACTACACCCCCACTCACACGCTTAAAGTCTTCAAACGGTCTAAATCCACTTTCTAATGATTTCCACTCCAAGACTCTTAAATTTTTCTTTTCACTCAAGACTTTTTTGGCTTCAGGACTGATTTCAGGTGCGATTACACATTCTAAAAACAAATCAACAATGTCCTTTGCACAGTCTACACACATTGTTTTGTTCATCGCTACAATACCGCCAAAAACGCTCATGGGGTCTGCTTTGAGCGACACATTTAGAGCTTCATTGATTGTTTTTCCACTACCAATTCCGCAAGGATTATTGTGCTTAACACTAACAACGGTCGGCTTCTCAAACAGTGCTAAACTCTCTACCGCAGCAGTCAGATCTACTAAATTATTAAAGGATAAATCTTTACCTTGCAGAATTTTGGCCTGATGAACTCCCGGTTTATCCGCATCAAAAGTCCAATTAGCCTTTTGATGCGGATTTTCTCCATATCTAAGCTCTTTAGATTGGTTTTGATCATCATTTTTTAACAGCCATGAAGAGACCTCGCTATCATAGTCACAAATATGCTTAAAAGCTTTTCCTGCAAGCATTCTTCTAACTGGCAGGTCCATAACTTCGCCACTTTTTAAAAGTGCATAATCTTCTGGGTCAGTAAGTGTCACCAGACGAGAAAAGCTTTTAGCTCCAGCTCTAATCATAGAAGGTCCACCAACGTCCACAAACTCTACAAGTTCAGAATCTGCAATTCCAGAACTTTTCTTTTCAACAAATGGGTAAAGGTTTACAACCAACAAGTCAAAAGGCGCTATACCGTGCGACTCTAAAAGAGCTAAGTCTTCAGCATGATCGTCTCTAGCAAGTAAGCCCATATGTATTTTTGGATGGAGAGT
>Ga0115567_10006456_pt1 | contig 11213 bp, 6 predicted proteins | sample COGITO_mtgs_1204_2_FD_88679 | JGI IMG/M metagenome (GOLD analysis project Ga0115567, IMG submission 88679) | Pelagic marine microbial communities from North Sea - COGITO_mtgs_120412 | ecosystem: Environmental > Aquatic > Marine > Epipelagic | place: Germany:Helgoland, sampling site Kabeltonne... | reverse complement strand
TATATTGGAGAGATCTGACTTATAATCTTTTTCTTTTTTAGAGATTTTTTTATTAAAAGCTTGAGGGCTCAGTGAATTTACATAACTATAAGCATCAGTAACATCTGCTGATGCACTTAAAGTTCCATTGTAATAAAATACTTTTGGAGAGTGATTGTTTATGTTTATAGAAGCTATCGAATTAATCACGCTTCCTGGTACAGTTTTAGAGCTTTTTGGATAAACTCCAAAAGCTGAGTTATAAAGTGTACATGGACTAGTCTTTGGACAAAGCTTTATAATTCCAATAATATTTGCCTTATCTTTTGATACGGCCAATTGCTTCGGTACATCTGCATACTCGCTAAATCTTGAGTAAGCATAATAATATATGCCATTCTCTTTTACGATAGCTTGCTGTTGTCCTTTTTTATTCGTCCCATCAAATATAAGTATTTCTTTTTTGTTATCATCTTTAAAGTACGCATAACTTAAATTATTTTGTAGGTCTTGATAAATTTGGTGCGATAACCATTTACTTTCATATTGCTTAAATCCAACTACTTTATCGTTTGAGATATAGATTGGTGTTATGAATTCACCCTTATCTACCCATGGGTGTACTGTGAATACCCAGCTACCGTTGTTTATTTTGTTCCAATAGTTTAGATCAAGCATTTGGTTATTCTTACTATCCTCTAGAACGACAATATCTTTTGAGTATATATTTGCCACTTCTAAATAAACAGTTGAAAAGATAACCTCTTTTGCCCATAGCTCAAGACTATAAGATTTATAATCAACATATGACCTTAGAAAGCCTTTTTTCCAAATATGTTTCTGGATACTTTCTTCTATAATTGTTAAAGCTTTTTGTGAGGCATCTTTCTCGTTGAAATATCTATTGTTATTTTTGGAGACAGCTTTATTTATTTCTCTAGATAAATTTCTATCAACAAAAATATTTACAACTAATGAAATAAATGGAACATCTTCATTCATCAATTTCAGCTTTACTGCAGAGAATAGTATCGACTCTATATTTGCGTTCTCATCGCCAAGCATGGCCTTGATGGCCTTATTTCTATCCATTTGTATAGGCTCTACACCTCGGTACTTTGTTTCATTAATTCTTGGATATTCGATACCATCGATTATTTGTTTTTGTTCATTAAGGTGCGAAATTGTTAAGCTTCGTACTAATGGAGCAGCGACTAGGGCATTGGCCATAATTGCTGTGATGATAAATGATTTGAATATTGTTTTAATTCTCATATATTTATATTTCTTTTGAGCTAATGATTTTTACGCTATTTTTACTCAAGCTTTTATAAAGCTTTGATAGATCTGATGGGTCTACAGCTTTTGTTAAGTCTCTTACAAAGTATGTTTTATACCCAAGCTGCGCTCCATCTATGGCCGTGAATTTTACACAGTAATCTGCTGCTAAGCCGACAACGTAAAGCTCAGTGATATTTTGTTTCTTTAGGTATTTATGCATTTGTGTCATATCGTTTTTATTATTGTCCATAAATCCACTATAACTATCTACATGTGTATCTTGGCCCTTATATATAACTTTTGAAATATTCTTCGTATTTAGGCCAGATACAAAGTCTGATCCTTTAGTATTTTGAACGCAATGATCTGGCCAAAGTGCTTGAGTTTGGCCATTTTCTAATTGAGTACTAGTGAAGGGCTTTGCATTGATATGACTACTGGCAAAGCTCACATGATTGGCAGGATGCCAGTCTTTAGTTGCAACGACTAAATCAAATTTAGATTGAATTTTGTTGATAAGTGGGACAAGATCACTTGCGTCTTTTACGGCTAAGCTATGTATTGACTTATCCTCTCCAGCTACAAAACAATTTTGCATATCAACAATAATGAGTGCTGACTTTGCAAATACAGAACTAGATATAAGTAAACTGATTAAAAAGAGCTTCTTCATTTTGATCCTAATTACAACTAATATCCTCCTATCTTATTGTTTGGCCGTACGCTTTTATATAGCAGGGATACTTTTTATATGGGGTGTATAAAGTTTTGACATTTTTGTTTGAGCTAGAGAATGTAAAAAAATTGTACAAACTAGTATTTTCTTTGTTTTTTTAGTCTTTATCTTACTAAAACTACATCATACTTTTGGCACGAAACTTTCATGTAAATAGTATTACTATGGAGAAGTGCATGAGGAACATTAAAAGCTTTAATCAAGTTTTATTGGCGTTGTTTACTTTGTTAAGTATAAATAACGGCTATACAGCTAGGTTGGATGTCGTTTTTGGAACAAAGAATGATCCGCACTTGGATATTACTCATTGCTATCATTGGATAGACCAAGGGAGTGATAATTACCTTACTTATAAATATGACCATGCTCAAAAGAATAAAGATGAGTTAACTTTTTACACTACATATTCAACTTCAAATGGATCTGTCGCCGGAGCTGGACTCTATTGTGCTAAATCTCCATCTGGAAGTTATAGTTATGGAGATAGACTAATTAGAGTGAATTTAGTTGATGATGTTGTAATGCTAGATGAGACCACGGGAGTTAAGTACTGTGGGCATAATGGTGCGGACAGTACAAACTCTACTGAATGCTCAAGTAAAGAGTGGGATATCAAGTTTTACAGTGGTGGAGGTATTGGTAATAGTGCATGGTATGTAATACAAAACCCAATGGCCGTTGACAGCTGGAGTGCAAATAGCGATCAAATTATAGATGATTTAAATACAAGCATCAGCCTAAATGACTCAAGCTTTGGAGGTCATGCTCGCTCAGCAATCTCTGCTATAAATGCTGAACGAAAAAAAATAGGTGAAAAAACTTATTATAATCAAAATGCAAGACTTTCAATTATAGATTTAATCTTAAATAACCCAGAAAAACTCTCATTAATGCCTCCCTTAAATATTGTGGCCAGAGTTGCTTCAGATAAATCTAATCGATTAACTGATGAAAAACGCGATGAGGTCCTTAAAAAGTATCTTCTAGCTGCTTTGATGTCTGATGAGATTACTTATAGTGATTTTAAGGATGTCTTTAAAAAGTCAGAATCTCTTAAAAGTATGTTTATAAGTAGTGTGAAAACTTCTTTAGCTGATATATCAAAAAGAAATGCTAATATTATTGCCAAAGCGATTGTTAAGTTTCCAGAGTCGTTCGATTCAATTGTCTCAGAGACACATTACAGACAGTTAGTTGATAGAATTTTTTCTAATAAATTTCATTTTAATAATTTATCGAGCTCAGATATTGAGCTCAATAACAAACTACAAAAGCACTTTGCTATCAAGCTTGCTAGCTTTGAAAGTAAAAGCTTAGACTTTGATCTTACAGCTGGACTCCCTAAAATTATCGAAAAAGTATACTCTGATCGATATGCTTCAATTAAAGAGAATTTGTGGAAAAATAAAATTTTCTCAAATGCTGCTTCAAGTGTAAGCCTTGTTTTGGGTGGCGAAGAGTTTAGAGTTCCAGAGTCAAAAGTAAATATTTTAAATTACTGTAATTCGGCCTTTGAATTTGCAAAGGATAAATCAAGCGTATCTATTAAGGTTAACTCTTCGCAGATGACACTCTTTAAAAGTGGATCAAGCTTCACTAAAGATGCTGCCTGTAAACTAGTCACAGACAATTGGGATGCAATAGTGGATACCGAGAGTATCGAGTACGGCTCGGAGCTATTCATTTTACGCGGTAAAATGGAAACTCATCAATTTGTAATGCTTGGGAGTACTAGAGAGCAAATTTCAAACTCATGTCGTGATTTTTATGGCTCAATCGCCTCTATAGGAGATATCGATGATATTAACTTTACTATTAATGGTGGTGACAAAAAAGTTTTAAGAAATTCCGACAGCTACTGGAAGAATATAGATACAACTTGTAGAGAAGTTAATAATGCTATCATTGGAGTAGTTCCATCTATAAGTGAGTTAAAAAGACAGCGAGAATTTGAAAACAAAAAGAAAGAGTTTGAAGAAAATAACAAAGGCAAAAAATTATTTTATGTAACTGGTCTTATCGAGACATCATCTTACTTATTTTACGGTGAAAACTCAGATGAAATTATAGCTCAATGTCAGGATTTCTATAGTGAAGTTGAGAATAAGTCTTCAGTCGACGACATTACCTATTCAGTTCAGGGCTCTAAAGATAAAACGTTGAGAAATAGCTCAAGTTACTGGACTAGCAAAGATCAAGTCTGTGGTCAGATTATTACTGTAATAAGAAGTGCTGTTCCTAGTAAGTTTAGTATTGACACGGCCAGAGGTTTTAAACTTGCTAAAATTAGATTTAAAAACCAAGGAAAAGAGCTATATTCTATTAAAGGTAATATCGAGGGTATTGATTATATCTTCTATGGAGAGAATGCTGATGAAATTGTAAATCAGTGTAAGAGTCTTTATAGTGATATCCCACTAAATTCAAGTGTAGATGAAATCTTTTATATAGATTCAAATGATAAAGAACAAAGACTTTATAACTCCTCATCTTATTGGAAGAATAAAACGTCTATATGTGAGCAGTTTCTTACGATTGCAAAAAGCTTAAATATTCTAACTCTTAAAGAGCAGACTCAAAAAAGAGAGTATGAAAAACATATAAGCGACTTTAATCGCTTGAACGTTAATGATGATATGCTTCTACTTTTAGTTCGCTATGAAGAGAGTGAAAAATTTATTTATTATGGAAAAACACGAGATCAGATCGTCGGTATGTGTGAAGATCAATATTCTGAACTTAGTAATACAAAAATTGATGATATCTTCTATACACTTCCTAATGAAGATGAAAAGCGCTTATATAATTCCTCATCTTTTTGGGACTCAAAGTCTCAACTGTGTAGTCAGATCGATATGCTGCTAAAGAAGACTCTAGACTCTCAAAAAGAGATAAAGTTTAAAGCAAATAGAGCAACTTATTTAAGTAGTAATAAGCAATTACAAAAAACTAGCTCTGCTCCATATCAAGTTACTGGAACGATTGGAGACTGGGAGTTTTTTATGCACGGTGAGCATGCTGAAGCTGTAAGAACTAGTTGCATTGAGTTTTTCGACAATGTAATTGGTACTGATTATCAGACAAAAGCGAGCTTTAAGATATTCGATAAAAGCTTTAATATTTCAAATAGGTACAAGTGGTCAAGTTCAGATTCATTCTGTGATGATCTTGTTAACAAAGCATCCGATACAATCTTAAACATGGCCGCAATTAAGCGAAAAGAGAACCTTGTCATAGCAAAGAGTCTTTATAGTTCTGAATATTTGTCAAGTGCTCGCGCAAATTATAACGATGCAAAGGATATTCGATATAAACTAGAAGTAAGCATCGGGGCCTTTAGCTACTATTTAACTGTGAATTCTCATGACGAAGTATACAATCAATGTCTAGACTTATCTAAATATGAACTCATGTTTGATAATAAGAATAGTCTCGCATTTAAAGTTAATAAGACTAAATCTTACAACTTAAGTGCAAAAAATTCTTCTTCTTGGGAGAATACCCAGTCTCTTTGTAGACAATTAAGTGAAGGACTTAAGGAGCACTTATTTAAAGAATCTGAGATCAAGGCCAAAATTGAGCTTGAAAACTCAAACTTTAAACATAAAGTTTATGGAAAGATTAATACAGATCGATTCTTCTGGGTAGGAAGGCACCAAGAGGACATTATCTCTAAGTGTAATGCTTTTTCTGTTAAACATATCAATGGAAGTCGTTATCAAGCTTTAGAGCTCAATGTTAATGGCACAGACATTGGAGATTACAATATCAATGAAGAAGACTTATGTTCTGAGCTAAGTACCCAAATTGCAAGTTCTGTCCCTACAAAGCTTGAATACGATAGAAGAACATTTGTTGCTGAATACTCAGGTAATTCAAAAAAATATAAACTATATATACACGTTGAATCAAGAGATAATCCAGAATTGAATGATATTTATCTAGGATTAAATAGTCGAGATGAGTTTATAAATAAATGTCATGACTACTTCCCAACACTTAATCTGCCAGATCGTCGAAAAATTAAAGGCTCTATTAGAGTTAATAATGGTGAAGAGAAATCTTTTAAACTTAAGCATGCTACTGACTCGGCCAATATCTTTTGTAAAAAAATGGAAGGGGAGCTGATTGAAAGTATTGATAGCTCTGCAACAATTGAATCCTTAAGTAATTATAATGATTCGAGTTTGCCATTAAAGGTGAAAGGTAAGTTGGGAGAAACAAAATTTTACTTATACGCAAGAGATAACACTGATATTAAAGATCAATGTCTCGATCAATTTGATAGACTCTACGATGAGAACCTAGGTCAAAGAGTTAAGTTTCTTTATTACTCATCTAGTACTGGTGAGGATGGAAGAATAAGAATCAGAAGACGTGGGTATTCAAAAAATGATATTTGTAGCTCTCTAGTTGAAGAGATTTAGTATGAAAAAGAAAATATGTATCATTGTTGACGATAAATCGAATCCTAGGAGTATTTTGGTGAGAAAGTCTTGCAAAAAAGTATCTCTACCTTTTGTCGGTGAACTATCCGGCGTAGAGATATCTAGTAAGTATATTTACGGTGATATTCCAATTGAGTCAGGACATGATATCTTGATTGGTGAGCTCACGGGTCTTGTACCTAATAATGAGCTCTACATGATTTCCTTTGAGTCTCTAGATGAATTAGAAGCTGATCACGGTGCATACTTGTGTCAATCCCTTGCACTTATGTGTAAAGGGATCGCTCCACTTTCTGACAACGATTTTAACGCGCCAGAGTTTATAAAGAAAAACAAGAATTCCAGCTCAATCACATTTTATGGTGGATCCTTTAACCCTTGGCATGAAGGACATAGAATATGTGTTGATCAATGTCAGCAAGATAATATTGTGATCGTCCCAGACTTCAACCCTTGGAAGTCAATCGATCAATCTGGCGTATCTAATCAATGTCGTTGGAGAAGCTTTAAAAACATAGTCTTAAGCGTAGGTGATACTCCACACAGTGTTTATCCAGGGTTTTGGGGGATAAATAAACCAAACCCCACATCGAGCTGGATGACTCTAGTTGACTCTAAGTCAGTAAATATGATTATCGGCGACGATACTTTTATGAATATTGATAAATGGTATGAAGTTGAAAAGTTATTTAATAAGCTTAAAAAAATATATGTTATTCCAAGAAGTCAGGACAGAGCGCAGCTTTTAATGTCAAAAATCTTACTTGAAAATAAATTTGATATTGAGTTCATTATAATGCATGAACATAGTTTTCAGGCCCTCTCCTCAACCAGTATCAGACAAGCTATTACATCTTAGCTAAAAGCTCTATCTTGAGTTCGTGAAGCTCTTTTTCAAGACCAACTGGATAGACAAAATCACTTTTATTATTTTCTCTAATATTTGGATCAAGCTTTTCTAAATCAGCGATTCTTCTTTTTTGGGCATCAGCAAGTGTACTTTGCCCATAAACTCTCTTACCGTTTTTAAAAATTGGAACTAAAAGCTCTTCTACGTGTGTATTCTTATCTATAGTCTTCTCATCGGCGCTATCTAAAGGTATGAATTTATCGCTCGATTGAAACTCATCGTTACAGATAACATCAGCAAGAAACTTACCATCTTTACTAAGTCTCATTACTTGTAAAATTCCAGGGTTAGAGACCTTTATGAGATCTTCCGACTTCTTTATCTTATATTCCCATTTTGATTCATCGTTTCTTAGGGCACTTAATTTATAAACACCACCAAGAGCAGGCTGATCGTAGGCAGTTACTAGTTTTGTTCCAACACCCCAAACATCAATTCTTGCGCCTTCACTTTTAAGCTTAGCGATTGTGTACTCATCAAGATCGTTACTTGCAAAAATTTGTGCCTCTTTAAAGTCAGAGTCATCTAACATTTTTCTGGCCACAATACTTAGCTTGGCCATATCTCCAGAGTCTAATCTAATACCTACTAGTGAGTGACCTCTTTCTTTAACTTTCTTAGCAGCTATGATTGCTTTTTTTATACCTTCAATTGTGTTGTAAGTATCAACTAGAAAAACGCAGTTATTGGGCATCACATGAGCATATTTCTCAAAAGCATTATCTTCATCTAAGAAGCTCATGACCCAGCTATGAGCGTGAGTTCCTTTTACTGGTATATCAAAGAGCTTTCCAGCAAGTACATTTGAAGTTGCACTGGCTCCGCCAATCATTGCAGCGTAACTTGCACTTAGGGATCCATCAATACCCTGGGCCCTTCTTAGACCAAATTCTAGTATGGGATCACCTTGAGTGCTATGGGCAATCCTTGAAGTTTTAGTTGCGATTAAGGTTTGAAAATTTACGATGTTTAAAAGAGCCGTCTCAATTATTTGTCCTTGAATTATTGGGGCCTTAATTCTTACGAGTGGCTCGTGAGGAAATACAACTCTACCTTCCTCAACAGCATATATTTCACCAGTAAATTTTAATTGTGATAAGTAACTTAAAAAATCATCATCAAATAAATTTTTGTCATCATTTCCCTTTAGTGTTTTTAAATAATCAATATCACTAGTTGAGAAGTGAAAGTTTTCTATAAACTCAATTACTGTACTTAAACCGCAGCAAATTGCATAATTGCCTTTAAATGGATTCTTCCTATAAAATAGATTGAAAACAGCCTCCTTATCTTTCATCCCATTTTTATAATATCCATATGACATAGAAAGTTGATAGAGATCAGTAAGTAAAATTAAATTTTCTTTATAGAGTTCATTAATCATTTAACTTTACCCCTTGGTAAGCTTTGTTGGCAGTGAAAAAGTTTATAATTGCTACAATTGATAAAGCCATGAATAAAAAGAGATCAACTCTTATACTTAATATTGTTTTTATCTGTGTATTTAAAAAAGTTGTGTATATAAAAAAGAGCAAAGAGGCCAATGTAAAAAGTGGTGTTAAAAGGTTTAGAGATGTTTTCTCTTTGGAGTAAATAGACAGTAGTATCATAGGAGCTAGTAAGGCCGTACCACTAAAGCTAACTCTCGCAAGTTGAACAAGTCCATTGTCAGAGAAGATTGAAAATAATAAAGAGGTTAGGGTGAACAATAAAATTAATAATTTAGTTTTTGATTGAACATTTCTATCTTTTTCTAAGAAGATAGAAGCTTCGTTACCTAGAGCAAATAATTGGCTATCTGTAGTCGACATTGCTGCAGCTATTAGACCAATTAGAGCAAGTGCTCCCAATGCTACTGGTTGCTCTTGTATGAGGACTTGAAACCAAAACTCTTGGGTTGTACTGTCTGCAAATTTTATTGCTCCATACATTCCGATAAAGGTTGCTGGCAAAATCACTGCGATAGCAAAGAAAGCAACAGATGGAGCCATTTTCTTTAAAGTTTTTTCACTCTTCATTGCAATTAGTCTTGTCGTTAGTTGCGGTTGGGTTATAGGCATTGCAATAATCGCAATAAAGGATGCAAATAGAAATTGAAAGTTTAGTAAGTTTTTAGGCCCGGGAGTGGATAGGAGCTTAACACTTTGCGGGCTTTGAGTCTTTAAGGTTTGAAACATATTACTAAGGCCACCAGCAAAATCTAGGCAGTTATAGCAAATAATCCACACTACAAATAATAGAATTGTACCTTGAATTGCATCACTATAAACAATGGCCTTGAATCCACCAACACTTGAGTATGTTAGTATGATGGAGAGCATCACTATTGACCAATAGACTTCTGAGAGCTTTATTGGAGCTGCGACCTCTAGAAAGCTTGAGATACCTTTGATTTGAATGGCCATATAAGGAACAAGAAAAACAAATATTCCAAGTAAAAATATATATGCTGCATATTTAGAGTTGTACTTATGTCTTAGAAAGGTTCCGACACTATAGAATTTTTCCTTTTTGAAAGTCTTATGTATTTTTAAACCAATAAAAAGAACAATAAATGTCATAGCGACATCTGTAACTCCAAGAAAGATCCATGCTCCAACTCCATGAGTTCTAAAAAAGTTAGGCATTCCCATTAAAGTGAACGTACTAAATAAAGTCGCTGAGTATGTAAGAACCCCTAAGAACATATTTATATTACCACCACCAATAGCAAATGCTTTTGGATCTTGCGGGTCGGCCATATTATTTTCTCTGTTTGCTAAGTAGGAAGTAAAGGAAAGAAACAACAGGTAGATTGCGCCAAAAATAACAAGCCACGTCATCATTACTCAGAATCCTTTTTGTCTTCTGTCTTAATTGTGAATGCAGCGACTAGAGTTAATATTGCTAGGAGAATGGATATAAGTATTCCAGACCAGAGTGTTCTTGGCATAGAAAAGAGCCATGGCTCGGTTACACCTTGAGGGATTACTAATGGACTAAAGGTTGCGGCCGTAATTAATAAGAATAAAACTACTAGCAATATTTGTATTTTTTTCATGAACTTTACCTTTAAAATATATTTAATACTTGTATCTTTTAACGAAGTAAGAAGTTCATAATGCTTAACACTCTTGCATAAATATAATTTTTATTAATTATAGAGGGTATGTAATTGTTCTGTCTAAAATTCTTTAGAGTTATCGTCCACAAATATGTAAGTGCTGCTAAAATAAATACTGAAATATTAAAGTAAGCTAAAAGCTTTAAAGGACCTGGTATCCATGTAGGGATCGATTGAATCATCTCCTGAGGAATCCATTTTGGAAAATCAGTTTTAGCAAAGTCTAATAAACATAACATTCCGCCAATCGTGGATGCTATGACAACAAATTTTGATCTGAAGTTTCTACTTATTGCACCTAGATCAACTAATTTATCAATGATCACGGCATTGAAGTAGTAAGATGCTGAAACAAATCTATTTTGTAATATATGATACTGCTCAGAGAGGCTAAATGTTGATATACCCATAATCAAAAGAGTTAAGACCTCAGCTCTGAACACATCTACGATATACCTCTTAAAAAGGTTTTGCATAAAAGCGAAGAATCTATTTTTAAAAATAGTTTTATGGAAAAAATTCATTAGTGAGTGTTGGTAAGTACCAGTCATAGAATCAAAAACAGCGCTAAATATTAATATAGCGATCAGTGGCACAAGGTCTAAGTAATAAAATGCAATTACTGTTGTGATGATAGCTTTTCCGTAGAAAAAACCACCGAGCATCTGTTCACTTTGAACTGGAGCTTCATAAACTGATTGAAGATATCTACCTAGCCTAGTGTTTTTGATATATTTCCAAAAATATAGGAATGTG
>Ga0115567_10006454_pt1 | contig 11215 bp, 11 predicted proteins | sample COGITO_mtgs_1204_2_FD_88679 | JGI IMG/M metagenome (GOLD analysis project Ga0115567, IMG submission 88679) | Pelagic marine microbial communities from North Sea - COGITO_mtgs_120412 | ecosystem: Environmental > Aquatic > Marine > Epipelagic | place: Germany:Helgoland, sampling site Kabeltonne... | reverse complement strand
CGGCGCGCGACCGGCTGGCCGTGTCGCGCCGGATCACCATCGCCGAAGTCGCGTACCGTTTCGGATTTTCCGATCAGGCGCAATTCTCGCGTCTGTTCAAGGCCCGCTTTGGCGTCACGCCCTCGGAAATGCAGCGCGCCGCGGCCCCGACGCAAGGATAGCGCCCGCTTTAATTCGCGGCGACCGCGGCCCGGATCTCCGCGTCGGTTGCCCCCGCGCCAATCAGTGCACTCAGCAGCAGGCGCGCCTTGATCGCGGACAAAGTGCCCGAAAAGATGACGCCCGCCTCCTCCAGCGTGCGGCCCCCGGAATCGCGGCCATAGACCGGCAATGTGCGCCCTTCGGGACAGCGCGAGGCGACCACGACGGGGATACCCCCGGCCGTCATCCGCGCGATCCGCTCGGCAAAGCCCTGCGGCGCGTTGCCCCGGCCGAACGCCGACAGAACGACGCCCGCCTTGCCCGATTGGGCGCAGAAATCCAGATAGTCCGGCGTCGATCCGAGGCCCAGCAGGATCAGCTCGACCCCGCCATCGAGGCGCGGCGCGGCAACATGCTGGCGTCCGGTGCGGTGCCGGTAAAGATAGACCTGCCCGTCATCGACCTCGCCCAGCTTGCCCAGCCCGGCGGAGCGGAACGTATCGACGCGCGAGGTGTGCGTCTTGGCCACGTCACGGGCGGCATGGATGTCGCCCTCGAAGAGAATCACCGCGCCCTGACCGTGCAGGGCGTCACTGGCGGCGCAGCGGATGGCGCCTGCGATGTTGCGCGGCCCGTCGGTGTCGGCCACCCCGGCATGCCGCTGCGCGCCGGTAAAAATCACGGGTTTGGTCGATGCCACAAGGATATCGGCCAGATACGCGCTTTCCTCCATCGTGTCGGTGCCATGCGTCACCACGACGCCGTCGACGCCGCCATCCTCAAGGAGCGCCGATATCCGGGCGCAGAGGCGGTGCACCGTGTCGAGCCCGAGCGCGTAACTGCCCAGCGCCTCGAACTCTTCGACCTCTATCGCGACCCCCTCGGGGCGCTCCGGCAGCGTGGCAAGCAGCGCATCGCCGGACAACTCCGCATTCACCGGCGCGCCCTCGGCGCTGGCGACTGATGCGATAGTGCCGCCGGTCGCGATCAGGATGACTTTCTTCATTCCGTTCTTCCTTGTGAGGCCCGTTTTTGTCCGCAACCGGCATCAGCCTGCCTTGCGCCGCATCCTGCGCGGTGTATCCAATGCGGTCATCGCGTTCCAGCGGCGCACCAGAAAATTATGCTCGTCCATCGTGCTGTTCCAGACCGCAATATGGCCGGAGCGATCGCGGTAGGACCCGCCCGAGCGCGTCTCGCCCTTGCGGATGGCCATGCGGCCAGTCGGGTCGGGCAGATCGCGCGCCGCGTGGCAGCCCCCGTACCAGTAGTCCCATTCGTCCGGCTCAAGGCAGGCACGCACCCGGCCCCGCACCGACATGTAATATCCCTGCCGCGCCATGCAGGCACCGGCCCAGCCGTCCAGAAACCAGTTGAGCCACGCATAGGCCATGTCCAGCCGCCGCCCGGCCAGATGCCGCGCAAGGCAAAGGCCACCATGCCACGCGCGATATCCCTCGGCGGGAAAGGCCTGACGGATGTTCATGCCGCGCGCCTTCATCTGCACAACGGATGGCGACCAGATGGACGAAATCGCCAGCTCGCCCGAGGCAAAGCGCTGAGGTGGCTCGGACGCGCGGCGCCAGAAGGGGGCAAGATGGCCCGACTGCACCAGCTCGGCCGCGATATTGCACATCTGGTCGATCTCGGCGACGGTCATGTTGCCCAGATCGGCCACTGTCATCCGGCCTGCCGCGACCAGCGCCATGGTCAGATCGAACGCGCCGATGGCCGGCTCGTCCACCAGCGCGACGCGGCCATGCCAGCGCGGCTCCAGAAGCTCGCTCCAGCTGGTGACATCGCGGTCGACATCGATCGGAGCAACCTCGCGGTCGATGGCGAAGCTGTCGAAATTATGAACCGTCGGCAGCATGGATATGCGCGCCGATGGCACCGAGGACAGCGTGCCGTCCGGCTGGACGTAAAGGCGGGTCGCGGGGCTGTCGCCCACGCCATGGGCCGCGCCGTCGGTCCTGTCCGTGCGCGCCAGATCCGACATCTCGTCCCAGGCCGCGATCCGGCTGGTGTCTATCGGCTGGATCGCGCGCCAGTGCCAGACGATATCGAGATTGTGAAAGCACTGATCGTAGACATCATAGCTGCCGGGGGCCATCGCCGCCGTCCTCTGGGCAGTGACGAAATCCTGCTCCATGAATTCGATGGCAAAGCCAAGATCGGCCTCCGCCCGCGCCTTCAGGAGCTTCCAGGGCAGGATTTCGGTGCAGAGGATTCTCAGGGGTTCTGTCATGCGGGCACTTTGGCCGGAGCGTCGACTGGAGACAGTCCCATGAAGGCCCGGAACGAGCGGCGGATCTGGTCCGGCTCCAGCCCTTCAAGGATGAAGACCAGCCGCGAATGGCGCGGGCCGTCCGGCCAATGGGTCAGGTGCACGGGCGCATGAACCAGATGCTGAACGCCGTGGATCGCGACAGGGCGGTCCTCGCCTTCGAGCGCGATGATGCCCTTCACGCGGTAAATACGGTCGCCGTAGCGGTGCAGCAGCAGCGTCAGCCAGACGCCGAACGCGGTCCAGTCCACCGCCTCCTGGACGGTCAGCGAAAATGTGACGACGCCCAGATCGGCGTTCAGGTCGTGGCCGTGTCCGTGGTGGTGGTGCCCGCCCTCTTCCGCCATGGCGGCAAGATCCGTCCAGCCCGACTGCGCCGCGCCCAGCCCGTCGATGATCGCCTCGGTTGCATCCGCGCTGGTAACGACGCTTGCCGCCGGGTTCAGCCGCAGCAGCGTGGCCTTCAGCGCGGCGGTGGCTGCGGCGTCGCCAAGGTCCGTCTTGGTCAGGATGATCCGGTCGGCAGCGGCGATCTGGCGGACGGCCTCGGCGCGATGGGCGATCTGCGCACCCGCGTTGACCGCGTCCACGGTGGTCAGAACGCCGCCATTGTCGAAATGGCTGCGCAGCACCGGGTGGGCGCGCAGGGTCTGCAACACCGGATAGGGATCGGCCAGCCCGGTGGTCTCGATCACGACACGGTCGAAATCGATCTCGCCGCGCGCGCGCATGCTCTGAAGGTTCAACAGCGCATCGGCCACCTCGCCCCGCACGGTACAGCAGATGCAGCCCGATTTCATCAGCACGACATTATCGTCGATCCGGTCCAGAAGGTGATGATCCAGACCGATTTCGCCGAATTCGTTGATCAGAACGGCGGCCCGCGACAGGGCGGGATCGGTCAGCAGCCGTTGCAGCAGCGTCGTCTTGCCCGACCCCAGAAAACCGGTGAGCAGGATGACGGGGGTCATGGGCGCGACACCCAGTCGATCAGCGCATCGTCCAGCGGATCGAATGCGCGCCCGGCAATCGCTTCGGCCTCGGGCCACAGATGCGAAAAGCTGTCGAACACCGCCGACGCGCCTGTCGCGCCGGTCAGCACATATGACGTCCGCTCCCACTCGGCCAGCTTCACGCGGCGCCAGGACAGCACGCGGTTCGCCGCCGCAACGCGGCGGGCCGCCTCGGCGCGGCGCCAACGGCTGTCGCCGGTCCGGGTATAGACGCCCGGCCTGTCGACCGCATGGGTCCAATGATCGTCACATCCTAAAATACCGCAGAGCGAACACATGATGCCTCCTTTCGCGCAGCCGGGCCGTCACCCGTGAGGCGTGGCCCGGCTGCGGACCTAATTGCAACGCCCTTAGCCGCGCGGGAACTTCTTGTCGTAGTCATCAGCCATCTGGTCCATGGTGACAAAGCGTACGCCCTCGTGGCTCTGGATGTGCTTGATCAGCCGCTCCAGCATCAAAAGGACCTGCGGGCGGCCCGACACGTCGGGATGAATGGTGATCGGGAACACGGCATAGTCCATGTTCGCATAGACCCAGTCGAACTGATCCTGCCACATCTGCTCGATATCGCGCGGATTGACGAAACCGTGGCTGTTGGGCGCCTTCTTGATGAACATCATCGGCGGCAGATCGTCCAGATACCAGTTGGCCGGGATCTCGATCAGGTCAGTCTCCTCGCCGCGCTCCAAGGGTTTCATCCAGTCCTCGGGCTTGCCGGAATAGTCGATCTTGGTCCATTTATCGCCGACGCGCACCCGGTAGGGCGTGAAATCGTTATGCATCAGCGAATGGTCGTACTTGATGCCCTTTTTCAGCAAGAGCTCGTTGGTGATGGTCGAGAATTCCCACCAGGGCGCGACGTATCCCGTGGGCCGCTTGCCGGCCAGTTCGGTCAGCAGATCGATGGACTTGTCCAGAACCGCCTCTTCCTGCTCGGCGGTCATGGCGATGGGGTTTTCGTGGCTGTAGCCGTGCACGCCGATCTCGTGCCCGCGTTTTGCCACATCCTTCATCTGCTCGGGAAACGTCTCGGCAGAGTGGCCCGGAATGAACCATGTGGTTTTCAGGCCCATCTTGTCGAACAGATCCAGAAGACGGGGCGCGCCGACCTCGCCTGCGAACATCCCGCGCGAGATGTCATCGGGGCTGTCCTCACCGCCATAAGAGCCGAGCCAGCCTGCCACCGCGTCGACGTCGACGCCGAAACCGACGAGAATATCCTTGGTCATGTGTAGTCTCCTTTGTTGCCTGGTCAGGTATGGATCAGCGTTACCGAGGCCGGATCGACCCCCAGTGTGACAGATGCGCCGGGTGTCAGGGCCGCGGTTTCGGGGGTGCCCGAATGGGTCTCGACAGCGATCTCGCGGTCGTCGGAAAGTTTGACGCGTATGTGCCCGACCGAGCCGATGAGCTGCTTGGAGACAACGGTGCTGGTCAATGTCAGCTCGCCGGTCAGCCCGCGCGCGCCGATGCGAAAGGCCTCGGCAGGGATCACGGCCATGTCAGCGCCCTTGGGGCCGGTCCCGTGAACCGGGCCGAAGGGCGTGTCAAGCCGGGCAAAGCCGCCGGCCTCGCCCGTGACCGGCGTGCCCGCGATCATGGTGTTCGAGCCGATGAATTTGGCGACGAATGGGGTCGCAGGACGGCGGTAAAGCTCGCGCGGGGTCGAAATCTGCTCGACCACGCCGTTGGACATGACGACGACGCGGTCCGACAGGCCCAGCGCCTCGGATTGGGCGTGGGTGACGAAAACGAAGGTGATGCCAAGCTCGCGCTGGAGCAGCTTCAATTCGTTCTGGATGATGCGGCGCAGGTTGGCATCCAGCGCGCCCAGCGGCTCGTCCAGCAGCAGGATCTCGGGCTCCACCACCAGCCCGCGGGCCAGCGCGATGCGCTGGCGCTGCCCACCCGACAGGTGATCAGCCTTGCGATCTGCAAATTCGGTCAGGTCGAACATATCGAGGATGCGGTCGACCTTGCGGTCTTTCTCGGCCTTGGCCATCCCCTTGATATCAAGGCCGAAGGCAATGTTCTGGCGCACACTCATATGCGGGAAAAGCGCGTAGTTCTGAAAGATCATCGAGGTCGGGCGCTGCGCGGGCGGCACATGCGACACATCGCTGCCCATGATCAGGATCTGGCCGCGCGTTATGTCCTCGAACCCGGCGATCATTCGCAAGGTTGTGGATTTGCCGCAGCCGGACGGGCCGAGGAACGCCACGAATTCGCCCTTGGCGACCAAAAGATCGAAATCGGATACCGCCACCGTCCCGTCGGGATAGGTCTTGCCGACTGCCTTCAGCTCAAGATCATGGGTCATGGATGGGTCCGGCTCCGGAAAGGGGCGTATCGGGGGCGCCAGCGGGGCGCCCCCTCGCGTCGGGATCTACGCGTTGAGGAATTCGTCCCAACGGCGGATCAGGTGGTCATACTCGTCGGGCCACTGGTGCCAGTAGGCCACGTTCGACGCGCGCTCCTCCAGCGAGCCGCCATCGCGCAGATCACCCGGCTCGATGCCGCGCTCGGCCTCGCCTTCCCACGGCGCGCCCTCGTACCAAAAGGCGTATTTCATCGGGTCCATGACCTTCTGGATATTGGTCGAAGGCGAGTAATAGCCCTGCTCGGTCACGGTGATGCCCGGAGGACCGGACAGCCAGAAGTTGGCATAGGCGATAACCGCCTCGCGGTTGGGCGTGCCGGTGATCATCGACGGGCCGATGGACCACGCGCGATAACCTTCTTTGGGGCGCGCATATTTCGCCGGCTTGCCTTGCGCCTTGACCGCCATGACGGCAGGCTGCCAAGCGTCCGAGACGACCATCTCGCCCGATGCCATCAGGTTGACGAGCTCGCCGAAATCGCCCCACAGGGCGCGGAACTGGCCGCCCTTCTTCTTGGAGATGAGGAATTTGGTCGCCTCGTCGATCTCCTCGACCGTCGGGTTGCCGGGGTTTTCGTTCTCCAGCATTTCCCAGCTGTTCATCGCCAGAACTGCCTGACCGAAGGCGATCAGCGGATCGACGTTCAGGCCCGAGCGGCCCTTCCACTTGTCGTCGAAGATGGCCGTCCAGGTATTGGCCTCCTCATCGCTGACAACCTCGGGATTATATCCGATGGAGTCGTAGTTGTAGACCGCAGGCACCATATACAGTTCGGTCTGCGCCTGATCGGCCCAGATCTGTCCAACGATTTGCGAGCGGCGCTCCCATTTGGGATCGGGCGTGGTAAAGGTATCGCGGATGTTGGCCCAGTTCGGCACCTCGGACACCGGAATGGGCTCCACATTGTTGGTGGCGATGAGGGCCGGCAGACGTTCGGCGATGATTTCCCACGTGTCATAATCGGACGAGCCCGACAGGATCTTGGTCTGGGCATCGGGGAAAGTCGCGGGCGTGCCCGAGACGGCGCCGACGCCGCTGCTTTGCTGAAACATTTCAAGGATGCGGTCCTGCACGGTGGTCGACAGGCCGGTGCTGTTCAGCTCCTGGCTGCCCAGCTCCTGAGCGTAGGCCATGCGGCTCCATGGATGCAGTCCGGTGCCCAGCGCGGCGGCGCCGAGTGCGGCGGTGCCCTGCATGAAACGGCGGCGGCTGGTATGGCTTGATCTGGTCATGTCATTCCCTGTTGCTTGAGTTTATTGATTAGTAGCGGCCCGGTAGAAGGCCGCCGTCGACGGTAATCACTTGCCCGGTCAGGTAGGAGGCATCGCTGGATGCAAGAAAGCCGATGACGCTGGCGATCTCCTCGGGCTCTCCCAGACGCCCCATCGGAATGAAGGGCGATGCGATTTGCTCGGCGTCGGGGCCAAGGCTGTTTTCAGCGCTCAGCAATTGCGCCGTGCGGGTATAGCCCGGCGCGACGCCGTTCACGCGGATGCCGCGCCTTGCGATTTCGACCGCCAGACCCCGCACCAGACCGACAACGCCGGCCTTTGCGGCGGAATAGTGCACATGCTCGTCCCAGCCATAGGCGACGCCCATGATCGAGCTGAGGCAGATGATCGATCCGCCCCCGGTCATCACAGGCAGCGCGGGCCGGATGACGCGCAGCATGCCCTTGAGGTCGATATCGAACGTCTGGTCCCACTTCTCGTCCGTCAGCTCGGCCAGCGGCACGCGGTGCGCGATCCCGGCATTGGCGACGATGACGTCGATCCGGCCCAGCCGCTGCGCGACGTCATCGATTAGCGCATCCGCGGCCGCCGTGTCGCGCACGTCTAGCGTAAGAAATTCGGCGCTGCCGCCGGCTTGGGTGATCTCGGCGGCCACGGAGGCGCCCTCATCCTTAAGCACGTCCGTCACCACCACATGATCGCCCGAGCGGGCCATGCGCAGGGCCGTGGCACGCCCGATGCCGATCCCGGCGCCGGTTATGATGACGACCCGCTTGTCCATTTTATCGCTCACAGCATTACATCCCCAGAATTCGGCCCCAGCGTCTGCCCGACAAAGAGCGCCGCATCATCCGAGCACAGAAATGACACGGCGCCGCCGATCTCGTCCGGTGCGCCGAAACGGCCCAGCGGCAACTCGGCCCGCTTGGCAGCCTTCCAATCTTCCGACAGCGCCGCGACCAGCGGGGTATCGACGGGGCCGGGCGCCACGGCGTTTACCCTGACACCGCGCGCCGATACCTCGCGCGCCAGCGATTTGGTCATGCCGATGATCGCCGCCTTTGCGCCCGCGTAATGCACCAGTTGGATACCGCCGATCTGCCCCAGCTGCGAGGCGATATTCACGATACTGCCCTGCCCCGCCTCCAGCATGGCAGGCAGGCAGGCGCGCATCATCAGGAAGGTGCCGCGCACATGCACGGCGAACATGCGGTCGAAGTCATCAGGCGTGATATCCATGAAATCCGCCTGCTGGCCAAAGCCTGCGTTGTTAACCAGAATACCGGGATCGCCCATCGCGCTGCGGATATCGGCCAGCATCGCCTCGACCGCCCCCGCATCGCTGACATCGGCGGCAAAGGCCTGCGCGCGGCCCCCTGCCCCGGTGATATTCCGGGCTGTCTCCTCGGCCGCCGCGAGGTGCAGATCGTTGACCGCCACTGCGCGCCCGTCCCGCGCCAGACGCGCGGCGATGGCGCGCCCGATCCCCGATCCGGCCCCTGTCACCAGCGCGGTCATGTCTCCGCCTCCTGCCCTTTGAAGCGGCCGCGCTTGCCGGTAAAGCGCTTCATCAGCAGCCCGTAGATGACCAGCAGGGAAAAGCTGAAAAGCGTGGTCAGCACGCCGAAGGCGAAGATGTTGGGATAAATCTCGACCGAGAAGGTGCCGTAAATCGCCAGCGGCAGCGTCAGGTCGCGCCCTGCCGTAAAGAGCGTGCGCGCGAATTCATCATAGCTGAGCGTGAAGCTGAACAGCATGGCCGAAAGGACGCCGGGAAAGATGATCGGAAACGTCACCCTGCGAAAGGTCTGCGACGGGCTGACGCCCAGCGACAGCGACGCTTCCTCGACGCTGCGGTCGAACCGGTTGAAGATCGCCAGCATCACGAGGAATGCGAACGGATAGGTGTAGACCACGTGCAGCACGAAGGCGGTGGTGAACCATGCCCGGTCGATGCCGACGACATTGGACAAAAGCGCCATGCCGAGGCCCACCAGCACGCCCGGCACCATCATGCCCAGGATGATGAGGTAGAAAACCGGCCCCGCCCCCCTGAAGCGGGTGCGAAACGCCTCGGCGCTCATCGTGCCCAGAACGGTCGACACCACGGTCGTCATGAATGCCAGCGCGAGCGAGCGCAGCAGGCTGTCGCCCACGGGCAGTTGCGACACGCGCGACGTCTCGGCCAGGCCCAGAAGGTGCTCGTACCAATAGACCGACCAGTCGATGATCGGAAATTGCGGCCCGCCCCCCTTGCTCTGAAAGCTGAGGATCGCAAGGACGATGAAGGGCCCGTAGAGGAACAACAGGAACGCGCCCGTATAGACGGCAAGGGCGGGGCGCAGGACGCGGACTTGCATGGGCTACATCTCCTTGCGCAGGTTGACGACGCGCAGTGCCAGCGTGATGACGGCGGCGATGATGATGGTCAGCACCACACCCGCCACGGCGGCAAAGGCCCATTTGAGCGATCCGACCTGACTGACGATGATGTTGCCCAAAAGGTTCACCTTGCGGCCCGACAGCGACGCGGCAGTGGCGAATTCGCCCAGCACCATGACCGACACGAAGATCGAGCCGACGACAACCCCCGGCAACGACAGCGGCAGCACGATGCGGCGGAAGATCGTCCCAAACGAGGCGCCCAGATCCTGCGCGGCCTCGATGATCGAGCCGTCGATGCGCGCGATCATGAAGGTGATCGGTCCCACCATGAAGACGCAGTAAATCTGCGTCATGCCGACCAGAACCGAGAATTCGGAGAACAGAAGAAACGTCAGCGGCGCATCGATCAGGCCCAGCTTTTGCAGGATCAGGTTGATTGCGCCCTCGGTGCCCAGCATGGGGCGCCACGCGATGACGCGGATCAGGAACGACGTCCAGAAAGGAATGATGCACGCCACCAGCAGCGCCGTCTGCACCGTCTGGTTCCTGACGAAAAGGCCGATGAACAGCGCCACCGGATAGCCGATGATCAGCGTCGCGATCAGCACGATTGCCCAGATCCGCAATGTTGTGCCGATCGCCGTGAGGTAGGTCGGCGAGCCGAGGAACTGCCGCCAGCTGTCGGTCGTGAGCGTCGGCTCGACCGCGAATGTCGTTTGCGTCCAGAAAGAGACATAGACAACCATGCAGAGCGGCAGCAGCATGAAAAGCGTCATCCACAGCACACCGGGCGATAAGAGTAGCAGCGCGCGGCGCCCGTCCTGCGCCTTGCGCCGCTTGGCGGGGCTGTGCCTGTCCGGGGGTGCCGGCGCGGCCTTCTGGCTGGTCATTCGGCAGCTCCCCGGAACAGCAATGCGGCTTCGGGCGGAAAGTGCAGCGCATAGGTGCGCCCCTCGATCAGATCGGGCAGGCGCGGATCGCTGAGGTGGTCGATGATCTGGATCAGCTCGCCATCCGGCGCGCGGAAAAACGACAGCGCCGTTGGCCCGTTGAATTCGCCCGTCAGATAGCGCGCCTCGAAATGGTCATGCGCCTGCGGCACGTCCGCCGGATCGCACACGCCGATCTGGTCAAAGCGAACGGCGATCTGCGCCGCCTCGCCATCTGGCGCGGATTCCGACAGCGGCAACAGCCCGAGCGACGTGCGCAGCGCCCGCCCCTCGACCGTGCCCGAAAGGATATTCCACGCGTTCAGATGCCGCGCGGCAGCCGTATTTTGCGGGCGCTCGAACAGGGTGCGCGGATCGCCCACCTGCGCGATCTTGCCATCGGCCAGCACGGCCACGCTGTCACCCATTGTCAGCGCCTCCGTTTCCGACCCGGTGACATGCAGAAAACTGATCCTGAGCCGGGCGCGGATGGCACGCAATTCATCGCACATGCGCTCGCGCAGGTTGGCATCCAGCGCGCCCAGCGGCTCGTCCAGCAGCACGATGCGCGGCTCGGTCACGAGGGTGCGGGCAAGCGCGACGCGCTGGGCCTGCCCGCCCGAAATTTCCGAAACGCCGCGATGTCCGAAATCGGCCAGGCCGACCAGATCCAGCGCCTCGTGCGTGCGCTCGTTGATCTGCGCGGCGCTTTCGCCCGATGCGGCCTCGCGGTGACGCAGACCGAAGGCGACGTTATCGTGGACTGACAGGTGCGGAAAAAGCGCAAAGTTCTGAAAGACAAAGCCGATGTCGCGGCGGTGCGGCGGCTTGCCGTCAAGCCGCTCGT
>Ga0115567_10006451_pt1 | contig 11218 bp, 13 predicted proteins | sample COGITO_mtgs_1204_2_FD_88679 | JGI IMG/M metagenome (GOLD analysis project Ga0115567, IMG submission 88679) | Pelagic marine microbial communities from North Sea - COGITO_mtgs_120412 | ecosystem: Environmental > Aquatic > Marine > Epipelagic | place: Germany:Helgoland, sampling site Kabeltonne... | reverse complement strand
ATCGATGAAGACAGGCAACCCGAACTCACCGAGCAGCGGGTAAAAGCTTGGTGTAAACAAATTCATGACGAACTTTGCTTAGCTGAACTAGTTTAAAACGTTTAAAGGAGCTGAGGCTCCTTTTTTGTTAACTATCAAGGTAAATAGCTTTTAAATCAAAATAGGTACCCTATAATGACCCCACAGTTTTATTTTTAAGTAAGATAATGGATCAAAATAAAGAATTGAAAAAAGCGGGATTAAAAATCACCCTTCCACGCTTAAAAATCCTAGAGATATTACAACTACCTGAAAATCAACATATCAGTGCCGAAGACGTGTATAAAATCCTCATTGAGCATGACGAAGATATTGGTTTAGCAACGGTTTATCGAGTACTTAACCAATTTGATGATGCAGGCATTTTAAACCGCCATCACTTTGAAGGCGGCAAATCAGTATTCGAAATTAGCCATAAAAAACATCATGATCATCTGGTTTGCTTAAAATGCGGTAAAGTCATAGAGTTTGAAGACGATGTTATCGAAAGACGTCAAGATGAAGTAGCCGAACGGCATAACATGAAACTCACCCATCATAGCTTGTATTTATACGGTGAATGCAAAGTAGAATGCGACGAAGATTAACTTCTTAAGTTGTAAGAAACGCCACTATTTAAGTGGCGTTTTTTGTTGCAGCGAAAAAATAGGGAAAATTTCACTTGTCAAAGCTTAGTTTATTTTTGCTGCTTTACTGAATTGAGAAACCCCGTTACCAACATAAATTGCGCCCCATAATAGCTACTCATTATCCAATAACTCTCAAACGGGATTGTATAAATGAATTTATTAATAGCAATCAATGAATCTGAGATGATAAATAATACGGCTCCCAATACTGCCCAGCGCATAGTTAACGACGATTGCATGGCCAGTATTACCATTGCTGCAATGGTAAACAAATAAGCCATCACTGGTAGCTGCAACTCCCCAAGGTAGGGAATCAGCAACCACGCCATGCCTAGCATATACATTATCAACATCACACTCAGTGGCCAACGATGGCGAATACCTTGCCAATAGCGGCTAAATAACACGGCATAACTAAGCTGAGCTAAGAGAAACGCTGCCACTCCAAAAATAAATTCGTCGAAGGCAAGCAACACATCACCGCAACCACTAAAAACCAATGCCAAGAGTAAAATAGTACGAGTTGAGCTAGACCCTGACTTTAGCACTGTCACCCCTAATAAAGCGATTGGGACAATTTTAAGGAGCCATAAAATGTTCACCACATATGACTGAGCGACCAAATACAACAATGCAAAAAAGAGAAATGTACAACTCATACTTTTAGACATATTCACTCACAATTAGGGTTTATTATCGGATAAAGTTATTTTACAAGCCTGCACTGAAGATACCCACTCACTTGCAAAATCCAAGATTATTAATATCAATATTTTGGGTTTGAATAAAATCATGGTACCAAAAAAACATGCGTTATTGCCCAATAAATATGACTTAAACCTCTTGATAAGTTTCCATGATTTCTACCTAACTCATGGCTAAGTTATAGTGTTTGATATTATCAATTTTCTCTCATTATTTAAGGTTTATATGAATTTTGCAGAATTCGCAGCTTCTCGAAAGAGCGTGCGAGGTTTTAAAGATAAAGCCGTTTCTAAAGAGCTGGTCGATGCAGTAATAAACGCTGCCAAATGGGCACCTTCATCTTACAACACCCAAACTTGGCGGGTGCACGCGGTTACTGGTGATGTGCTGGATAAAATACGTGAGGGTAATACTAAAAATACCCTTGCTGGAAAGCCTCATGTTCGTGACTTCCCTTACAAGGAGGATTATGAAGGTACGCACAGACAACGGCAAATAGACGTAGCCGTTCAACTATTTGAAGTGATGGGCATTACCAGAGAAGACAAAGAAAAACGTATGGAATGGATGATGCGAGGGTTTCGCCAGTTTGACGCCCCAGTATCTCTTGTACTCACTTATGACAAGTCATTAGAGCCTGCCGGCATAACCCAGTTTGGATTAGGTTCTTTAGCTTATGGGATAGTGCTTGCAGCCTGGGATCTTGGCTTGGGATGTGTCATTAACGGTCAGGGAATTATGCAATCAGATGTGGTGCACAAGCACGCACAAATACCAGATAACGAAGCTATTATGATCTGTATTGCAATGGGATACCCAGATGATGATTTTGCTGCCAATAAGGTACGTTCAGTCCGTGCCGATAACAAAGATTTTGTCAGTTATCATGGATTTTAAATTTGCTAATTGCAAAATCGCAAATCGAAAACATTAAGGTAGCTAATTGGATTATGCTTAACAAACACTCTGCCCGAGCATAGTTTCGTATCAAAATATTTACATTTCGTGGTTATTTACAACGATCTCGATTTACCTTAAAAATGCCCTAATAGGGCATTTTTTATTGAAATACTCTAAGCTGCCTCCTTCTAATTTTGCGCTGTGACCGCGTAAAAAATCAATTTGCTAAAACCCTTAGGGACATTAATTAGAAGTCTTATAGCAGTCCCCACTAAGTTTGGTTTTAAACATAACAAGAGAGATTAAATAATGGCTGACTTATTTGAAAATCCAGCAGGTTTAGATGGATTTGAATTCATTGAATTTTCTTCTCCTGAAAAAGGACAATTAGAGAAAGTTTTTACTGGTATGGGATTTACTCAAATCGCAAATCACCGTACCAAGGACGCGCAATTATGGCGTCAAGGTGGTATCAACTTAATTGCTAACTATGAGCCAAAATCAGCGGCTTGGTATTTTGCTCGCGAACATGGTCCAGCTGCCTGTGGCATGGGCTTTAGAGTGAAAAATGCAGTTGAGTCTTATAAATATCTATTAGCACAGGGGGCTGAGCCTGTTGTGGTTGAAACCGGTCCAATGGAGCTTCGTTTACCTGCAATTAGAGGTATTGGCAACGCTATTATTTATCTGATTGACCGATATGGTGATGAACTGTCTATTTATGATATCGACTTTAATTACATTGAGGGCGTTGACCGTAACCCAGTAGGTGCAGGCTTTAACGTAATTGATCATTTAACCCACAATGTTTATGGCGGTCGCATGAAGTATTGGGCTGACTTTTACGAAAAATTATTCAACTTTCAAGAAATTCGATTCTTTGACATTAAAGGTGAATACACAGGATTAACGTCTAAAGCGCTTACCGCACCTGATGGCAAAATTCGTATTCCACTAAATGAAGAAGGTGAAGGCGGTAAAGGTCAAATTGAAGAGTTTTTACGGGCGTTTAACGGTGAGGGCATTCAACATATTGCATTCAGTTGTGACGATCTAGTGGCTTGTTGGGATCGTCTAAAAGATATAGGCATGCCATTTATGACTGCACCACCAGAAACATATTATGAATTACTTGAAGGACGTTTACCTAAACATGGTGAGCCTGTTGATGAATTACAAACGCGGGGCATTTTATTGGATGGCACCACAGAAGACGGTCCAAGACTACTCCTTCAAATATTCTCAGAAACCCAACTAGGTCCAGTATTTTTTGAGTTTATTCAACGTAAAGGCGACGATGGCTTTGGCGAAGGTAACTTCAAAGCATTATTCGAATCGATTGAACGCGACCAAATTAACCGCGGTGTATTAAAGACCGACAAAAAAACTCAGGAAAAAGAGGGGGCATAAGCCCTCTACCCCCTTAGATCATTGCTAAATTTAGCCTGAAACCGCACAAAAAAATCAAATGTACGAATCTTTGTTATGCCTGAGCAAGATACTCAGGCATAACAAAGATTAATGCCCGGCGCATTAAAAAAGCAAAATGAGTAACTACCAACCTTGGGATTTTTCCGAGTCGCTGGCTTTTGCTTCAATCCATTTATCACCCTGATGAGTGGTTTCTTTTTTCCAAAACGGCGCTTGAGTTTTCAAATAATCCATCATAAATTCGTTAGCATGATAAGCAGATTGACGATGTTGACTGGTGACACCAACAAACACAATTTGTTCGGATACCTGTAATTGCCCAACACGATGAATAATCGAAACACTGCCTAGTTGCCACTTAGATCTGGCTTTTTCGACTATGTTATTTAAAACCTTTTCGGTCATCCCAGGATAGTGCTCTAAAAATAAACCACTGACAGATTGTTGTAGATTCATATCCCGAACCAAACCAACGAAGGTGACGAGTGCACCATCACTGTCGTTACTGTCTCTTAATTTTTGGTATTCGTGAGCAAAGTCGAAATCCTGAGATTGCACACTAATATAAGTAAAATGGCTCATGGACTTATTAACCACCGGTCACAGGAGGAAAAAATGCAATTTCGTCGGAATCATTTATTGCAGTATCATCGTCTGTCATCTCTTGATTCACCGCAACCAAGGCTTTGCCGTAAGCTAAATATTCGTTCCAGATATCACCCTTTGACTGTAAAAAACGACGTAGCGTTGCCACAGAGTTAAGCGGCTGGCCACCTTGCATTAATTCGATCTCTAAGCATTCCGTTTTAGTGACTTCTTTAAGTTGACCAAAAAACAATATTTTTAACATGACCAATCACCACTTTTGCCACCTTGTTTGCTCAACACTTTAATATCACTAATTTGCATATGTGGGTCAACGGCTTTGCACATATCAAATAGAGTCAGCGCCGCCACACTCACTGCGGTAAGAGCCTCCATTTCAACTCCGGTTTGCCCTGCTAGTTTACATAGAGCTTGAATGCGCACTTTATTTTCTTCATCAATGGTTTGAAAATCGAGCTGCACTTTAGATAACATTAATGGATGACATAAAGGGATGAGATCACTGCATTTTTTAGCCCCTTGAATACCCGCGATACGAGCTATAGACAACACGTCACCTTTGGCATGGGTATTATCTTTTAACATATTAAAGGCTTGTGCAGACATGGATATATAACCTTCTGCCACAGCTTGTCGTTGAGTGACTTGTTTATCTGTCACATCAACCATATTAGCTTTTCCATGTTCATTTACATGAGTCAATCCAGCACCTGATTTTTGCATATATTGGTTTATCCTCTACTTGGACATTCAGCGATATTTTTTAAATGCACCACAAAATTACATGGACGATGAGTTGAGTCCAATTGTTGTCGTAAAATGCCGTTCCAAGCCGTTTTACACGCTCCCGTTGAGCCGGGCATACAAAATATGGCAGTACCATTGGCCAGCCCAGCTAGCGCTCTGGATTGTACGGTTGAGGTGCCAATTTCTAAGTAAGAAATATGTCTGAATAATTCGCCAAACCCTTCAATCTGTTTTTCAAACAAAGGCAACAAAGCTTCAGGTGTGGTATCTCTTGCCGTAAATCCGGTTCCGCCTGTGACCAAAACAACTTGAATATCAGCAGCTGCTATCCAATTGGAGACCACAGCTCTAATTTGAAACTTGTCGTCTATCACTATTTTTTTGGTGATTACATTATGGCCATCTGTTATGGCGGCCTCTTTTAAATATTGTCCCGAAGTATCATTGTTTTCACTGCGTGTATCAGAAACAGTCAACACAGCGATGTTTAGAGCCTGCTTAGTGGTTGGATCACTCATTGTCATTTCTATGCCTTGGTAATGGGTTGCTCGATGCAGCGCTGTTGCCACTGCACTGGCGTGTTAATATTGTCTAACTGAGTATTTTTCAACGGTTGTATTTGCAAACCTTGCAACGAATCCAACATGTTTTTCAGCGAATATTGGCGCTTTTTGCGTTGCATCAAGACATTGTCAGGCTGGTGTTCAAGAACAGTGGCCAGATATTCAGTTAGATCGGTTGAAAGAGGAACATACAAAGGTAAAAAACAGTTTTCAAAAGAGCACAAACTATGATTTTCTCTGCCCATTTTAAGTAAATAGTTAAAATCCTCAGGGCATAAATCAGGCATATCTACCGCCACCACTAACAACTCAGTGATATCAGGATGATACTTTTCAAAATGGGTTATTGCACCGTGTATGCCCGATATTGGGCCACAGTTTGGAATGACATCAGCGATACCTTGCTTATGCTCAGAGCCGCTGATGAAGATAGTGTTATCACACACCAAAGCTAATTGTTCTTGGCAATATTCAAGCAGCGTTTGTTGACTATTTGGCAATCTTAGTAAACTCTTGTCAGTACCCATTCTACTTGACTTGCCACCTGCTAGAATCAACCCAGCTAACATGGGTACAGCTTATTAAAAATCGACACGCTTCTCATCACTATTTTCATGCACTTTGCCTTTAACCACCTATCATGGCTAAATGTTTAATGCCGCCGGTATAACCATCTTGTAACCAATGCGTCGCCTCTTTATCACCTAACAAGTCAACCAGCTTAGCTTGTAATTCACTGCTATCAGTTGTTTGCAAAGTGGGGCGAATATCCAAACCTTGATCGGCAAACAAACACAAATGCAATTTACCCGTAGCAGAAATCCTTAAGCGATTACAAGTGGCACAAAAGTCTTTGCTGTAGGGCATGATTAAGCCAATTTTTCCTTGATAATCAGGGTGGAAAAACTCCTGTGCTGGCCCTGCCGCTTTATCTCGAATAAGTTGTGCCCAACCACTTTCAAGCAATTGTTGCTTTATTGGCATACCGGAGACATGGTTGTCCTTAAAGAAGCTCAGGTTGTCACCGGTTTGCATCAGCTCAATCAACCTTAAAGTTACAGGAGTGGCTTTTAACCAAGTAAGGAAATTATGTAGCTCTTGTTCATTATATTGTTTCATCAATACAGCGTTGACTTTGACTTTGACACCTAAGGCAATCGCTTTGTCGATGCCACGTAAAATAGTCTCCAGTTTATTATGCCCAGTAATGGCAGCAAACATACGTGGATCTAGACTATCTATACTGATATTCAGCGAATTAAGCCCAGCATCCACCCATTTATGAATATCTGACTCCAACTTGTAGCCGTTACTGGTCATAGCAACGTGTTGAATACCTGGCGCCGAAGCGCAAGCCTTAATGATCTCTGGTAAGTCTTTTCGAAGACAGGGTTCACCTCCGGTAATACGAACTTTACTGGTGCCTAAAGAAGCGAATCCGTTAACCAAGGTTTTAATTTCTGACAAGGCTAGAAAGTCACGATCGGTATCGCAAGCATAGCCATCAGGTAAGCAGTAATTACATTTAAAATTACACACATCTGTTATAGACAGCCGCAAGTAGTGGAAGCGGCGTCCAAATTTATCTTCTAACATATTATTTAACACCTTTCCAAAGTGAAGTGACAAAAAATTATGGCACTTGCGGGAGGCTGCTCAATTTCTCTTACAACCCTGGCGAATCGGCAACATTGCCAAATTCACGGCTAAAACACCTTGTCGTAGATTTAGGTGAGATAGCTCGGAGTTAAAGTTGTTAAACCCAAAGGCCGAACAACAGTGGTGTATTAATAGCATAGAAAGCTATTGTTGTAATGGAAAAATACTGTGAGCGCCGCTTAAAAACTTAGTGCAACTGGCCAGTTGGCAGCAAGGTGGCACATATGTTGTATTTGTTGTGTGTGTTTCAGTCGAATTATTAATAAATGAAAAATTGAAAAGCACTTTTAGAGTGCAAAACAGGAGGTTTTGGACATTTATGATCAATACTTTTATCAATAAAAACAAGCTCTCCGCCGGTTTTATCAAATTGGCCACAGAGTATTTTATTCCTCTTGCCGAAGAAATTAAGGCGCACCATAGGAGTGCAAAAACTACATACTATGTGGGAATTAATGGCAGCCAAGGTTCTGGGAAATCGACTTTGTCCGAATTTCTAAAGGAATACCTACAAGAAATTTATGCTTTGAAAGTAGTGGTAATGTCACTTGATGATTTCTATTTCGGTCATATTGAGCGCCAAATAATAGCAGCCGATGTGCATCCTCTTTTTGTAACCCGAGGCGTGCCTGGAACTCACAACATGTGTCACGCAAAAACGGTATTGCATGATCTCAAACATCAACGCTGCACCACTATCCCCAGATTTAATAAAGCCACAGATAACCCTCACCCAACATCCGATTGGACAACAGTACCTTTTGCAGTAGATGTAGTCATTTTTGAGGGCTGGTGTTGGGGTGTTGAACCACAAGCGTCAGAAGAACTAGCTTGCCCCGTCAATACATTCGAAGCAACTGAAGACAAAAAGGCTGCATGGCGAAACCACGCTAATCTGCAATTGGCGCTACATTATCAGCCTCTTTATAGTCTGATGGACAAATGGGTGATGTTAAAAGCACCGTCTTTTGAAGATGTCTATGCTTGGCGTTTAGAACAAGAACAAAAGCTTTATACCGCCACAGCCAGTAAAGACAAATCGGGTATTATGGACAAACACCAAATTCAGCGTTTTATTCAGCATTACCAGCGCCTAACTGAACACGCTCTTAAAACCCTACCCCAAAAGTGTGATCACATATTTGAGCTGAACGCTACGCGAGCCATAGTCGAGCACAAAATTAAGGAACGACATGCTTAGAGATGCCATAGTATTTTCGGATTTAGACGGCACACTGCTTGACCATCACACTTATAGTTTTGCTCCGGCACTTCCCATGTTGCAAAAACTTAACGCTGCCAATGTGCCTGTTATTCCCAACACCAGCAAAACCTTGGCAGAACTAACCGAACTAAGAACGCAAATAGGCTTAGATGGGCCATTCATAATTGAAAATGGCGCAGCGGTTTATATACCTATTCTATATTTTAAAACCCAACCTAGTGATACAAAGTCCAAAAACGGCTTTTGGGTAAAAGAGTTTTCAAAGCCAAGAGAGCATTGGTTGTCACTAATAAAAAAATTACAGGACCGCTTTGCTGGTGAATTTAGTCATTTTGCCAGTATGTCCAACAAAGAAATTGTCGCTACAACAGGGCTTTCGCCTAAACAGGCAAGGCTAGCCGCTACCCGGGAGTATGGAGAGCCCATTTTGTGGTTAGGCAATGACGCTACAAAAGCTGAGTTTGTGCAGGCCATTGAAGAACAAGGGGTCACTCCTTTACAGGGCGGACGATTTTTACATTTGTCTGGACAATGCGATAAGGGACAAGCACTGGTTTGGCTAACACAACAATTCCAAATAGAAAGGGCTTCACAGCAGTGTATTTCTATTGCATTGGGTGATGGGCAGAATGATGTTGCCATGTTGGAGGCTGCGGATATTGCGGTACGAATTTTATCACCAACTAACCCCCTACCTACTTTAACAAGACAAACAAAGGTATATACCAGTCAAGCTTATGGCCCAAGTGGTTGGACAGAGTGTCTAGAAAAAATCATTTTTAATCATTCACAATTTAACGAGTAGCACGGAGATATCATGGCTGATTTTTATCAAAATGGCATAATCACAACGTTACACAACCTGTCTAAAAGGCCTGTTGAAGATCTAGAAAAAGAACTGTTAGAATTCTCAAAAAAGCGCCCTATGGCACTCATACTGCCATCTCTATATTCGGAACTTGAAGGCGAAGCATTGCCTAATATTATCCAGCATATTGCTAAAGTTCCCTATCTTTCTCAAATTGTGATTGGCTTAGACAGAGCCAATCTTGAGGAATACCAGCATGCTCTCAAATTTTTTGACGACTTACCTCAAAATCATCGTATTTTATGGAATGAAGGGCCAAGGTTACAGGCTCTTGATGCAAAATTAGAAGCGCTAGGTTTAGCCCCTAAGGAATTAGGCAAAGGTCGTAATGTTTGGTATTGCATGGGATATGTGTTGGCAACAGGAAAAGCCGAATCGGTGGCACTGCACGATTGCGATATTTTGACTTACGATAGAGGCCTTTTAGCCAGACTGATATACCCCGTTGCGAACCCACAATTTAATTATGAATTTTGCAAAGGCTATTATGCACGAGTAGCAGATGGAAAAATTAACGGTCGGGTTTCAAGGTTATTAGTCACGCCTTTGATCAGAGCGCTACAAAAAGTCATGGGTTACAACGAGTACCTAGAATATATGGATAGTTTTAGATATCCCTTAGCGGGCGAGTTTTCTTTCAGGCGTGATGTATTAAATGATTTGCGTATACCCAGTGACTGGGGTTTAGAAATAGGTGTATTGTCTGAGATGCAACGCAACTATTCCCATAATAGACTGTGTCAGGCAGATATTGCTGACATTTATGATCACAAACACCAAGATTTATCCGCTGATAACGATCAAGGTGGGCTGTCTAAAATGTCAATTGATATCACCAAAGCTTTGCTTAGAAAACTATCCACTCAGGGTCAAACTTTCAGCTGTGAGTCTTTTAGAACATTAAAAGCGACGTACTATCGAATTGCCTTAGATTTCATCGAAACCTATAACAATGATGCCATTATGAATGGTTTGAAGTTAGATATTCATAATGAAGAAAAAGCAGTTGAGCTGTTTGCTAGCAATATTATGAAAGCCGGTGAGAGTTTCTTGGATAATCCAATGGAAACCCCTTTTATTCCAAGCTGGAACCGAGTGGTCAGTGCTATGCCTGACGTGTTAGAACAATTAAAAGACGCTGTAGAACAAGATTACTTAGAGTTTAAACATTCAAAAGAGTAATAGCATAAGCTGTATCAGGAGCAATAAATGTTAACTGTATTAGAACAACTAACAGAACGTGTTGAGCATCACTTAGCTGTTATATATCAAGATGTTGAATTAAGTACGCCATACCCAGAACTATGTCAGCAGTTGTTGCGTACTATGGGCATAGATAGGGCTGAAGTATTAGTAGAACCAAAGCGCCACCATAACAATTGGGATCAACAAGACGTGATGCTGATCACCTATGGCGATAGCATCGAAAAGTCGGGAGAAAAACCACTTCACTCTTTACATAATTTCTTAACTGAATACTGCGGTGATGCGATCAATAGCGTACATCTTTTGCCCTTTTTTCCATACAGTTCCGATGATGGATTTTCGGTTATTGATTATTCCAGTGTCAACGAATCGCTTGGAGACTGGGATGACATAAAGGCCATTACCCAAGATTATCGGGTGATGTCTGATGTGGTTATCAACCATTGTTCATCCAGAAGTGCATGGTTTGAAAACTTTATCAAAGGCGAAGGCCCTGGTAGCGACTTTTTTTACACTGCATCTTTAGAGGATGATATTTCTAACGTGGTCAGGCCTAGAACCTCTGATTTGCTTAGACTTACCAAAACCAAAGAGGGTGAAAAACAGGTGTGGTGTACGTTTAGTCATGATCAAGTGGACT
>Ga0115567_10006445_pt1 | contig 11223 bp, 5 predicted proteins | sample COGITO_mtgs_1204_2_FD_88679 | JGI IMG/M metagenome (GOLD analysis project Ga0115567, IMG submission 88679) | Pelagic marine microbial communities from North Sea - COGITO_mtgs_120412 | ecosystem: Environmental > Aquatic > Marine > Epipelagic | place: Germany:Helgoland, sampling site Kabeltonne... | reverse complement strand
TAAGTTTCTTCCTCTTCCTTTTTTTAACAACAGTTTTTTGCTTTTTTGCTTTCTTTTTTCCATATCTATTATGTATATCATTAGCTGGGGAATTTATAAAATATACCACGCGACGCACGTTCAATATTATAGAGATAAGTACACTTGTACGCAGCCGTATCGTATAAATACTCTTACTTGGATTATTTAAGTTTCAATAATTCAAGAATAGAGTGCAGTTTTGAGGTCTTTTGAACAGCGTTACTAAAACTGTGCTTTGTTGTGTAAATTATTTCATTACAAAGACAGAATTTCTATTGAATGCTGCTAATGCTTGAACAATAACTGTATAGTTCTGTGTTACACCTGCTGCACAAAAACGACAATAGCGGTCCCAAATTCGGTTTGCTTGAAGCAAAGAAAATCTATATTTGAAACTACTAAAAGATAAGCCACGCAACGAGTAGAATATTTTTAGAATCTACAGGATTAGGCTCAAACTTCACGAACTTCCTTCCCTGAAATGAACAAATCTGGAGTCCTCGTACGACCTTGGTCTTATAAAGTACATGATTATATAAATGTTCCCATAGTAGGAATTTTAGCCTCACTTTGCGTGGCTGGACTTTTAGATTTGGTGAATACTTATGTGGTGACGAAGATTTTTGTCATATATATAATTTTAGATACAATTTGGATCCTCATATTTCCAGATTCCATACCAAGTATGGCAAGTTTCATAGTTTTGCACCATGTATTGACCTTTTGCATCCTGTTACATCCACTTAGATATCCTGAGCACTCTATAGAGACATGCAGAGATGGAATTGTAGAGTTGAATACATTCTTTCTAATTCTGAGAAGGCAACTGAGGAGGGGGTCATTTGCTAATATCCTCTGTAATTCTTGCTACAATCTTACCCTTGGTATTAGATATGTATGGCAGCCATACTTGATCTATCATTTCTTTATAATCACAAACATCCGAGAGGGATACCCCTTCTCTGAGTTTTTCTGTGTTATGGTTTCTCAAATTGCACTCTGTACTTTCAATGTGTGCTTGATATTACTTCCTAAGAAGTCGAAAACTATATCTGACTAGTAAGAAATGATTTTGGCGAACAAAAGTGTCGAACCTATCACATCATTGCAGTTTGTTTTGGTTGTTCTTTTTCGTATAAAACTCTCCATAGATATTCCATGTGTACAAATATGTGATCAAAAGTATGTTATAGCAGTACCACTTTTTAGGATTTTAGCAATAATACATCGACTTGATATTCATCAAAATTGTCACATCGTGCGATTGTGGAAAAATTTCTTTTTTTAATTTTTTCCGACTTTTCAGCCACAAAAGAAATGAGTCTTGGTAAGACCTGGAATAAACGAATCGCCGCGGACGCTCTTCTTCTCTCGTTCTGTATATTTATCTGAAAGCACCCTCACCATTCCACTAGCCTTCATCATTTGCTTAATTTAAAACTTTTCTTCTACCTGAGAAACAGCAAACCGTGGATAACTAACTCATGCAAAGTGACGAAGTCGTTTGGCAGGTAGGACTTAAAACTGATAAAACTATTGACATATACATAAACTTACAATAACAAGATAATCAACCATGGGCATTGTAGCTATAAAATTAAAGAGGAACAAGCCCCTACATTTTGTAGGAATGCATATAATGTGACTGGACTATGCAATAGAAGTTCTTGCCCGTTGGCAAATAGTAATTACTCTACGATATTAGAACAAAATGGTAACGATTCTGGCTGACAATAAAGTTTCGAACAAAAGCGTGTAAATTCGATTTTTTAGGTATTTTGTTTCTTTGTCTCAAAAGCGTAGAGAGAGCACACACGCCAGCAGCTATGTGGCAGCTTGTGCGTTTGAATGAAAACTATGATGAAGCGTTCCATCAGGTTTCTAAGGCTTTGGAATATTGGTCTCCTTTTTCAAGAAGCTCGTTTCATGCTGACCAATTTATTGCAGGCCTAAATTTCTTGTGCATAAGAACAAGCAAAGGCTTACTAAAATTACTCAATACTTGATACGAGGACGTAATCTTGCAAAGAATACAAAGTAATTTGTTGTGACAGCTTTCGTCAATGATTCTAAAACTAATATGATAGGGGGAAAATTGTTTCTATTCCAAAAAAAGAGAAGAAAAAAGAAGAACGTTCAGAGGGAAAGGTATTCCATATGAATTTCTAATATTAAAAATTCTTAATTTGAACTAAAGGCACAAATGGCCGCTCGGATTGATAGCTCAATTGAACAAGAGTTATTGGTACACATATCATTAAAGCGACTAGATTCATATTTAAACACATTTGCAGAAGCGATTGAAATCTGGTCTTTATGATGATATTTATAGTTTTTCTTCCTCAAAATATGAAGGAGAAATCATTGAACAGGTAGTACCATTAATGTCTACGCATGAAGATGTGACTGATTTGATATCGAAAGGAACAGATTCAAGGAAAAGAAGGTCATTTACAACATAGGAGTGCCTCAGTATGTAACTTTTTGGAAAACTTTAACAATTTTTAATAAGAATAATATTTTCAGAAGCAGAAGAAAATCAAAGAAGAAAGGGAACATGTTGAATTAGAATATGAGTGAACGATAAATGTGTCCAATTCTTTTTACAAATAGATAATTACCAATGAAATTCTCCGGTAGCTTTACTAAAAGTGTAATCATTCCCATTAATGTTCATCATGCCCTCCTTTAAAACACACTTCCACTTTGATTTTGAACGTGTCACCTTCTCAAACTGAGCCAAAATTAAATTTGAGATATCATCTTGTAACTCAGCAGCATCATCTTGAATAAAGTATTATGACTTTGAAAAATACAGTATGTTATCTATCTAACCATTTGAATTATCATCGCTGTCCGAAATATCATCACTTACTGAATGCATATTTCTAGCATTTTCATGGTACTGAGCTATCTGAGAGAGTAAGAAGCATATCACATGTTATAATATCAACATTAAGAGCTCCATTCACCTAACAAGCAAATGTTACTAAAGGGAATAAGAACTGCAGTAACTTTCGCTCACCTTATCTTCGTTGGCCAGCAACGTATTTTGCCTTGATTATGTTGCAGAGTTGATTTATGAAAAAGTTTTATGTAAAAAAATACCTTTCCTCCTGAAAAGTGAAAGTGAATGAGAAAAAAGAGAAGTAGGTTGATGTATCGTACAGAAGTTTCTCCGTCCCCTGCGATTAGGTTAGTCCTAACTGAATCCAAAGCAAGTAATTTTTGCTCCCATAACTGTACAATGTTGAAATGAATTGTCTATTATTTTTAAAACAGAACACACCGTGGCTAGTTTCTGAAGGTGGGCTTCCGAAAGTTGTTCAGTAGAGAAGTCCACCTTGTAAAGTATTGAAATTCATTTCATCCATCCTTGTATAAAATTACTATATGTACCTTCACGCCGTTTGTGACCTCTTTTATAATTCTATTGAAGAATGTGGGAATACTCATCTGTAAGTCCCAAAAACAAAAGGCAACGCTTTCAACATTCAATAGTCAATAGTATATCACTTCGGTCAGAAACTGCTGTAATTCTTAGAAAGCGCAAAAAGATTAAAGAAAAAGACATACCGGGGAGGTGTTTCAAAGGGAGGTACGAGAAGGGAGGAAAATGTTTATAATGAACCTAATTGTATACTGACCGTATCTCTGTTATTATAGAATTATACACCGGTTTTGTAGGGAAGGTTTCTCCGATATATTTTTTGACCACAGGATGGGGCCGAAAAAGGGGCCCCCCCCAGCAAAGTGGGCAGAAACCGGCGTCAGTAAAAATCAGAAAAAAAAGGAGAAGGGGAACCCGTGAAAAAAAATCCCCTCTTCAGCTCGCATTTTTCTCCTGCGGGTCTTGGAACTCTAGACCAGGATTCTGGAAGAGAAAGTAGCTTTTGAAACAATTACCTGATTCCCAACATTACTCATGTCGCTTTCCTTGAGGCATATTTCACATAGACGTACGAGTTGCAGTAAGATTGGGGCTAAATCTTTCAGAAGGCGAGAGCCTTGCAAGTTATCTGTTCCCAGTGCGATAAAGGATCCCAAAACAACAAGAAGTCTCGATGCGAAAGAATTTATACGGAAGCATATACTGGAACTGGCCCCGTATAAGTCAATTGTACCGTTTGATGTTCTCTCAGGTATGCTGCACTCTTCTACTAATTTTTTGCCAAACTAACTTCTTCGAAAGAAAAACTTAATAGGCCAACTTCCGATATTGTTAAGTTAGATGCGAACGAAAATCCGTACGGTCCACCGCCAGGTGAATGTATTTAATGTGGCGTCACGCGGTATACTTATCGAATTTGCAGAGGTCTTCTCTGCCCTCAAAAATATCGAATTTCCTCATATCTATCCTGACCCAGAGTCAAGAAAACTCAGGGGGCTGCTGGTAAAGTGCTTTATGTCAAATATTTAAGCTGAAAGTAATGACTTTAGGCTCAAGAATGTAGAATTCCCATAGAGAATATAATGATTGGTTGTGGCGCTGATGAGGTGAGGAAATATTTTTCTACTACTCTAATATTCACCATTTTCATCTTCTGCCTTCGAAAAGCTGATTGACTTAGTCCTGAGAGCTATTCTTGAACCAAAGGATGTCCTCATTAATACACCACCTACATTTGGGATGTATGAATTCGATTGCAGTATTAACAGTATGTTTTAAAATTTGTTTTCCATTAATTTTATAGATTTGCTTTTTAGATGGAGTTACTGTAAATGTTCCTCGAAAGCCTGCCCCTAGTTTTGGTATAGATGTGAAATCTATAAAGGAGGCTGTCTTCAAGAATAATGCAAAAATTTTGATGATAACTTCACCAAATAATCCAGATGGCTCAGTTATAAGTCGTGAAGAAATCGAGGAACTTTTAGAGCTACCATGTCTTGTGGTCTTAGATGAAGCATATATTGAGTTCTACGGTGTTGAGCATAGTTTAGTTGGAGAAGTTCCAAAACGGCAAAATCTCATTGTTCTTCGCACTTTCAGTAAACGTGCTGCTCTTGCTGGTACAGAGAATTTCAGAAATTTTTTGTCCACCGGTATCTTATCTTTCGCTAATAATAGGTTTACGAGTTGGATATGGCGTTTTCCCGCTTCATCTTATAGAATTTCTGTGGCGGATGAAACAGCCATACAACGTTTCAGTTGTTGCCGAACTCGCTGCATGTGCTGCTTTATCAAATCCGGATTACCTAGAGGTTTTCTCTAAAAATCGTATTTAGTGTATTCTATCTAACTTTGCATCCAACCAGGATGTGAAAAACGCTCTTGTGAGTGAGCGTGAAAACATGTTCGAGATGATGTCAAAGTTTTCTTTCCTTGAACCTTACGAGTCTCAGTCAAATTTCATACTATGCAGGTAATAATCTTTTTGTCAAGCTTACATATATTTGAAAAATCTTGAAGGGTAACAAGTGGTCGTGCAGAAGAGTTGAAAAACTTTCTTGAATCTGACGGAGTCATCGTGAGATACTACAGTAGTCCTCCTGAATTGTCTGGATGTATTCGAGTTTCAGTAGGTCTGCCTGAGCACACTGTTCGACTTAAGTCAGCGCTCTTGAAATATATGGAAAATTCGAAATAGTTGAAAGCAGATAAATTTGTTTATTTTTTCTAGGTTACAACCTGGTAATCGTAAGGAGAGTTTCGAGTTTCGGGAACGTATTTAGTCCGTTCGATTGATGATCAATTTACAACATCACGTAATGTTGATTTTACTTTGTGGTTGTTTTGCAAAGTGAAATTTACTCACAATCCCACCTTCAATTTTAAAAGCCTGCTTTCTTTTTTTTGGCTCTAACTTATTTTCGCTCAACAAAATATAACGCTGCTTCAAAATGGTTCTGTTCCCTGGTGTGAATAAATTAGAACTAGACGGGTGGGCTAAAACAAAGAAAAAACCTTCCAAATCTGATCTGTAGATCTGTGCCTCAAGGATATTTCTTCTCTTTAAGATTTTAAGAACGAAAAGATGTTAAGGACGTATTATAGTGTTGTACTTCAAAGCAGTAAAAGTGGAACTCACCTTAGAACTCGTACGTAACTTAGCTACTTCTGATGTGCTATCACGTAAAAGGCTACCCTAAAACTATATAATTATTACATTAAATCTTAACTTTCATGCTTACTTGAAGTTCACATATGCACCACCCCTGACTTCTAGAAAACTTCAAAAAGGCAATGCGAAACAAAGCAACTTTTACGTGTTTGTCATTTTAAAAATGAGTAAAGTGAGTCTCTCTATTTAGTAACTGTAAAGACACGTGGAAACATATACTATCTTTAATCCTTGGTTATTAGATAATCGAGGATAAGACTATAGTAGGCAATGTTGAGACTTTTATATAACACACTTGATTGCAACACAGTTAGTTTACAAATTTAGTATTCCTATTTTTCTTCTTTTTGTGAACTTTGTTTAAAAATTGTTAAAAGACAGAATTTTCTTGTTTTTAGTCTAAACTAATGCAAAATTTACAGTTTTGATTGAGTTGAGTGTTTTTTAGTTTGAACACGAGAATACCATGTTTTGCATCCTTTACGCATTTTATTCCATTTCGAAATATTTACAACTAAGGCCTCATAGAAATTGAAAGAACGACTTGGATATGTTTGCCCCATCAGAGCTTTCTTTGAAAAGTCTAATTTGGCCCACACTCATTTTTAGAAGCGTCGAAAACTTCTCCACTGTTTCCATTACTGCTTCTTCTGCCTCTTTAGTATCATTTGTAAGACAAATGACGAGCCCGCCACAGCCACCACCACTGATTCTTGCACCAAAAATGTGAGGAATGTCCAATAAATCGATCAAAATTTCTGTCGTGGGAGAACCCATTGAACAGCGAGAGTAACTTATGTGGGACGCACGCATTAGCGCACCTAGTGAATACCCATCCACTTGAACTAAATCGCCATGCAGCATTTGCTCAAATTTTCTTGCTCGTTTATCTTCACGAAGAGCAAGATCAACCGAAGCTCTTACGTAATATACTGAATCTCGAGATATTGGTAGTGTTATCTCATCCCCATGATCTATACCATAGATTTCAATGAACTCATTTCCTGTGATTGCCTCGGGTAAGTTCATTTCAATAAAGTCATGCAGAATATTCACTTGCCCGGAGTTGTACACTCTATTCATAGAGCAAAGGGTTTCAAAAGTTCTAGAGAGTAGAGATTCTTTCATAATAATATGACGTCCCATAAATGCCGCTGCTCTGACTCGAGCATAATTACTACCACCATTGAAGTGCCGCACAGTACTATCTATTCCCCATAATCTTAAATATTTCTTAGAATACCCTATTTGTTTGCCCATCACAGAAGGTAAGGAACAAGTGAAAGGAGTTAGATGCTTTACTTTACCATGGAAACAAGCTAACTGGTCCATTATTCCACAAGGCACACCAGCAATAGCATTCTCTGCAAAAAAAGAATAAAGAGGAGCATATTTCCGAACTTTCTTTGCACTTGGGGAATGTCCGAACAGAGATAAAAATGCCAAGCTCGAAGCAATTTCTACAGCTGCAGATGATGAAACCCCTTTTCCCTCTGGAATAGACGAAGTTATATAGATAACAAAATTATCCCTGGTTGAAAGCTGAATATTATTTTCTTTCGCACATATAAGAATAGGCCCGACAATATAGGCACACCAGTTCTTCATCCGAGAGAAAATACGGTTCAAATTCTCATATTTATGAAGCGCTGCTTCTGGCTTGTTCACGAAAAAGGTACACGTTGGAATTTTTACGAATCTTTTCTTATGTTGTCCAGATTCACTGATAGATGTTATTGCAAATACACCTTTACCTACTTTCTTGGTTTTCCATTTTCTTTGGATATAAACACTGGTATGAGATTCAATAGGCATTTGGATTACTCTGGAGCCAGAATAATCTGCTATACCACCCATCACGTCCATTCTTCCTGGAGAACTAGCAAAATGTATCGGATATTTCATATCAAAACCAAATGCAGATAGGTTGCTTGGAAATTGTTGTGAGATACCGCCTGTATCCATTTTTTCTCAAAACTTATGAAATATTAAGGTCTGCGTCACAACTTCTTTGTTTTCATAAAATTTTTGGCGAAGCAAGAACAGAAAACCCCTACTAGCGCGCGTATAAAGTGTGGTGTTCCAACGGCGTTATTGCATGGAACTGATAATATACGAATGATAACACACGTTCGCGCGCAGTCATCTTTTTCTGCTTTTTTGTATTTTTTGTGCCGCCTCCCTTTCTTTGCAAGCTGTTTGGGCAGTTGGGAGACTGCTGTTGTCTGCTGACGTGCTGGGCAATGAACAAAAATGATCAAAGTTGTCACCAATATTTTTTCTCTCCACAGTGGGGGGGTCACAGGGTCAAAATCTCAAAATCTCACGTCTTATTATGGCATTTTTCTTCACGTCTAAAACATTTGATTTTGATTTTGATTCCCAGTTTGACCTTTTCAATTCCGTCTTTCACCATCCTGTGTCATCGTATCGTTCCTTTCTTTCATTACTACAAGTGAAAACCATTCGCAAGTCGACTTCTTCGTGTGACTTTCGGTGGCAAAAGTTGAATGAAATAGGCAACAACCGTCGGATGCTCAGACCGTGAAACGAAGAGAAAACGTTTTAGAACCAAAACTTTCACTCATAGATAGAAACAGAGAATAAGTTTCTTTTGTATAAAGGTACAAACAGTAGTAGAGTTTCGGGAGTATAGGTACAAGAATTGCATGCAATTAACCTAGAGCTAACTTTATGCTGCCCGTTCCTAATTTCTCGGTGCTATGTAACGAAAGTAAATTTGACTGCCGTTTCGTTTTGTGTAACCGATTCAATTTTGAGCAGAGTGTGTAGAAATCTCTCGAAATCTTAATTTACTCACATTTACTTGCTTCCTGGAAACGGTGGTAAATATTCGTCATACCGCAAGTGATTTAAAATGGAGAAAATCTTGGGGGAGAGAGAAAAGAGAAGAAAACAGATGAAGGATTTAGGATTGTTACATAATACTTTCCAACCTCTTGTGAGCATCGCAGAACGCAATTCTATGGCAGATCAAGTTAGCACAATCGAGCAAAAACCTCCCCTTGGTTGGTTAGATTGCCCTCCTCAAAGCAAGCCCATCGGATTCTTCGTTGCATCAAAAACTCCTTTAAGTAGTGCTTATGACTCTCATATTCCTCAAAATCAACGTTATAGTCCCCACCAATCCTTGAAATTGGCAGAGAGTGTTGGCATGAAAATTACCATGGTAATCGATTTGACAAATACGAGTCGATATTATGACCCTGTTGTTTTTGAGCGAGAAGATATTCGTTATGTTAAAATACAGTGCCGGGGTAGAGATGGTCCGCCAGACTCGTGCGCAATAAGTAAATTCATCTACACTGTTCAAAGCCATCGAGCAATCATAGGATTGGAGGGGTATTCTAATGATTACAAATCTGGTATTTTAGTACACTGTACGCATGGTTTCAATAGGACTGGGAGCATGATTGTTCATTATTTACAGCGTTCTGAACAGTGGCCAGATCTGAACAAGCATATTCTAATTTTTTCAGAATGTCGACCTCCTGGTATCTACAAGCATAAATATTTAGCGAAACTTTATGAAAGTTATCTTGAAATTAAGCGGGATTCTCTAGTTTTCCCAGATATACCGTCATGGAAACATTCGGCATTTGCACCCCCAGTATCAGTCAGTAAGACTACAGATTTATTTTGTGCACAAAAATTTTCACGAGTGCAGGCTCACTTCTCTCCAGAAAAATATACATATCCGGTTCCCTTACGTTATTCAGGAATTAAATTTTCGAAGTTAAAAACCTCTTTGGCAGAATTAGACGACGTACTTGGAGAAGAAGTTTGTGATGAACAAGTATTGGAAGTTCAAAAACTATGCATATGGGTATGCTTCAATGGTAAAAGTTCAGCAGGAGCTACAAAAAATAAACTTTCTTTCCCAGGTTCTCAACCTGTCAGTCTGAGTAATGCGAATATCCATATGATTAGAGAACAAAAATACAGTGTTACGTGGAAAGCTGATGGCGTACGATATTTATTACTTATTTTGCGAGATGGTACATACTTGATCGATAGGAAATTTGCTATTCGACGCATTCAGATGCGGTTCCCACTTTCTGGTCAAGATATTAATAAGACGCATCACATTACTCTACTTGATGGTGAAATGGTGCTGGACTTCGATCCTGAATCAAAGCTGATGATAAGAAGATACTTAGCTTATGATTGCATGGCTTTTAATGGGGAGCTTCTTGCTGACAAACCATTTCTCTATCGATTTCAGATGCTCAATTCGGAGGTAATTGAACCAAGAAAACGCTTTTTTAGTAAGATGCAAAAATCAAATTACTACGATATTGAACGCGAGCTATTTACTATTAGGCAAAAGAAGTTTTATCCATTATCTTCTACAAGAGCTTTACTTGAAAGTTTTATTCCAAATCTTTGTCATGAATCAGATGGCTTAATATTTCAACCCCAAAGTTCAAAGTATGAACCAAACACTGTCGATACTCTGTTGAAGTGGAAGTTTCCTAAAATGAACTCGGTCGATTTTTTCCTGAAATTTGAGGAAATAGCGAGCAATGCTATGGAGCCTATGTTATATGTTGGAGGGAAGGAGGGAAAATTGATAAGAATAAATGATAAAATCAGCTCTTACACGACTGATCTTATGAAGTTAGATGGTAAAATAGTTGAATGTTCTTGGGACTTCAGAAGCAAAGAGTGGGTATATATGCGTACAAGATTAGATAAGATTTCTCCAAATTTTGTCACGGTATATGAAAATACTGTGTTATCCATTAATGATAATATTACTAGTGAGGATATTTTAAGACTAGCAGAACTTTGTTCGTGACTGACTGGATGAAAACATGAACTATTGAAACGTTTCTCAAAAATGGACACAAACGAAGCATTTTTACATAAATAAAAGCTTCCTCAAATTTATTAGATAAACATTTGATAGAAGGTAAAAGGAAATGGAAAGAAACCAAAATCTTTGACGAATACTACCGATAGATGTCCTAAGAAGAGGTTAATAAAATAACTCATTTGAATTTAATTGGAGCTTTGGATTTTTTTATTCTTTCCTTCTCAGCTTTCCGCTCGGCTGCAGTTTTTTTCGAGTTGTTCTGGACCTCTTTCAAGTCAGCTTCTTCCGCATCCAGTCCCT
>Ga0115567_10006444_pt1 | contig 11225 bp, 6 predicted proteins | sample COGITO_mtgs_1204_2_FD_88679 | JGI IMG/M metagenome (GOLD analysis project Ga0115567, IMG submission 88679) | Pelagic marine microbial communities from North Sea - COGITO_mtgs_120412 | ecosystem: Environmental > Aquatic > Marine > Epipelagic | place: Germany:Helgoland, sampling site Kabeltonne... | reverse complement strand
TTAACGAAACATCTGCTGAGTCAAGTACATTTGGTGTACCTGTCAGTGATCCATAAGCATAGTCTTGCCGTAGTTGGACATAATCCGAATCGACAAGCGCGGTGACACCAGCAGCACCAAGACCACTAAGACTACCAGCGATCGAGGAGACATCCGCAGAGTCTAAGACATTTGGTGACCCAGTTAATGAAGCATACGAGTAGTCTTGTCGCAACTGGACGTGTGCTGAGTCAATTAATCCTAAGACCGTTGCTGAGTCAACACCTGCACTACTACCAGCGATTAACGAAACATCCGCTGAGTCTAAAACGTTTGGCGTACCAGTTAAGGATGCGTAAGCATAATCTTGCCGTAGTTGAACATGCGCTGAATCAATTAATCCTAATACCGTTGCTGAGTCAGTACCACCACTGGAGGCAGAGCCAAATGTTATGAGACCTTCACCGTCCGTTTTTAATACCTGATCCGAATCACCGTCCGCAGCTGGTAAAGTGAATGCGTCAACGAACTCCTGAAGATTCGAGTCGGCAACAGGGCTTGACGTAAGTCCGGTTAAGAACCTAAGTTTGCTCGCAAATAGTCTTTGATTAGATGCCACTATTACCTCTCCTAATTTCTATATCGTTATTTATAGTCTGTGGGCAATTGATTAATACCCATTATAAAGCATAACGAACGATTACAATGCCAGAACCACCAGCACCACCAGCGTATTGATATCCAGCACCTGCTCCACCACCGCCACCGGTGTTTGCTGTTCCTGCTGTTCCTGCTGCGCCGGTACCACCTGCACCGCCTCCGCCTATTCCACCTACAGCACCAGTACCGTTATGGGCAGCACCGCCGCCACCGCCTGCGTAAGCGGTGTTAGTGCCTGAAATAGATGAGTATACCCCTGCACCACCATCTCCTGGTTCGGACGATGATTGAGTATCTTGTCCTGCTGCGCCTGCTCCGCCACCGCCTCCACCTGCTCTACTGTGACTGGTTTGACCGTTTCCAGCTCCACCATCATTACCTTGACCTGATGTTCCTGAACCACCTACACCAGTATATGCACCACCACCACCAGAACCACCGTTAGCTCCAGTACCTTCACCGGTAACACCACCTCCCCCACCAGTAGAGGTTATACCAAATGCACTCGAATTATTGCCGCTGGGTGCGATACCAGCGGCTGCAGTACCTCCTGCTCCACCTGCTCCAATAGTAATAGTATATGTTCCTGTTCCTCCTGATGCGACTGCTGAAACATCAACAGTACCAGTTCTATAACCACCGGCTCCGCCCCCAGCACCAGCATTGCGACCTCCGCCACCGCCACCAGCTACAATTAAATATGAAATAGTTTCGGCTCCTGAACTAACAGAAAATGTTCCTGATGATGTAAACGTATGTACTTTATAATCAGTCCCGTCTGATGTATATGTAGATACAGTACCACCTGTTGCATTAAAACGGGTATCGATCAAAGCAATCGTAAACCATGCATTTCCATTCCATACATACAACTTGTTAGTAGAGGTTACGTAGGCTCTTTGCCCAGTACCGACGTTTGATGTTGGAAGATCGGTTGTATTAGTGTATGTGACCGTACCGGTAAGTGTTCCCGAATTTATAATTCCACCATATCTAATTGGTCCATAAGTAGCCACTATATTCTATCCTGGTAAAAGAGTTGTGGGTGGGGTGAAGCTGTTGGTGTAACGAGCCAATCCCTTTGTGACACGCACATCTTGAACATAACCGTTAAAAAGGTTGGTGGTAACTAAAGATCCTCCATTATAAAATGTCCCAACTACAAAAGGAGCGGTGGTTCCATAGTTGTTTGAATCCGTGTAAGTACTTCCGTTTTGTGTACCGTCAATGAACAATTTTGTTGAACCACTAGCACGACTGAGAGCAACGTGATACCATGTGTTTGCACTCAATGCTGAACTGCTAATTCTATCAACACCTCCGGTATAATATTTTATCTTCGAGTCGGTTTCCAATAGGTAGAAATACGGATTCGTGCTTGAATTAGAGGTTAAATTACTCAACACGGTTTGGCGCGTAAGTGAATTAAAATATACCCAAAGTTCTATAGTAAAATCACCAGTACCATACCCATAATCTGTACTAGAAGAAGATACTACCAAACAATCATCAGTACCATCAAACTTCACGGTGGATGAACTAAATAATTGCTGAGTGTTAGACCCTGTAGTATCCCCTACTAAAGTTATATTGGATTTTTGAGCCTTATCAACAATATTCGGATTTGGGTTTAGTAAGAATGTTGTATTCGTAATTGCCGTTAAAGGTGCGGTTGGCGGTGTAAAGTTGGAAGTGTAGACTGCTGTGCCTTTGACGACTCGCAAATTGGAAATATAACCATTTAGATTAGCGGTTCCAGTTCCAAATGCACCTAAAATTGGTCTGTTAGTGTAATTAGTAAAGCTAGTATTATCTGAGGCAGAATCCTCGCTAACACCATCAACATAAAGTGTTACGACACCGGAGTTTCTACAAGCAACAACATGATACCATCGATATGTTGATACAGAGGTAGTTCCTATTACTGGATTGATACCTCCAATAGAAATAACAAATGTGCCAGTACTACTAGAGAAAGCAATAGCAATGTTATTATTATTTGATGATGAACCAAGTCTAAAATCACAAATGTGCGCGCTTGATGAAATACTGTTTAAGTAACACCAAGCCTCAACAGTAAAATCAGCGTCAAACGCAAAATCGGTGCTAGTCGGAGCAGTTAAAGAACTGGAACCATTAAAATAACCAGAAGAACCGTGTTTTGCTTCTGAGTATTCTTCATATCTGTAGGGTGAAAATGGTTTAACTTGTGGATTTCCGATAAGGCTTATAGTATATGCATTAGTAGACTCATCTTTTATAAATGGTTTATTGAATAATAAAGTATCGGTTCCAGACTCAACGGTCAAACTTTCAGTCGGAGGTGAAAATGTAGCAGTATATTTAGCAGAACCTAGTTTAAAATGAAAGTCAGCTAAGTATCCAGTGAGGGCGTAGAACTGGGCGTTGTTATCACCCAATGCGCACCCGATCACCGATTGGGCAATCGCTGCGCTAGCGCCGTTACTTTGATTTAAAGATGCGGAATAGGTTACAGTAGTTGGATCTTTAACGCCGTTTATATAAGAACTAATAACTCCAGAGTCTCTGCAAATAACTATATGTGACCATTGGTTGGAAGAAATCGCATTTGTAGAGGTATAAATTGTAGGGAAATTATTCCATGTACCGTTACTAGCCCCCATAAAAATTGTACCTGAAGACGTAATAGATAAACTCCATCCTTTGTTCTGCCCTTGATACCATTTATAATTATTTGCTAAACTAATTTCAGACCCCAGTGTAGTATTAACCCATGTCTCAATAGTAAAGTCTTCCGTATCAATTGTTAAGTCGCCATTCCCGAGCGATATATAATCATTTCCGTCCAAGTACACACTATATCCCCCATTTCTATATGGGCTAAATGTTCCTGCAACCACATCAGTGTTTGTAATAGTATGAGTTTGAGTCGAAGCATCTACGAAAGTTAAGTTTGTTCCTGTTCCGGTCGCTTCAACAAGTGTTGATGTATATTGGGAATTGGGAACGAGAAACTCTAAAATAAATGAACTCAAACTGGTTTCTGTGTTGTTCCCATCCGTAACACTAAAGGTCACATTGATAGTTCCTTCATGAGCTTCATTTGTACTTGGTGTAATAGTAAATACATTATCAACATTAGTAACCGTTGCGGCTTGCGTAACGCCAGAAACCGAAGATGACCATGTAAGAGGCAGACCTTCAGGATCAGTCGAAGTAAGCGTGACAGTAGTGGCTGTTCCATCTATTGCTAGATCATAACTTGCTACATTACCAGAAATTGCTGTGGGTGCTTGGTTCGCAATTGCAATATTAAACCATGACGATCCAGTCCACATATACATCTTACTGGTCTCAGAGACAAATGCCACTGCGCCTATTTCCAAATCGCTTGTAGGAAGATCTACCGTGTTTGTATAAGCAGTATTACCAACAACCACACCAGAGTCTTGAAATCCTGTGTATTTAATTGTTCCGTAGGTAGACATTATTTCTCCGTTAACAACCAACCCCGAGAGGCATTAAAATATACGAGACCAAATGCTGCCTCGTTAATATTGACTGTAAGATCACTATCGAGACCCATAATCTTGCTCCCATTTCTTGCAACGGTAATGTTGTTGGTCGCTGCATTGTTAGTAGCATCAATTACCCTAACTTCATCGCCAAGATTGGGTGAAGATGGTAATGTCAAAGTAACCGGACTAGATGTAGTGTCAGCAAGTGCCCTTTGACCAGAGTAAAGAGTTAACGCTGAGTCGACACTGACCCATGCGCTGACACTGCCTACAATCGCTGTAGGAACCCAAGCGGTAATCTCTACTATATCACCCGCATCACTTGAAGAGAGCAAGGTGACACTTGTACCATTTGTTGCGGTAAAATCCGTTGTATTAAGAATCTTAATACCATTCACATATACATCAACATAATTTGGTGTATATGTAGCCGCAAACACTGTCTGACCGGCGGTTGCTGTAGTGATAGTACGCGTGTATATTGTAGAACTGGTTATTTTTGATTGGACATAAGCCGAATCTACGGTTGTGTTAATTAACGATATTGACAGAGAACTGTCAAGCCCACCGCCAGAACCACCAGCGATTAATGAGACATCCGCCGAGTCTAAGACATTTGGTGACCCAGTTAACGATGAGTAAGCATAGTCTTGTCGCAACTGAACATAAGCGGAATCGACTGTGGTTGTGATTATGGATACAACAGACGATGAGTCTGTACCAGCGGCTAAAGTGCTTGCATACCAATAAGAATTAGCGCTGTCCCATGTTAGAACTTGACCCTGTGTCGCTGAAGAAGAATCCACATTTGCGAGATCTTCAAGTTCTATTGTTGTGCTAACAGTTTGATTAAGTATCGACCCTTCAATAACCTCTAATTCAAACCACGAGTAATTAACATCAACTTCAGCAGTTGCAGATGATGCGGTAAAAACTGCTATTTGAAAATAATCGTTTTCAACAACATCAAGAATTGCAGTAAATCCAGCAACATAATCACCTCCCGTCGATTGAATATCAAAGTTCGTGCTACCAGGAAGATTAGATCCATTTTTCTGAATTTGCAAAATAATTTGATCGGAAGCGCTCGCTGTCTCGAGAGAAGCTTTTAATTTTACTTTAGAAACTCCCGCTGGAATAATAAATTTACCGTCGCCGAGAGTAGAAGTTAATAAGTTATTTGTTGTATTGTCCGTTACTCTTGTATTAAAATTTGTAACAACTGTTGTAGAAGATGATGGCAGACTCTGCTGAGAAGTCAAGCTCAATCTAGCATACTTTGCACTAGGAGCGATATTTAATGTGGCTACATTGGTACTTACTCTTGATGCAACATAAGCGGAATCGACTGTGGTTGTGATTATGGATGTTGTTAAAGCACTATCAAGAATGTTTGGTGCACCAGTTAATGAAGCATACGAGTAGTCTTGTCGCAACTGGACATGTGCCGAATCAATCAATCCTAAGACTGTCGCGGAATCAACTCCACCACTACCAGCGATTAATGAAACATCTGCTGAGTCTAAGACATTTGGTGACCCAGTTAAGGAGGCGTAAGCATAGTCTTGTCGCAACTGGACGTGTGCCGAATCAATTAATCCCAGAACAGTTGCTGAGTCAACACCTGCATCGCCGGCGATTAATGAGACATCCGCTGAGTCTAAGACATTAGGAACACCAGTTAAGGAGGCGTAAGCATAGTCTTGTCGCAACTGGACATGCGCTGAATCAATTAAACCCAGAACTGTTGCTGAGTCAGTACCGCCACTGGAGGCAGAGCCAAATGTTATGAGACCTTCACCGTCCGTTTTTAATATCTGATCTGAATCGCCATCTGTTGATGGCAAAGTGAATGCGTCAACGAACTCTTGAAGATTTGAGTCGGCAACAGGGCTTGACGTAAGTCCGGTTAAGAACCTAAGTTTGTCCGCAAATAGTCTTTGGTTACTAGATGACACTACTACCTCTCCTAATTTCTATATCGTTATTTATTCTTCGATTTCTTCGATTTCTTCAAAAACAATCTTTTCAACTGAAAGATTTTCCCATAAAGCAACCTGTGTATAGTGTTCCGCATTATTTGTAGGAGTGCCATTCGATGCTATCCACACATTTGTTCCATCGTGATACATAATCCATATTTTACTTTCAAAATCTTGAGAAGCTTTCATGGTGATTCTATTATGTGTTTCGGATGAAATATTAAACATATAAATATCACAAGCTTCATCGATATTATGTTTCATTTGAACTTTTAAAGTATTAAGTAATTGTTCCGACATTTTCTTTATCCTCTTATTTCTTTTTAAATGCTAATTGCCATTTGGTATTGAAGTATTTTTGGGTCTATCCCATCAGATCCAAATCCTGTGATAGGATTACTAGCTTTTAACAACGCCAATGTTAATATAGATGTTGTTTCAACAGATGATAAGCTTTGCACACCCACCAGTGTCACAGGATTATTTAATCCTGTCACAGGATTATTAACGTTTACCCCTGACAAACTCAATATTCCTGTTGTTTCAACAGATGATAAACTTATTGGATCAGTATACCCTATATTAGACTGTTGATACCCTCCAGCAGAATCGAAATAATATGATCCAGTACCTACGGCTGAAGGAGTGGGGTTATTTGCTAAACTCATTTCTTAACCCATATACAAACACTAGTGTTAACCGAGGCGCCGGTGAACGTCCAAAGTGGAATCGCCCAACAAGCGGTTGGAGTTCCGGAAGCATTATAGTAACCGCTAGCGTCTAAAGGTATAGTACCTGTATCTAAAAATTGGTAACCACCTGATGATATAGCCGGTTGACCAAAAGACATTCTAAACCCAAGTAACTTACCATGCACCGCAAAAACCTTTTTAGCACTCATGCCTTGCAGACTGCTGTAATAACTGTGGTTGGACGAGCCGGCCCTCTGCGAATTCATTGTTCCACTACTTATCACTGGTTCATATAACGCTATTTGATTACTGCTTGGGTTGGGTAAAAATTGCGCACTGGCTTTCGTGAGCGCGGTTTGTTGGTTGAAAGTCCCTGATATAAAGTGACTGTTCTGGGGCCAGTTGCTATTGTCCTGAGCGGAAATTATAGAAGACAAAGAAGTTCTATATGTTGGGGCAATATGACCAACCCAACCTAACCAACCTAAATGCATCCTTGTATAATAACTATACTGACCATCGTTAGAGGATGTCGAACCAATTGGTACATCAAACCCGGCCTGCCCATGCCGAAGATAATTATACTGATCGGCAACCCCAGCGGCCGTTTGTGGATATTCTGTTAAAGCGAACTGCGCATTATCTATGCCGTTAACGTAATTTGTCGTGTCTCCATTATTGTATGCACCCACGCTTTCTCCGGTGTAGTAGTTGACGTCCGGCCCGTTTTTCCGATAGGTCCCCAACCCTTCGACAAGTTCATTACCATCAATGGCAACACCGTTGTGTATATAACCTGTAGAAGCATCACACGCTTCTCCAAATATTTTATCATATTCACCAAAGTACAAAACTGACTTTGGTTCACCCTCAGTAAATCCGGTTCCAGTGAATTTCATTACAAGAGAATTACCCTCATCAAATAACCAAATAGTACCCCCAGCAGTAAAACTTGGGTTTACTAACACGCCAGATGCGTTACTAAATACGGTTGATCGACTATAAACCGGATTGATCCAGTTTCCATATGTAGTATTACCGGTATGACCTGAACTGTATGTCAAATAAAAATTATATGTCGATGCACTGTGCTGCATTCTTAAAGATAGATAAGAATAATGCCCAGAACTAGCATTATCATTTGTAACTCTTCTCATAATAACTTTGGCATCATCAGCTGTACCTAAGACGGCTGCTGCACCAGCATTATCATACTTAGTCCATCCCAGATTAACTAATGCATCATTAATTTTAAGAAGAAGTGTTTGAGCATCATTTGCAGCGGTACTCCCAGAATAAACCACATACCTTGCATTGGTACTGAGAGAGGTGTCGGTAACTGTAATTGCCATTTTTATGTTTCCTTATAGTTTATTTTTACAACTAAATCTTTTCCGGATCCGGAAGTTATATCCACAGATATAATGTCACTATCCGTAAATGTTAAACCTGAATTAAAGCTTGCAGTTATATCAGTTTGACCCGAAGTTATGGCGAAGCTCTGAATTGCAGAATCGTTTTTTTCTACATCAAATATAATTGATGACCCTACCGCTGCATCGATTGTTGCGGATAAATTCAATAAAGTAATGTCCTTAGTAGGAGTTATATTTTTTGTCCCTTCGACCGGTCCAGTAAAATTACCAGCATTAATAAAATAATAAGAGAATATAGTATCTAGTACTACCGGTGTCACCACCGCTGTAGGGACCCAAGCGGTAATTTCTACTATATCACCTACACTACTTGGAGTGTTTATTAAGGTGACACTTGTACCATTTGTTGCTGTAAAATCCGTTGTGTCGAGAATCTTAATACCATTGATAAAGACATCAACATAATTTGGTGTATATGTAGCCGCAAACACGGTTTGTCCAGCAGTCGCCGTAGTGATGGTACGGGTGTATATTGTAGAACTGGTTATTTTTGATTGGATATGAGCTGAATCAATTAATCCTAAGACTGTTGCTGAATCAACTCCACCTCCACTACTACCAGCAATTGCTGAGACATCCGCTGAGTCTAAAACATTAGGAACACCAGTTAAAGATGCGTAAGCGTAATCTTGTCTCAGTTGGACATGCGCTGAATCAATCAATCCTATAACTGCTGCTGAGTCAATACCCGCACTACTACCAGCAATTAATGAGACATCAGCGGAGTCTAAAACATTTGGTGTACCTGTTAACGAACCGTAAGCATAATCTTGCCGTAGTTGGACATGCGCTGAATCAATCAACCCTAAGACTGTTGCTGAGTCAACACCACCTGAACCAACAATAGACTGTCGTAATTGAACGTATGCAGAATCTACCGTTGTCGTAATTAAAGTAATCGCGCCAGCCGAATCTAGTTTTCCGTTGACCAAAGACAATAAAGTGTTGTACGCTTGGCTATCATCATTGATTGCGGCGGCCAATTCATTGAGTGTGTTTAGTGCTCCTGGCGCACCATCAATCAACGCATCAATTTGGGTAGTGACATATGCGCTGTCAACACCACTGAGACCGCCTGCGATCGATGAAACATCTGCTGAGTCTAAGACATTAGGAACACCAGTTAAGGAGGCGTAAGCATAGTCTTGTCGCAACTGGACATGCGCTGAATCAATCAACCCTAAGACTGTTGCTGAATCAACACCTGCACTACTACCAGCAATTGCCGAAACATCCGCCGAATCTAAGACATTAGGAACACCAGTTAAAGAACCGTAAGCATAGTCTTGCCGTAGTTGGACATAGTCTGAATCGACAAGCGCGGTGACACCAGCAGCATCAAGACCGCTGATACTACCAGCAATTGTTGAAACATCTGCTGAATCTAAAACATTTGGTGCGTCAGTTAAAGAACCGTAAGCATAATCTTGCCGTAGTTGGACATGCGCTGAATCAATCAACCCTAAGACTGTCGCCGAATCAACGCCTGCACTACTACCAGCAATTGTTGAGACATCCGCCGAGTCAAGTACATTTGGTGTACCTGTTAACGAACCGTAAGCGTAATCTTGTCTTAATTGAACATAGTCCGAATCGACAAGCGCGGTTACGGCAGCAGCATCAAGACCACTGAGACTACCAGCAATTGTTGAAACATCAGCAGAGTCTAATACATTTGGTGACCCAGTTAAGGATGCGTAGGCATAATCTTGTCGCAGTTGGACATAATCCGAATCTATTAACCCTATAACTGCTGCTGAGTCAAGATCTGCCGAGGGATCATCGATTATAATATCACCGATCATCCCTGAATGGTTTGTACAACGATACTTGTAGGTACCGCTTATAGATCCAGGAACTTTCCAGTATAACGTACCACTTGTTTTACCTTGAGCACTTGAACCAGTTGTTCTTGTTCCATCAGGAGCAATGTGAATCAAACCTGTATTATATGCAGTGCTTGCGTCCGAACGGATTTCAAATGGGTGTGAACCAGTAACACCTGTTAAATCAAATGCGATTGTTTCACCTGCACTAACATACAGTGTTGGGTTATCAGTTGTTCCATGAATATCAGAACGATAAGCAGATGATCCATTAGGTGTTATTACATGAACTGATGTAGCAGGAACTGCAATATCATGCACATCTAAGTCAGCAAGGGAGATTTCAGTTAAATCCGCAAAAGTTGCAGGACCAACACTAGACTGTCTTAGTTGAACATATGCAGAATCTACTGTTGTCGTAATTAAACTTAACGACTGGTTAGTGTCTAATTTAGAAGAAAGAGCTGTACCATTTGAATCTATTTTGGACAGTAATGTATTGTATGCATCGCTGTCGTTGTTTAAAGCAATTGCAATTTCGTTGAGTGTGTCCAATGCTCCTGGCGCACCATCAATCAATGCATTAATTTGAGTAGCGACATATGCACTGTCAACACCACTAAGACCACCAGCGATCGATGAAACATCCGCTGAGTCTAAAACATTCGGCGCGTCAGTTAACGAACCGTAAGCGTAATCTTGTCTCAATTGAACATGTGCTGAGTCAATTAATCCTAGAACTGTCGCTGAGTCAACACCTGCATCGCCTGCTATTAAAGCAACATCTGCTGAGTCTAAGACATTTGGTGCGTCAGTTAACGAACCGTAAGCGTAATCTTGTCGTAGTTGAACATGTGCCGAATCAATTAATCCTAAGACCGTTGCTGAGTCAACACCTGCACTACTACCAGCGATTAATGAGACATCAGCAGAATCTAAGACATTCGGGGTCCCTGTTAAAGATGCATAGGCGTAATCTTGCCGTAGTTGAACATGAGCTGAGTCAATCAATCCTAAGACCGTTGCCGAGTCAACGCCTGCATCGCCTGCTATTAAAGCAACATCTGCTGAGTCTAAAACATTCGGCGCGTCAGTTAACGAACCGTAAGCATAGTCTTGTCTTAATTGAACATAATCTGAATCTATTAAC
>Ga0115567_10006443_pt1 | contig 11226 bp, 9 predicted proteins | sample COGITO_mtgs_1204_2_FD_88679 | JGI IMG/M metagenome (GOLD analysis project Ga0115567, IMG submission 88679) | Pelagic marine microbial communities from North Sea - COGITO_mtgs_120412 | ecosystem: Environmental > Aquatic > Marine > Epipelagic | place: Germany:Helgoland, sampling site Kabeltonne... | reverse complement strand
TGTTAATTAATGGTGAAATGGGCTCTGTGGCGTTGAATTGTGTAACGGCACTTCCTCCGCTTAATGATAGTCGTAACCTATTAATACGGTTAAAATTTTTGGTAATGCTTCCGGTGAACCGCAATCTGTCCTCCGCAATTCCGTACGTGGCATTAGCATTTACACTAAGCCATTGGGTTCTATTATCATCATACCATTTAAAATACGACAATCCAGCACCTGCATTCCAGCCTTGCACAGTATTAAAATTAATCCCTGGAAAAGGTCCATTATAACTTAAGCTCCACTTATCGTAACTATTGCGGTACGAATATCCAGTAATGGGATCTAAAAGTGAGAATTTATTATTTTTTGCATCGATCGAATCAAGGTAGGGTTTCGATTTTCGTAGCGTTTGAATACTGTCCTTACGAATATAATCTTCCAATTCTTCATTAGTGAGTGGCACGGGACGGCTACCTTTCCAGAAAAGGCTGTCCTTTTTGTTGGCTTCTTCCCCAAAGGAAAGTACTTCGTTTGTAAATGATTTTTTATCGAATTGTGGTTCAAAATTGTAATTGCTATAGTTAGCTATAAATCTTCCATCGCCATTAAATCCTAGAAAACCGAAACCAAAATCGATGGTTTGTGAAATCTTTATCCAAAAGTCTTTTTCAGCATCAAATTTAAAGTTCTGTTTAAAAACCAATTCTTTTATAAAAGGGATCTGGATGGCTTGTCCGTTTGTGGTGAGTTCCACGCCGTACAATTGCCAGTCATCTTCTACAATATAAATTGCTCCTTGCCACACCCGATCATTAGGTCTTTTTGGGGTCACTTTTATTTTATTGATGAGTTTATCTTTTTCATAAAAAACACCATCCAGTTTATAGTTATAATAGCTCAACGCATTGTTAGCGATAGGGGAGACGATGGCGGTATTGATGCTCACCGTATTTTCGTAGAATGAAAAATTAGCATCCCGGGCACTATTAAAACTGAAACCATTGTCATCGCCACTCACTTTACTGGCAATAATTTTTTCTTTAAAATCGTCTGGTTTCTGATAGGCGATCTCGCTGATGGTTTCACTTAAATAGATGATACCGGTGCGTGTGGAATCTAAGGCACCATCAAAATCGCCCACTTCTTGCCCTAGTACTTTTTCAGGTACATCTTTAACGCGCCATATTCCACGGGAATAAAAATCTGCGCGGTATTCTGAAATTTTCTCTAGATTTTCCTTGCGCTGTGCAATGGTTTCTCTAATGATGCGGTAGGCAGGATCTTCAGAAGTGTTTAAAACGACCTCGTTCAAGCTGACCGACTCTTCCTCTAATGTTACATTCAGAATAAATGGGAATGAGTTGGGTTCTATGGTTTTGGTCACTGTTTTAAACCCTAAGAACTGGAAAATCACTTGGTATTGCTTTGCTTCTTGAGCATTCAAACTGTAATTTCCATCATCATTAGACGTGGTTCCGTTATACGTTCCTGCTAGATAAATGTTGACAAAAGGCAGCGGTTCGCCATTCGTATCGGTAATTTTACCGACGATCTGGGCATTTAATAAAGAGACTGAGAATAATAAGAGTGCAAGTAAAATTTTTTTCATCGTTTGTATATCTACTTATAAAGACGACGATATACATAGAAACGTTGCCTAGAAATTTAAGTTATTGCAAATTAGTTGTTGAACGCTTTTTTGATTCTGCTGAGATTGCGCTTGCTGTCACGGTCTTTGATGGCATCTCGCTTATCAAATTCGCGTTTTCCGCGGCATAAGGCGATTTTCAACTTTGCGAGCCCACGGTCATTTGTAAAGAGGAGTAAAGGGATGATGGTGAGACCAGAAGCACGAACTTCTTTGTGCAATTTTTTTAATTCGTTTTTATTTAAAAGTAACTTTCGTTCACTTTTTGGATTATGGCTAAAGGCGCTCGCGTGCGAATATTCCTGCACGGTCATATTGATAACAAACAACTCATCGCTATCGCTAAACTCACAAAAACTTTCTGCAATAGAGGCTTTACCTTCTCTAATTGCTTTAATCTCGGTACCTGCTAGTACGATACCAGCAATATAGGTGTCGAGTATTTCGTACTCAAACTTTGCTTTACGGTTCTTTATTTTTACGTTTTTCTGTAATGCCATAGGCTTACAAAAATACATTTTATATGTAGTATAATAAAAAGTTATACGAGGTGTCTTTTTAGTTTTTCAATATCTTTGAGGAATGAAAAAAATCCTAGCCTTCGCCGGAAGCAATAGCAGTGTTTCCATTAATGGTAAATTAGTGCAATTTGCTATTTCTGAAATTAATAACCATGACGTTAAACTCATCAAGTTGACAGAGTACCCATTACCTATTTTTAGTGAAGATCTTGAAAAAGAGAAAGGCTATTCGGTAGAGGTAATGATGCTGAAGAATGAAATACAAGCGGCAGATGCGCTCATTATTTCGGTCAATGAGCATAACGGCGCGTTATCCTCTTTTTTTAAAAACGTCTTGGATTGGCTTTCCCGGCTGGATCGTAACTTTCTAGAAGGAAAAAAGATATTGCTCATGAGTACCTCTAACGGGAAACGGGGAGCAGCTTCGTCCCTAGCTTATGCAAAAGGAATTTTACCAAGATTTGGTGGTGAGATTATAGAAAGCTTTTCGTTCCCCAGTTTTTCTGAAAATTTTTCAGTAGAAAAAAATACAGTTACTAATGAGTTGTTGTTACTAGGGTTTCAAGATGTAATTCAGAATTTTGAACATCAAATAGGGCAGTAATGCGGATTGTAAAAAAGAAAAAACTTAATCTCACTCATAAAACTAAAAAACAGTTTTTAGGATGGGCGCAACAATTTGAAGAAGTTGTCTGGCTTGATTCTAACAACTATCAACAGACACATGGCAGCTATCAGGCAATTCTTGCTGTAGATGCTTTTACAGCAATGAAGACCGATTATTTTAACGCGTTTAAAGCGTTGGATGAATATCAAACCGTCACAAAAGATTGGCTCTTTGGGTATCTTACCTATGATCTTAAAAATGATGTGGAGCGATTGTCTTCTTCAAATTTTGACGGATTGGAGTTTCCGGATCTTTATTTTTTTCAGCCGAAAAAAGTATTTCTGTTTTCTGAAGATGAAGTAACGCTACACTATTTGGCCATGGTTGATGATGAACTCGAAACCGATTGGCAGGAAATAATAAATTTTTCGGTTACTGAAATTTCAGCAATTTCTGAAACAGAACCTATTAAAATAAGCCTACGTACTTCAAAAGACACGTATTTTGAGAATGTCAAAAAGCTCATTACACATATTGAGCGTGGGGATATTTATGAAGCGAATTATTGTCAGGAATTTTATTCAGAAAATGCAACCATTAATCCGTTAGCGACCTTTCTATCGTTGAACGAAATATCAAGTCCGCCGTTTGCTACCTTCCTAAAATTAGATAATCATTATGCGTTATCGGCTTCTCCAGAACGCTATTTAAAAAAAGAGGGATCTGTCGTTATTTCGCAGCCCATAAAAGGAACAGCCAAACGATTGGAAGATCCTGTGGAAGATAAAAAGATGATCGCTACGTTGCTGGAAGATCCCAAAGAGCGAAGTGAAAATATTATGATTACAGACCTTGTGCGCAATGACCTATCCCGTATTGCAAAAAGTGGTTCTGTGACAGTAGAAGAGCTCTGTAAGATTTACACCTTTGAGCAAGTGCATCAAATGATCTCAACGGTGCAATGTGAAGTAAAAGAGGGGATTTCGCCAGTAAAAATTATTGAAAGTACGTTTCCCATGGGAAGCATGACAGGTGCGCCCAAAATCGCTGCCATGAAGATCATAGAGGCGTTAGAAGATACTAAACGCGGTTTATACAGTGGTACAGTAGGTTATTTTACGCCTACAGGTGATTTTGATTTTAACGTAATCATCCGTAGTATTTTATACAATGCAGCCAAACAATACGTTAGTTATTCGGTAGGCGGCGCGATAACGGCAAAGTCTATTGTAGCGAACGAATACGAAGAGTGTCTGCTTAAAGCAAAAGCGATGCGCCATGTATTGGAAGGAAATTGATTTTTCCTTTTATGTTGTCTCAGTGACATAAACTTACTTTATGTACTTAAACATACATAAATAGTGTTTATGTTGCTATAAGTACATAAATTTGTATATTTGAAGAAAATTAAACCTATGTATGCAGTTTTATCGGCCGATATAATTTCTTCTACCAGTCTTGACAAGAAGGATAAGGAGGCATTAGAGCAATCTTTGCAACAACTTTTGAGAGAGTTGAGGTCAAACTTTGGCGTTTTTGCAAGAATAATTAAAGGAGATTTTATAGAATGTGTGCTTACAGACCCTTCAAAAGCATTGCAGGTCACTTTGGCGATTAAAAGTTTCGTTAAAGGAATTCCTGTTGAAATAAAGGATTATCAAGAAAAGAAGAAACGGGCGCAGCTATTTAAAGAACACGGGATACGCATTGCCATCGGTTATGGAGAATTAAGTCGCTATGATCCAGAAAAAGGGACTGTAGATGGTGAAGCGATCTATTTTTCGGGAAGGTTGATCAATTCAAAATCGACACATGGTAATGAGCGCGTTGTAATTAAGAACACATTATTTTTTGTTTCTAAAGACGAAGCTTTAAATGAAAAATGGGAAGCAATGTTGGCTTTGCTAGATGTACTTTTTAGCAATGCTACGGCAAGACAATGCTAAGTAGTATATTTGAAGTTGTTAGGTAATGATGAGAATACAATAGCAGAGAAACTAGGGATAGATCAATCTGTTGTTAATAGACACTCTACCAGTGTAGGATGGAACGCCATCCATACAGCAGTAAACTATTTTAATAAAAGCATACCGTCCATATGAATATCATCACACTTCTTTTATTTCAGTTTTTAGCGCACCTGCTTGCAGACTTTTTTTTGCAAACAAAGCGCTTGGCAGTAGAAAAAAACACACTGGGTTTTAAAAGCAAATTTTTGGCCTGGCATATCCTTATTGTTTTTACCCTTTCGTGGTTATTCTCATTTCAGCTTACATTTTTTATCGCTGCAGCGGTAATTGCCGTAATTCACTATTTTATAGATGGTTTTAAAGCAAAATTCAATAATCATCCTGTTTTTAAGAATTACGCTTTTTTTGTAGACCAATTGCTGCATAGTATTGTTTTAATTGTCGTGACGCTCTTGTTTGCTTACTATTACGGAATCCAAGTTTATTGGGAGCCGCCCATTACAGCAAAAGCCCTTTGGATCGTCATTGCATATTTATTCTGCCTTAAACCCGCAAACATCATAATTAAAGAAATTTTTAAATCGGCCGAGATAGACGTTGCCATTGCAGAACAGGAAGAAATGGACGAAGTCTCCTCATCGACCGAACTGCCCAATGCCGGTAAACTCATCGGTATTTTAGAACGGATTTTGACGTTGACGTTTATTTTGATTGGTCAATTTCAAGCCGTAGGATTTTTAATCGCCGCAAAATCGGTGTTGCGTTACAAAGACACAGACACACTAAAAACCGAATATGTCCTCATCGGTACCATGTTAAGTTTTGGATTTGCCGTATTGTTTGGTGTTGCAAGCGCTCTTTTTTAAGGTATGCTGAGCGATTTCAAAAAACATATAGAAACCAATCTTGATTTTCTGAAAAAGGCAAGAATACTTATTGCTTGTAGCGGAGGGCTGGACAGCATTGTATTAACCCATCTTTTAAAAACATTGCGATTAGATATAGCCTTGGCGCATTGCAACTTTTCGTTGCGAAAAGACGAGAGCGATGCCGATGAGACGTTTGTTTTTGACTTGGCAGATAAATATTCGGTTCCTGTTTTTATTGAAACTTTTGACACAAAAAAATACGCCAAAGACACTAAACAGTCTACTCAAATGGCAGCTAGGGAGTTGCGCTATGCTTGGTTTGCAGAATTACGAAAAACGTTGGGTTATGACTACGTTGTAACAGCACACCATGCAGACGATGACCTGGAAACTTTTTTGATCAATCTTTCACGAGGTTCAGGAATTAGAGGGTTAACAGGTATTCCAGAAACTAATGAGCACATCGTTAGGCCTTTACTGCCTTTTTCTAGGGAAGAGATTTTAAACTATGCGAAAGCGAACCAATTATATTGGAGAGAAGACAGCAGCAATGCAAAAACCGAATATCTTCGGAATAAATTGCGACATGATATAATTCCTAATTTTAAAGAAGCAGCTCCAAAAATCCTTCAGAATTTACTAAAAACACAGCGCCATTTAACGGAAAGTCAGTTATTGGTTGAAGACTATATGGCATTGGTATACAATCTTGCCATTACTGAAAACTTTGACGGTTATACACTTCACCTTCAGAAGTTAAAAGAACTACCCAATACGGACGCTTTACTGTATGAGCTTTTACATCCGTTTGGATTTACAGATTTTATTGCGATTTCAGATTTATTGGAAGCGCAATCTGGAAAACAAGTTTTTTCTAGTACCCACAGATTAACAAAAGACAGAAATGTATTGCTTTTGACTGAAGCAACTTCAAATTCGACAAAAAAAGAAATAATAATTCCTGAAGAAACAACAGAAATTTTAGAACCTATTCATCTTATTTTTAAAGAGGTGAAAAAAATAAGGGCGATCGACGTTCATACCATTTTTGTTGATAAAGAGTTATTAAGCTATCCTATAACGCTTCGAAAATGGAAAGAGGGAGATATTTTTCAACCTTTCGGAATGCGAGGAAAAAAGAAATTGAGCAAGTTTTTTAAAGATGAAAAGGTATCTTTGATTGCCAAAGAAAAAATGTATGTTTTGTGTAACGGTAACGACATAATTTGGGTCGTAGGATTACGGGCTGATGACCGATTTAAAGTTACTTCAGCAACAAAACAAATTTTAAAAATTACTCACAGCGATTAGAAATGAAAAAAAGCATTCTATTTTTATTTTTCACATTAGTTATAGCCACACTTCAGGCACAAGATTTTTCTCCGTTTGGAGACCAAGTAGCCGACATAAAAGATCCTGTTCTTTGGGATGGTACAATTAAAGCACAAGATGATGATGTATTTCAGCTTTCATTAACTGCTTTTATAGAAGATGAGTGGCATATTTATTCTCAATACACTCCCAATGAGGGGATAGGGCCCACTCCGCTTGCTATAAGTTTTTTAGATACCGAAAATAACTATACGGTCAATGGTGATTTGAAGGAAAGCAAAACGTATAGAGAGTTTAGTGAAACCTGGGGCTTTGACGAGATTTTCTTTAAAAACGAAGGTACCCTTACACAAGAGGTGGTTGTAACAAATCCGTCTATAAATGTTATAAAAGCAGAGCTTACGTATCAAGTTTGTAAAGAGGTCTGTTTGAGTGAAGAACGCTATATCGTTTTTGATCTCGCTGCAAACAAAGTGGTTTTTATAGATAATTATGATGATTTTGAAGCCTATACAACGAAGGGAAGCAGCATAGAGACAGCTACGAAATCTAATGAAACTATTGATAATAGCGAAGTAGAGAAAGACCAGAAAAAATCGAAAGGGAAGGGACTTTGGACCATCTTTTTTATTGCTTTTCTTTCAGGGTTCGCGGCGTTATTGACACCATGCGTTTTTCCTATGATCCCGCTCACGGTGAGCTTCTTTACCAAGCAAAGTAAAACACGCTCCAAAGGAATCCGAAATGCTATTTTATACGCTTTCTTTATCATTGTGATCTACGTTTTGTTAGGTACGGTAGTAACGGCAGTTTTTGGAGCCGATGCTTTAAACGCGCTATCTACAAATGTTTGGTTTAATGTTATCTTCTTTGTCCTGTTGGTCGTTTTTGCAATGTCCTTTTTGGGTGCTTTTGAAATTACGTTGCCGCAATCATGGGCAAACAGGGTGGATAAAAATGCAGATAGAGGAGGTATTGCAGGTATTTTCTTTATGGCGTTGGCATTGGCAATTGTATCATTCTCGTGTACAGGGCCCATTGTAGGAACCTTATTAGTTGAAGCAGCTTCAAAGGGAGGACTGGCGCCAATTATAGGGATGTTAGGGTTCTCGTTAGCAATTGCCTTACCATTTGCACTTTTTGCTTTATTTCCGGGCTGGTTAAACTCCTTGCCTAAGAGTGGCGGTTGGCTTAATAGCGTTAAAGTATTTTTAGGATTTTTAGAGTTGGCTTTGGCATTCAAGTTTTTATCAAATGCCGATTTGGTACTTCAACTGCATTGGTTTGAACGGGAAATATTCTTAGCGATTTGGATTGCAATTTTTGGAGCGCTTACCCTGTATCTATTGGGCAAATTGAAATTACCACATGACAATACTAATGGTTCTATTTCTGTAGGGAGATTGTTGCTGGGACTGGTTGTTTTGACCTTTACCATTTATTTGATACCAGGGCTTTGGGGAGCGCCTTTAAAGTTAATAAGCGGTTTTCCGCCTCCCATGAATTATAGCGAGGCACCGTATGGTGTAGGTTATACTAAGATGAATTCTGGAGGAACTACAACTATTGATGACTTTCCCGCTCACGCAGAATTGGGACCACATGATATTCTAGTTTTTACAGATTATTATGAAGGCATGGCGTATGCAAAGAAAGTAAACAAGCCTGTCATGATTGATTTTACGGGATATGCCTGCGTTAATTGCAGAAAGATGGAAGAACGGGTATGGGCAGAACCAAGTATATTAAATGTGCTTAAAAATGACATTGTCCTTATCTCGCTATATGTAGACGATAAGCGAAAGCTTCCTGAATCTGAACAATATGTTTCCGAAGTTACCGGAAAGAAAATAAGAACTACAGGAAATAAATGGAGCGACTTTCAGATTGAACGATACAAAGCAAATGCCCAGCCATATTATGTTCTTATCGATCTTGAGGAAAAGAATCTAAATGCCCCAGTAGGATATACACCAGACGGGGAAGAATACAAAGCGTGGTTACTGGAGGGTGTTTCAAAGTTCTAATATAATTTTAAAAGAGCTTACGAACACGTAAGATACATAGTGCATCTTCTGTCGAACTTATGATTTTTGAAAACTAAAACTGAAGTAAAAAATAAAGCGTCTTGATTATGAGTTCAAGACGCTTATAACAAACCTAACTTAGTAAATTCTAAAAGTTTAAGTAATTAACACTTTCAAAAATTTGTGTCTAACAAGAATTTTTTATCCCCACAAAAAATTCTCTATAAAACATATTCACTAATTCAATACCAAAGATAAAATCTAATCCTGTCATTACATATACGTGTATACACGTATATTCCTTTTTTAGTTTTTGATAAAATTTATCCAACTTCATTAGTTTTCAATCCTTGTCAAGGCAATGCTTATAGTCTTCTATACGCTTTTAACAAATACCACTTCATCCATATTGATGGATTTCTATGAATTCATCAATTTTTATCGCAGGTCAAAAAACTGCAAAGAGGCATTATTATTTGTTTCTTGTCAAAAATTGAAGTTTTCTGAGTCTCTATTTATTTTCAAACCGAAAACGTTATAGTACCCTTAAACAATTGTGAGTACGATTTTAAGCCATTATATTTACGTAAAATGAAGAATTCAATCAAAAAAATTGCTGTTTTAACCAGTGGAGGGGATGCGCCTGGAATGAACGCCGCTATTAGAGCTGTGGTGCGCTGCTGTGCTTATCATAACCTTGAATGCGTAGGTATTTTTAGAGGTTATGAAGGTTTAATCGAAGGAGATTTTAAACCGTTGGATGCGCGTTCCGTAAAAAATATTATCAATCGGGGTGGTACATTTCTAAAATCGGCTCGGTCTAAAGAATTCAGAACCAAAGAAGGCCGTAAAAAAGCGTATGACCACCTTAAAAATGAGTCAATCGACGCGCTGGTTACCATTGGTGGAGACGGAACTTTTAAAGGGGCGATTGTGTTTAATGAAGAGTTTGACTTTCCTATTATTGGGCTTCCTGGTACAATAGATAACGATATAAATGGAACCGATTTTACCATTGGCTACGATACTGCATTAAATACGGTGGTTGAGGCGATTGATAAAATACGCGATACGGCAAATTCACATAACCGTCTTTTTTTAGTGGAAGTAATGGGGCGTGATGCTGGCGATATTGCTTTAAATGCCGGTATTGGTGCTGGGGCAGAAGAAATATTAATCCCAGAACAAAACATGGGTAAAGAACGCTTGTTGGAGTCACTAAAGCGAAGTAAGAAATCGGGAAAAACTTCTAGTATTGTTGTGGTTTCTGAAGGAGATCAAATAGGAAAAAATATCATGGGGCTGGCAGAATACATCCGCGAGAATCTTGAAGAATATGAGTGTAAAGTAACTGTTTTAGGGCATATACAACGAGGAGGAGCGCCTAGTTGTTATGATCGTGTTCTGGCAAGTAGGCTAGGAGTGGGTGCCATAGATGCGCTTTTACGGGGAGAACGGGATGTAATGATAGGAATAAACCACAATAAAGTCACTTCGGTACCTTTCAGTAAAACGCTTGAAGGAAAAACAAAAATTGATGAAGAATTAATTCGGGTAGCCGATATCACTTCGATATAGATTGTCCCCTTGAACGGACATTAGGGGTTTTACGTCTGAGTAAAAAATAGGATTATTAATTAAAAGTTACCCGCCTTCGCGGGCATAAATATGACAAAAATAGCAATTAACGGTTTTGGACGAATAGGTAGAATAGCATTTAGAATAGCAGCACAACACAAAGATGTGGAAGTGGTTGCGGTAAACGATTTGTTAGATGTAGACCATTTGGCTTATTTATTACAGTATGATTCGGTCCACGGAAAATATCCAGGTACGGTCAGTGTAGAAAAAGGGCATTTAGTAGTAGACGGAAAAACCATACGAGTGACTTCAGAAAGAAATCCAGAAAACCTAAAGTGGAATGAAGTAGGAGCGGAGATTGTTTTAGACTGTACCGGTATTTTTAAAGAGATGGACACAGCCGAAGCGCATCTAAAAGCGGGCGCTAAAAAAGTGGTTGTTTCAGCACCTTCAAAAACAATTCCTATGTTCGTGATGGGTGTAAACCATACCGAAGTAAAACCAACTGATACCATTGTTTCTAATGCCTCTTGTACCACAAATTGTTTAGCGCCGCTGGCAAAAATAATCCATGATAACCTTGAAATTGTCGAGGGGTTAATGACGACTGTGCACAGTGTTACTGCAACACAATCTACGGTAGATCAACCTTCAAAAAAGAATTATCGCTTAGGGAGAAGCGGTTT
>Ga0115567_10006440_pt1 | contig 11233 bp, 9 predicted proteins | sample COGITO_mtgs_1204_2_FD_88679 | JGI IMG/M metagenome (GOLD analysis project Ga0115567, IMG submission 88679) | Pelagic marine microbial communities from North Sea - COGITO_mtgs_120412 | ecosystem: Environmental > Aquatic > Marine > Epipelagic | place: Germany:Helgoland, sampling site Kabeltonne... | reverse complement strand
GTTTCAGAATGTAAAATATAAACACAATATGCTATCATATTAAAACAAAAAACCCAGACATATGCCTGGGTTTTTGCTCCTCCTCTTGGGCTCGAACCAAGGACCCTCTGATTAACAGTCAGATGCTCTAACCAACTGAGCTAAGGAGGAATTTAATTTTTATGCTATCTTAAACAATTCCATATTTAATTTTTCAACCCGAAAGCTGTATAGCGGGTGCAAATATAAAACATTTTTAATGTGGCGCAAACTTTTAGATTTCTTTTTCAATTAAAATTATTATCTATTTAACAACTAATTTTTGTACTCCCAAGATCTTAGTGTTTTCATCGTACATCTTTATAAAATAGATACCGCTTTTTAGATTGGATCTTTCGATTGAAACTACATTCTCACCGTTTTCAAAAAGTTTTGTACCTACTTTATTTCCCAATACGTTGTAAATATCGCATCTAGCAATAGTTAAGACTGAAGAACGGATTTTTAATTCATCCACCAACCCAAGCGGATTTGGATACATAATAATTTGGTTAGATACCTGATAGTCTTCAACGGAAAGAGATTGCGTCAATGCCTTGAAAGCATTTAAACGACCATAGCCGTAATAAATATCAAAACCTTGAGAATCCTCAGATGGATCTCCGGTTTGGTCGTCTGCAGTTGAGCGCAATACATCTCTTATTTCTACAGGAGTAAGCGATGGATTTTCTGAAAGCATCAACGAAATAACGCCTGCAACGTGAGGTGCGGCTTGCGAAGTACCTCCCCAATAAGTGCCGTATTGTGTGTTTGAATTATGCGATAGACCATATGTAAAATTGCCTGGCGCAATCAAGTCTATATGCGTTCCATAACAACTTCCGCTCGTGCTACTCCAAAAAAACGGGTTTGATCTATTACCATCTGGATCTATAGAACCTACGGCAATCGTCTCTGGATATGCTGCTGGGTAATAGTTAGTATCATTGTTTTCATTCATCATTGAAACTGTCATTACAACGCCCCTATCCTGAGCATAGACCACAGCATCCTTTAGAAGAGAAGAATTTCCTGTCCCTCCAAAAGACATGTTTACGACATTTGCGCCATTATCTACAGCATAGTATAGAGCATTTACGGCCCAAGTTACAGTTGTGTACGAATTATTACTGTTCAGCATTTTGACCGGCATTATCTTTGAATTCCAATTGATACCGGCATATCCAATATCATTGTCCTGTTTACTTGCTAATAAACCAATAATATTTGTGCCGTGGCCAACGTCGTCGCTTACATTATTACTATTATATGCGAAATTCCATCCATCAACATCATCAATATAGCCATTGTTATCATTGTCAATCCCATCGATAACTTCGTTACTATTCTTCCAAAGTCGATCGCTAATCTCTGGATGGTCAAGCTTTACACCACTATCCAGTACAGCAATAATAAGATCAGGATCTCCCTGATTAATATCCCAAGCCTGTTCCATTTTAATGTCTGCACCTTCCACAGATGGCGCCAAAGAAAAATTTCCGTCATTCTTCAAACCCCATTGTCTATTATAGAGTGGATCGTTAACTGTAGTGTCAAAATAATCTACGCATTCTCCACCGCCTTTGCCTGTATAGTTAGGCTCCACATATTCGAAAAGACCGCTCTTTAAATAGATATCTACTACCTTATCGATATTTACAGATCCATGAAAATAAAGTACATAACTGTTTTGTTTCGATCGGTTACCGGTTAAGTTTATTTCCTTAAGCTTAAATTCTTCTGCAGATTTTTGTAGCTGAGATATGCTAAATTTTTCTTGAGTGCTCTTAGATACATCGTTTTTATTCGATTTGAACTTTAAAACAATACTGCTATCATCAAAGTTCTTTTCGTTTTGCGCAAAAGTTGAAATCGATATTAATGAACAAAAGAGAACGAGTAGTAATTTTTCCATAGAGCTATATATTTAAAATTATGTACAAATATAAATATAAAAAAAGCTCCAAGTATTTCTATTGAAGCTTTTTACAAAAAAAAATAACGCTGATTATTTAAAAATCCACCTATAAATATCGTTTCCGTTAGCAAATAAAACTAGCGCGATAAGTATAAAGAAGCCGACCATTTGGGCGTACTCCATAAATTTTTCATTCGGCTTTCTACCACTAACCATTTCGTAAAGCAAGAATACTACGTGCCCACCATCTAAAGCTGGAATTGGCAGAATGTTCATAAATGCTAGTATAATGGAAATAAGTGCAGTGGTTTCCCAAAAGCTTGCCCAGTTCCATGCATCTGGGAAAAGGTTTCCTATGGCCCCAAATCCACCAACTTGTGTTGCTCCTTTTGACGTAAATACATATTTAAATTGCGTAACGTAGTCTGTAAGAATATTAATACCATATCCAAAACCTCCGGCAATGCTTTCTCCAAGTGAATAATCTAAATGTGTCGCTTTACCTACAAATTCATAGTGATTTATGCCAAAAAGCCCGTCCTCATTTGCGATGACATCAATGTTTTTAAGCTCACCATTTCTCGAAACTACTAATTTTTGAGGCTCTCCGCTCTTTTTCAGAGAATTTTCAGTAAAATCATTCCAGTATTTGACTGGTCTATCGTTGATTGAAACAATGATATCACCTTTTTCGATGCCTGCTTTTGCTGCAGGATAATCGGGAAGGATGGTATCGATAACAGGTTCGCGTGCCAATTGGAACGGTTTCCTAATATCTTCTTTAAACATTTTTAGACCTATATCTTCTGGTACTACAATATTTTCAGTCGAGCCATCTGTATGGGCAACCTCAATAGTTTCTACGTCTCGAAGAAAGAGATGTTTATTAATATCGGTTTTGTTCTGAAATTCCTTGCTGTTTACGGTAAGTATCTTATCGCCATCTCGAAATCCCATTTCTTCAAATTCCTTTACCACGGCAAAACCTTGTGGCATATCCTCATTGGTCATAATATTTCTTCCGTAGAAATACAAAAGACTCATGTATATTACAAAACCAACAATGATGTTTACCGTAACACCGCCAAGCATAATGATTAATCGTTGCCAGGCCGGTTTGCTCCTAAACTCCCAAGGTTGCGGTGGCAATGCCATCTGCTCCTTGTCCATACTTTCATCGATCATTCCAGAAATCTTAACATAACCTCCTAGAGGAAGCCAGCCAATTCCATATGTAGTTTCACCTATCTTCTTTTTGAAGAGTGCAAATTTTACATCAAAAAACAAAAAGAATTTTTCAACGCGTGTCTTAAAAATTTTTGCAGGTATAAAATGCCCCAATTCGTGAAGGACTATAAGTAGAGAAAGGCTTAACAGTAATTGTATCGCTTTAACAGCAAATGGAGTCATATTTTCTTAATTATATTCTATTAATTACTCGAGAAGGCAAGCTTTCAAAAATCGAACCCAAAAAAATATGCTGACAAAAATTGCAGCAATATCTGGAATCACTTACCAAAATTAACGCACAAAAGTACTGTTTTAATGAACGCAAAAAAAATAAGCGAGACAGATCTCGCTTATTTGAAATTCAACCACAAATGTCTTGCTATCCTAGCTTTATCTTTTAATGACTTTTTTAACTATCAAACCTGAAGTCGACTTGATCTCGACAAAGAGCAACCCGTTTGAAAAGTTAGAAATATCAATTCCTTCAGATCCTTCAGAAGAATAATCTTTTTTATAAAGATGCTGGCCCAATAGATTAAATATTGAAACAGAATATATTTCTACTTCTGAGGGTTTATCGATAAATATCTTGTTCTCTGCTGGGTTAGGATATACCTGCAATGCATTTTCGAAATTAAAATCACTGTTCGCCAATATTACATCATTGTATCCCGTAACAATATCATTTTCAGGATCTATAATAATCTGCTGAACTTGGAAACCAACATTTTCATAAAAATCTTGATCGTTTACGTTATTGCTAAGCACTATATCCTTTGTTTGGCCTTGCGTCCCTAAAAATCTGATTGGCAAATCGGTTTCAAAATAAGAAACGGACGGATCGCTCTGAATTTGTGAAATATTCAGTGTCACATTTTCGCCATCGGTTTGATTATAACCTATCCTGAAAGTTGGATACCCTTCGCCATAGATCCAATCATTAAAAAATTCCATAAGATCTTGGCCGCTAATGGCTTCCATTTCTGCGCGAAAGTCTGCTGTCTTCGCATAACCATACGCAAGTTGTGGATTGTTAAGATAATTTTTGAGTCCTTGAAAAAAATTGGCGTCACCTACTTTTTTTCGAAGCATATGCAATACCATTGATCCTTTGTTATACGTCAATCGACTGCTAAAAATTCTCCCAACGGATGTGGTGTCCTGCGATGGCACATAAACTGAGCCATATGTTCTAGATGTAATGGATGACGTTTGGTTCTGTTTCCAACTTTTAAATGCATTATTGCCGTCAAAATTTTCAATAACCATTCCAGACATATACGTTGCAAAACCTTCATTTAGCCAGATATCTTGCCAACTTCCGCAGGTAACCTTATCGCCAAACCATTGGTGCCCGAGTTCGTGGGCTATCAATCCACGATTAAAATTATTCATAAAAGAAACTGTGGTATGTTCCATTCCCCCGCCCCAACCAAATTGTGCGTGACCATACTTTTCATCGGCAAATGGATATTCGCCAACCAAATTGGTGTAGAAGTTCATAATATTGACAGTTACTGGAGTATTACTTTGAGCATATTGCAGATCTTCTGGATAGACATAGTTTACAATGTTGAACGGATTGCCATTATTGGCAACCTGATGACTGTAAACGCTATAATTAGTAACTGCAAATGCGATCAAATAAGCTGGAATGGCATATTGGTGCTTGTAATGTGTTGTCTTTGAATTTCCCTGAACAGTCTGCCCGATTTCCAATCCGTTGGAAACCGCCATATATTCCTCGTTCTGGTTGTTGTAACGCGGTGTAGTTATATATACATCGATCTTATCTATCTTATCATTAAGATCTTGTTTACAAGGCCACCAAGCTTTAGCACCGAAAGGTTCAGAAAGCGTCCACATTATAGGGTCGCCATTGTGTGTCGTACTCTCAAAAGAACCAAAGCCGGAACTTACAGGATCACCGGAATAACTAACGGTCAATGAATCCAAAACACCTTGATTTTGTGACTGTGGAAGAGTAACAACCAATTCCTCATTGCCATTTCTTGTAAAAGGTATTGAAGCGCCACGTTGGGTTACGTTAGAAACGTTCATATTATTAGCAAGATCGAAAGTGATGGTATTTAAATTCTCCTTAGCGACAAAATAAGAAGTGATCTCTCCAGAAATAAATGATTGTGCGGGATCTACATTTAATCTTAATCGATGATACTTGAGATCATAATTGCCGGTATTGGCATTTATACGTTGACCGAACAATGGCATGGCAGCTTTTGCTTCGGCTTCACTAATAGATCCGGTTCTAGATTCTTGAGTAAAACCCATTATTGGAATCAACAAAAGAAGAAATAGTAATTTTGATTTCATAATAAAAAATAAAGATGTTAAAAGTATCAAATTTGTAGGTCGCAGCGATTAATTTTGTCGAATATTTTTCTGAAACCTCGCAAATCCTAATACGATGTTGAAATTTTTCTCAAAGTACAAGATCTTCGGTATCACGATGTTGCTGCTCTCCATCATTATCATTACCATAATCTATAATATCTATGACCAACCAAAATCACTTCCAGTATGGCAACCTGCGGAAGTAAATAGGGAATTGGTAGATAGCACTCTTTATTACACCAAAAAATACCATACAGTCGCAGATTTTTCGCTTACCAATCAAAATGGTGAAACAATAACTCAAAAGGATTACGCCGGAAAAATCTACGTTGCAGATTTTTTCTTTACAACCTGCCAGACTATCTGCCCAATTATGACAGACCACATGTTTGAGATTCAAGAAAGGCTAAAGGAGAATAATGATGTTAAATTACTATCACATACGGTAATGCCAGAAGTGGACAGCGTTGCACAACTTAAAAAATACGCAATAGAAAAAGGGGTAGATGCTTCTAAATGGAACTTGGTTACAGGTGATAAAAAAGAAATCTATGCTCTTGCCAGAAAATCTTATCTCGCCGCAAAAGACAATCCCTATAAAGCAAATGATCTAATACATACCGAAAACTTTGTACTAGTAGATGCTAAGAAAAGAATACGCGGATTTTATGATGGTACAGATCCTGAAGCGATCGACAGGTTGTTGGAGGATATTGAAATCTTGGAGAAAGAATGAGTTATGAGTTATGAGTTAAATTTCGAATAACTTTTATTTCTATCGTATTAATAAATATAATGTTATTCAGAGTTTATCATATAAAATTTCATTTTTTAACATTGTATTACTTCAATACTAGAATTTTAATTACTTAAGGCAAATTTAATTTTGATATCAGCTTCGATTTCAGTTTCATCTTCGATTTCGATTTCTTAAAGGTCTTAACATAAAATGTTTTTCCGCTATATACAAATCGTTTACTTTTGCGTTGTTTAAAATCAATCTAAATAATAATAATGCTTACCATTGCCTCGTTAAAAAAAGGACAGCGCGCTGTTATAAAAGATTTTTCAGTAGATCTTGTTCCTCTTAAACTACTCGAAATGGGCTGTTTGCCAGGCAATGAAGTTTATTTGGTTCAGCAAGCGCCTTTTAGAGACCCATTATATCTTAATATTAACGGAAGTTTTTTAGCCATTCGCAAAGAAACTGCTGCGCAAATTGAAATAGAGCTTATATAATTCTATGTCCAAACAGATAAACGTAGCACTTATAGGAAATCCCAATACCGGTAAAACCTCGGTTTTTAATCGGTTGACAGGTCTAAATCAAAAGGTCGGTAATTATCCAGGCATTACGGTTGAAAAAAAACAGGGCATCTGCAAACTACCTCGCGGCCTAAAAGCACACATCCTGGATCTTCCAGGAACCTACAGCCTAAACGCTTCCTCTTTAGACGAAAACGTTGTTATAGAGTTGCTATTGAACAAAAACGACAAGGACTTTCCTGATGTCGCCATTGTAGTTACCGATATTGAAAACCTAAAGCGGAATCTTTTACTATTTACACAGATCAAGGATTTAGGAATACCTACCATCTTGGCGATAAATATGGCCGATCGAATGGAACGTAAGGCTATTACCTTAGATGTTGAAAATCTAGAAGAGCGTCTTGAAACCAAGATTGCATTGATTAGTTCACGAAAGAATACTGGTTTTGAAAAATTGAAAGATCTGGTTACAAATTATGGAATACTTTCTACAAAATCTTGTGTAAATGCATCCGTAATCGCTCCAGAATATTTTGATAGACTTCGCAACGCTTTCCCAAAGCAAGATCTTTATAAACTTTGGCTGGTAATTACGCAAGACGTAAACTTTGGTAAGCTTGATAGACAAGAATTAAAAGGCGTTGCCAGTTTTCAAACCGAATCTATAAGTAACCTTAAACGTCTTCAGCAAAAAGAAACCATTGCGCGCTACCAATTTATCAATGGAGTATTGAAAGATACATTGAAAATAGATACTGCGAATGCAAAGGATTTTCGAGGTCGTATGGATCGTGTATTAACCCACAAAGTTTGGGGTTACGTAATTTTCTTCGGAATATTACTGCTTATTTTTCAGGCAATTTTCGATTGGAGCAGCTACCCAATGGATTTTATAGACCGAAGTTTTGCGTCTTTAAGTGAGTGGTCCCAGAACGCGCTTCCGCCAGGCGATTTTACCGATCTTATTTCTGAAGGTATTATTCCCGGTCTGGGCGGTATCGTAATTTTTATTCCGCAGATTGCGTTTTTATTCCTCTTTATTTCCATTTTGGAAGAAAGCGGTTATATGAGTCGCGTGGTATTTTTAATGGATCGTGTAATGCGGCGTTTTGGCCTTAGCGGAAAAAGCGTGGTGCCGCTTGTAGCTGGAACTGCTTGTGCCATTCCTGCTATTATGGCTACACGTAATATCGAAAATTGGAAAGAAAGGCTAATAACTATTTTAGTAACTCCTTTTACCACTTGTTCCGCTAGATTGCCGGTTTACCTTATTATAATCGCTCTTGTAATTCCAGATACTAGAATTCTGGGAATTTTTAGTTTACAAGGACTTACATTAATGTTTATGTATCTTCTTGGTTTTGGGGCAGCCATTTTTTCTGCTTGGATTTTAGACAAGATGTTAAAAATAAGCAGTAAAAGTTTTTTTGTAATTGAAATGCCAAATTACAAAGTGCCATTATTTAAAAATGTATTTATAACTGTAGTTGAAAAAACGAAAGCTTTTGTCTTGGGCGCTGGAAAAATTATCCTCGCAATTTCAATAATTCTTTGGGTTTTGGCGTCTTATGGACCAAGTAAGTTTAAAAATGCTAAAGAAATTGTGGAAGAAGAGTATGCTGAGCAAAATCTTTCGGAATCGGAAATTGCAATGCACATAGAGTCTTATAAACTAGAAAACTCATATATAGGTCATGTTGGGCATTTTATAGAACCTGCCGTAAGTCCTTTGGGTTACGATTGGAAAATAGGTATTGCCTTAGTAAGCTCATTCGCTGCGCGCGAAGTTTTTGTTGGCACTTTGGCAACCATTTATAGTGTTGGCAGTGATGATGAACAAACCATAAAAAATAGAATGGCGGCAGAAACAAATCCTGTATTGGGCGGTCCATTATTCAACTTTGCTAGTGGCGTTTCACTATTGCTCTTCTACGCTTTCGCCATGCAATGTATGAGCACGCTCGCCATTGTAAAACGTGAAACCAACAGCTGGAAATGGCCTATGTGGCAACTTTTTGTAATGAGCGGTATTGCGTATGTTGTGGCTTTGGCGGCGTTTCAGGTTTTGAAGTAACCTCTAATTTGATTTAAGAACCAAGAAACAGGACGAAAAAGAAAAGAGGAAACAGAGAAGAGAAAAAAGAAAATTTGTTAGAGGAAATAATATTAATTATCGTAATACAAAGTCAAAATAAGCAACGAACGCGCAACAGATCAAAGATCAAAGAACTAAGACTAAAATTTTTTTGCTTAAATTTGTAATACTATGCAAACAATACTTGTAATTATAACTTTTATACTAGCTACAGGCTATCTTTTTAAGAAGTTCGTGTGGGCTCCTGTATTTGAAAACCGCAAAAAATCTATAAATACTTTAGACGGTGGAAAAACCAAATGTGGCAAAAAGGACTGTGGTTGCCATTAATATGCATAATTTCTAAAATCTAGGAAATTGGTTAATCAACAATATAATACTTATTCCGTTTTTTATTTTTTTTTCCTAAATTAAAAGCTACAGAAGTAGAAAGCCCAAAATAATCGCCAGAATTTTTATATTCGCCTTCCAAACGTGGCGTTACTAAAAGGTTTCCTGCAACATATCTTCCAGAATACGTATTTATAATATTCTTGTTATAGGTAAATCCTGCATATAAAAGCATCTTTTTTAAGGTAAAATAAAAACCTGTGCCAAATGTTAATTGTGGGTAAAGACCTGTTTCTGTAGTTATAATTTCCAATAAGAATATCTCTCTAAATTCCATTGCTTCTTCATCTATAGTGGCTATAGAATAACTCAATTGATTCGGAGAAAGATAGGTAAGTTTTGCGGCCAACGATGCAGCAAGATATGTGCGAGATGCAACTTGTGTTGTAAATTGTGCTTCTAAAGGTATCGTAAAACTAAATCTTCCATTTGAAAGTTCATTAATCTTAAAATATTGATCTTCATCAAAAATAATATCTTCAGCTTTAAAATTTGCACTTAAATGATAACCTGGCTGTAAGCCTAAAATAAATCCTGTTTTAAAGTTCCACGCTCCACGATCTAAAAAACGATACGTAAAACCTAAATTCCCTGTGAAGGTATTATACGTTGTTAAATCTATTTCTGGAGCTTGGGGATCTGTTGTGTTTTTCTCAAATATAATAGGTTCTAAAACCCAAGCTGTTTTACGGTAGCCCTTAAAAAGGTCATTGGACTGTGCTGTTGAAATTAGCGTAACAAAAAATAAGGGTGCTATTAGCACCCTTAAAACTATATTTCTTTTTAAGTACATCAAAGCTTAATTTAAGTTTAATGTAAAGTATTGGCCACCTATAATATATTTGCCCGCCAGTTCATTATCCTTTGTTTGTCTATCTGGAAAAGCGCCCCAAGATTCATAGCGCTGTACAAGTTTTTTCTTACGCTTGCTTTTAAATCCTGCATCAAAATTATTTAAAAATGAGCAATCGTTTTTATATATTTTACCTGTACTACCAACTTGCAGATCGCGACGGTGTTTTTTCCAACGCCCATTTTCCTTTTTTAGGGAAGTCATTCTAGATCGAGAAACCGCTTTAAAGGGATATGATCTAAAAGCAATCTTTACTTCCGCACGTCTGTTTGTTGCATAAGGGTTTGTATGTGTTTTTGCCTTTCTTACACAACCACCACCGAAATTTTCAGTATTATTGCTGTTATCGATTTCGATTGTAGCATCTATACTAACCGCAGCATCATTCAATACCGTTAGATCGCCGTTATTATATCTATCAAGTTTTTCAAGGCTTCCATCACTTATATTTAGATATCCGTCCTTTACAACCTTATAAATATTTTGGTTTATCTTTATTTCTCCTAGTTCGTTCATAAGTGCCATCATAGATTCATCAAAGCCGTATTGAAGTTTATCGTTCGGGTTTGCATTTTCATCTAAAATGTCATTGTTCAACCAGATTTCTTCTTCGGCAAGAAACTTTCTGCGCAAGGAATTTGTAAGTCCATTGGCGTTTTCAAAATCTGTTATAGGTTTTTCTGAATCGAAATTCAATTGAACTTCCTTTGCATCCAATTGATCGTCTGTAAGATTAGCCCATTGCTGTACAAAAGCATCGTCCCAAACTTCAGATTGATCTTCCAACTGTTCAGCTAGAGCTTCAAAGGTATCTACGTCTGGGAATTCAAGAATAATTACTGGATCACGTCTTCCATTTACACTTGAATTTCCGTATTGCATGACTTTAAAATTGCTCTCAGTCTTAATCACTTTCACATAGAAACCTTCTATGGATTTTGGGTTTTGTTCTGAGGAAATAGCATTATCTTCTTTTAATTCTGGACTACATTTGTAAAAAGCGAAAAGTGCACAAATAAAAACACAAATAATAAATATTTTTTTCATAATTAAGTTAATTAAGTTAGATTTTAATAAAATATTGTTAATTTATAGAATAACAAAT
>Ga0115567_10006439_pt1 | contig 11233 bp, 9 predicted proteins | sample COGITO_mtgs_1204_2_FD_88679 | JGI IMG/M metagenome (GOLD analysis project Ga0115567, IMG submission 88679) | Pelagic marine microbial communities from North Sea - COGITO_mtgs_120412 | ecosystem: Environmental > Aquatic > Marine > Epipelagic | place: Germany:Helgoland, sampling site Kabeltonne... | reverse complement strand
GACTTGCTGCGCGGTAAGTACAGTGATCCAAACGACCCAGGTCATATTCCTCACTCCCAAGCGTTGTCCACGGCGCTGTCAGGGACTTTAGGGTTAGGTAATATCGCTGGAGTGGCGATCGCCATAAGTATGGGCGGTCCGGGGGCGGTATTTTGGATGTGGGTGACTGCTATCGTGGGCGTTTCCACTAAGTTTTACACGGCATCTTTGGCGGTAATGTATCGAGGCCAGGATGGAGATGGAATGCTTCAAGGTGGCCCCATGTATGTTATTAGGGAGGGGATGGGTCATCGCTGGTATCCTTTGGCAGTGTTATTTGCTTTAGCTTGTACTATTGGTGCGTTGCCTCTTTTTCAGGCTAATCAATTTATCCAATTACTTCGAGATGTGGTGGCAATTCCAGCAGGAATAGCGACTGCTGAGAATCACTTCGTTTTTGACCTTGTTTCTAGTTCCGTGGTGGCTGTTCTAGTAGGTTTAGTTATTGCTGGTCGCATTGAGCGTATTGGTCGAATCACGGTGAGGCTAGTGCCGGCCATGGTGCTACTTTATCTCTACATGACAATTACAGTGCTCTATACGTTTGCTGCAGATATTCCAGCAACGCTGATGTTGATTGTGACTGATGCGTTTACGGGTGAGGCGGTTGCGGGAGGTTCTATTGGTGCGGTCATTTTGATCGGAGTGCGTCGAGGGGCTTTTTCTAATGAAGCAGGTATTGGTACTGAATCTATGGCTCATGGGGCGGCGAAAACCCAAGAACCCATAAGAGAAGGTATTGTTGCTATGGTTGGGCCCGTGGTAGACACCTTGGTGGTCTGTACCTGTACGGCGTTGATTATATTACTAACTGGTGTTTGGCAAAGTGCGGAAGGCGCAGAGGGTGTAACACTTACTGCGCGGGCAATTGAGCAGGTATTCCCAGTTACTGGAATATACCTGCTACTGATTATGGTCGGTTTGCTGAGCTTTAGCACTATGGTCACCATGTGGTTTTATGGGGCTAAGTGCACTGGATTCCTGCTTGGATCGCACCGACAGCACTACTACACGCCTATTTATTTGGCCTTATTACTCGGGGGCGCGGTGGTTTCGATGGATATCGTCAACGGGCTGATTTTGGCGACTTACGCGACGATGGCAATACCCACAATGATTTCTGCTTTGTATTTAGCGCCTAAGGTAAATCAGGCGGCAAATATTTACTTTGCGAAACTTCGTCAGAAAGATTAATTCAAAGCAACTCTTCAATATTTTTAGAGATCGCCTCAGGTTTAGTGACTGGCGCAAAACGCTCTATCACTTGGCCGTCACGATTGACTAAAAATTTGGTAAAGTTCCATTTGATACTGTCTGTAATAAGCCCTTTGGCTTGTTTTGTAAGATGTGCATACAGGGGGTGCTGGCCAGAACCATTCACTTCAATTTTACCCATCACAGGGAAGCTAAGCCCGTAGTTTAGTTGGCAGAATTCTTGTACAGCTGCATTACTTCCTGGTTCCTGCGCACCAAATTGATTGCAAGGCATAGCAACGACGACCAATCCGCGCTCGCTGTATTTGTCATGAAGCCTTTGCAAACCTTCGTATTGAGGGGTAAAGCCACACTTACTCGCAGTATTAACAATCAAGACCACTTTTCCTTGATAGTCTCTTAAAGATTGCTGGTCTCCTGAGCTGGTTGGCACTGAAAAATCATAAATAGATTGAGTCTCTGACACAGTGAATATCCTTCTGTCTTGAATTGATGATTTGAATTATTTAAAAGAATGCTCTGGTGCTGGAAAAGTTCCAGAACGGACTTCATTACCAAAGGCGGTAATAGCGTCCTGAATACTGTTAGATTCCTTAAGGAAGTCCTTAGAAAACTTGGGTAAACGCTGTGAAATCCCTAACATGTCTTGCAGAACGAGTACCTGTCCATCAGTACCAGGCCCTGCTCCAATACCGATGACGGGAATATTGAGGGCAGCACTTAAATCGTCACCTAGGGATGAAGGCACACATTCGACGACCATAAGATCAGCGCCCGCTTCTTCTAGAATTAACGCTTCTTTTATCATTTGGTCGGCGGCATGATCGTCTTTACCTTGCACTTTATAGCCGCCAAGCTTGTGAACTGACTGTGGAGTAAGACCAACGTGACCGCACACAGGAATACCTCGCTCAGTCAGCAAATAAACGGTATCTGCCAGCCACTCTCCCCCTTCTAACTTAACCATTTGCGCGCCTGCTTGCATAATAACGGCAGCGTTATCAAGCGCGTTGACCTCTGTAGAGTAAGACATGAACGGCATATCACTGACCAAAAGGGAGCGTTTGTTGCCTCGTTTAACGGCTGCGGTGTGGTATGCCATTTCATCAACGGTAACAGGAATAGTGCTATCACAGCCTTGGATAACATTGCCTAATGAATCCCCTACTAATGAGACTTCAATGCTAGAGCTTTCGATTAAACGAGAAAAAGTGTAGTCATAGGCAGTCAAAACTGCGAACTTCTCGTCGTTTTCTTTCATTGCATTTAAGGTACTTATGGAAATTGTCTTCATGTTTTAAATCTCAGCTTACGCTTAATCTGGTCTCCCAAGGTACTAAGTTTCTTCTAGGAAGACAAGGAGGAGACGGCTAGTTTTTCATCAATTGGCTGGGGATTGTAGTAGTGCCGCCCTGATTGAGTCTGCAGTATGTGTCGCACTAAATTATGATAATCGCTTTCACTTTTAGCCAGATCAATCACTGAGGTGTTAACGATAAGTAGAGGGGTATCGTCATAGTGATAGAAAAACTGTGTATAAGCATCATTCAGTTGCTGGAGATAGGACTCTTCAACAGGCTTCTCTATTTCATTACCTCGCTGTTGGAGTCGCTTATAAAGCGTGGCTGTTGGTGCCTGTAGGTAGATCACTAAGTCAGGTTTAGGAAGGTCAGTAATTATATTTTCATAGACTGTTTGATAGAGACGATATTCATCATCATCCAGAGTGACTCTGGCAAATAATGGGTCTTTCTCAATGAGAAAATCAGAGATTCTGACCTGTTGAAAAATATCCCCCTGCCGCAAAGCCTGCAGTTTTTGCATTCGTTGGAACAAAAAGTGGAGTTGGAGCGGCAGTGCGTAGGTACGACGATCTTTATAAAATCGCTCCAAGAATGGATTTGTCTCCGGTTCTTCTAGCAGAATGTCATAATTAAAACTGGCAGCCAGGCGTTTAGCTAAGGTTGTTTTTCCCACACCAATAGGGCCTTCAACGCCTATGTAGCTGGGAATTGATATGGTCGAACGCTCTAAGTTTAGATTTAAAAATAGACTATCGTCCACAACTAACCCCTATGTTGGTGAGGGCAAACCCCTACAGTTTCACGATACCTTGATCAGAACACTTTGCCAATAGATCAGCAGTGCTTTTACCATTTGCAGAGGAAAAATTTGGCTTAAGCTCTAGCAATGGAACTAACACGAAGGCTCGCTCTTCAATTCGCGGATGCGGAATGATCAGTCTGGTATTGTGGATGCTTTGTTGTCCAAAGATCAATATATCCAAATCTAATGTTCGCGCTCCCCAGTGCTCTTTGCGTTCTCGACCATGTTCATTTTCAATTTGTTGAAGGTAGTCCAGCAATGCTAGGGGTGTGAGACTCGTTTTCACTTGAGCTACCGCATTAATAAACTCTGGTTGGTTTTGTGGGCCTACCGGGCTTGTACGATAAAAGCAGGAACTATTTAGTTGATGTATCTTTGGATGATCAGAAATTTCTGCTAAAGCGTTTTGAAGTTGCTGTTGCGGGTCGTCCATCGAGCCAGAAAGATTGCTACCGAGACCAATATAGACAGTTTCCATCAGTTGTCAGTCTGCTTTTTCTTTTTTGGACCTCTATGTCTTCGTCGCTTTTTCCCTGAGTTGCCCATTGCCTCGGACATTTTAAGCTGTTCTTCTGGACTAACTTCTTGATATTTGGTCCACCAATCTCCTAAACCATCCAAATCTTCTCCAGCCTGTTCGCGTAATAAAACAAAATCATACCCGGCGCGAAAGCGAGGATGCTCTGAGAGTCTTTTTGCTCGTTGACCTCCGCGTCTTGGTAGTTGCAGTTGGAGATCCCATATTTCTCGCATTGGAATGGTAAAGCGTTTCGGGATGGCGGTAATCATAATTTGTTTGGCAATGACTTCTGAAGCTGCCTTACCTTGAGCATAGTTGGGCGAATGACCCTGAGATCTATAGTGAGATGCCAGTTTTTCTACCGCGGGCCAAAGTAAGGCTGCATATATAAATGCCGGTGTTACTCTTTTATTGGAGCTGATACGGAGATCGGTGTTGATAAATGCCTGTTCAAATAGCTGGTTAGCATTGGAGCTTCCATCTTTAGCTAATCTACTTGCTTGGGGAGCAATATAGTCAAACAATTGATATTCCCGAAGCAAGGCATAGGTGGCTGCGCCATACCCACTCATAAATAACTTTAGGGTTTCATCAAAAAAACGTGGTGGCGACACATGGCTTAAGTCGGAGCAAAGATTACGCATTGGCTTGGCTGTTTTGCTTTCAATACCAAACCCTAATTTAGCGGCAAATCGTGCGACTCGTAATAAGCGCACAGGATCTTCTCGATAGCGTGTGGAAGGTATGCCAATCATTCTAATGGTTCTATTATCAATATCACTCAAGCCATCAGTGAAGTCATGGATAGTATTGTCGCTTGGGTCGTAATAAAGTGCATTTACGGTAAGGTCGCGCCGGCTGGCATCTTCACTAACATTACCAAAAACATTATCTCTGGTTAGCATACCGCTTTGACTCTGCTGTCTGAGGCCTGAGCCCTTATCGTTAGAGCCTAAATCGCTCTCTTCGTTGGAGCGAAACGTTGTTACTTCGATTAATTCTCTGCTAAATTGCACATGAACAATTTGGAATCGTCTCCCAATAATCCGGGAGCGACGAAATAACGCTTTGATCTCAGATGGCTCAGCGCTAGTAGCGACATCAAAATCTTTAGGGATAATATCAAGCAGAAGATCTCTAACTGAACCGCCCACGACATAGGCTTCATATCCTGCGCGTTGGAGCGTTTCAACCACTCTTCGTGCATCTTTACTAACCATGTTTGGTTTAAGAGAGTAGAGTCCAGCATCAACGACAGACGGGCTTAATTTAGTATTTTTCTTGTCGAACAAATTGGTGATGCGTTTAAGCATTGAGTGCGGACCGGTAGCGTTTCTGTGGACGGTAGTTTATCAGAGGATAAGTTCTTGGGTGTGACTTATTAACTACTTCATTCCTTTGCTTCATTGATTGGGATATTAAACGACCTGATGCAAAAAGGGGATGCCGCAAGACAACCCCTTTTAAATGAGCTTTGAGGCCGGAGCCTGTCAAACCCTTTCGCAATCTAACGTTATTATTATTATTATTATTTATTATTATTATTAACCATACATAAAGTCTGGTCTTTCCATTTTAATTATAAATCTACTGACTTCAAGCATTTAGCCTATCTTTTTACGCATAATTCACTAAAAAATTATTTTTTGTTTCGGGTGATTCCTAGCTTATTCCGTCTCTCCCAAAGGCTCTTGCGACTAATACCGAGTTTTCCTGCTAGCACGGTTTCACTCATCTGGTCTTGATTTTCAGTAACAAATGCAGCGAAGTATTCTTCGAGTGACATAAAGTCTGCACCTTTTGAAGAATGTGATGTAACCTCAGACAGGTTGTCTGTTTTGTCTTGATTTTGTGCAGTATTTGAAAGAGCTCGCTTTACTGACTGGATCAACTCTTCGTGATCAAAAGGTTTAGAAATATAGTCAGCTGCGCCCTGTCGCATAATGTCTACTGCCGACCTGAGGCTGGCATAGCTTGTCATTATGATGACAGGAACTGCCCCTGCTAAATTGATAAGTTCAGAGCCAGGGTTACCTGGAAGCCTAAGGTCACTAATAATTAGATTAAATTCTTTGATGTTATATCGACCCAGCGCTGCTTTTACACTCACCGCATCATTCACTACATAGTTATGTCGCTCTAATAACTTAACCAGAGAGGTTCTTATGATCTCTTCATCTTCGACAACTAAAATTTTCGAAAGCGGTTGGTTCATCGTCTTGCACTATTCATAGAAACTGAACTCACTTGGATATATTCTCATGCCTGATTTTCAGGTTTATTAAAAGTCAAAGCAACGGTGGTGCCGCAGGTATTATTCTCAGCAGGACTGTTTATGGTAATGTCGCCATCAAGTCCTTTTACAAGATTAAATACTACCCAAAGACCCAAGCCTGTGCCTTTTCCAGGATCTTTAGACGTCACGAAGGGTTCAAACAGTTGAGACTGAAGGCTTTGTGTGATGCCAGTTCCAGAATCATTAATGGTGATCCTTATCTTGCCATCCGCCTCAGTTGCCAGGATAGTGACCTCGCTATCTGCTGTTGAAGCGTCTCGACTGTTACTGAGAAGGTTAAGAAAAACCTGTATTAGTTGATGGTAGTCCCCAAGAATCTCAAAATCAGATGGTATATTAGCCTTAAATTGAACCTGGGATGCATTGTTCCCTAGAGTTAAAAGTTGGATTGTTTCTTCAGCTACTTCATGCAAATTTACTCGCTGTAAATTCTTAATTATAGATTTCTCTCCGCGGGAAAAATTAATCAGAGATTCAACAATTCGATTGATGCGGCTGGTTTGTGACAGAATGTGCTCGGCTGTTTCAAGAACTTGCTTAGAATCACTTTCATGCTCAAGGTTTTGCGCCAAGCAGGCGATACCCGTCACTGGATTACCAATCTCATGGGCGACACCAGCAGCAAGACGACCCACCGAAGCTAGCCGTTCGTTGTTGATAGACTTCTGTATCAAAAGTACTGATTCAGTTTTTTCCTCGATAAGTAAAATGACTTCGTCATTGATATCATCAATTGGCACCCCTGTAGATTTCTGGAAGGTAAACCAGCGTCGTTTTCCATTGAGTTCCATAGAAACATTGTCGCGAATAATGTCGTCACTGGCCACAAAACCAGTAATCTCCTTATTCCAGGGCTCAGGTAAGTCAGCGATTGAGCTGCCAAAGGCACTGCTGTTATCAAGGTTGGTATATTCCGAAATTGCCTCATTCCATTTTAAAATTTCACCGTTTTGGTCAAGAGAGACAATACCAATGGGTAATTTATCTAAAATTTCTCGATGATGAACTCTGAGCTTATTGAGCTCACTAGCGATACCCGTTAATTGATTACCATGAACGGCAAGAACTGATTCAAGAACAAAAAGATCTTCTGGTTGATTACTTAATGATTTTGGTGGCGGGAATGCCTCGCTCATAACGTTTTCTGTGGTAAGAACACCAAGACGCATGTTAAGGGATGCGTTAATAGTATCCCTTATCTGTCTTAGAGCAGCTGGTCTTGCTTCATCGGCATCGAATCCTAGCGTCTCTAGAGCATTTTTCACTTCGATATTGGCATCTTCACCGAGTACAAAAAATAATTTTTGAGTGAGCTCCTCGACTGTTTTTTGACCCAGCTCCACACGGATAGGGATATACACGTTGTCAGCCATACAAATCGATGCATAGGTATTTTCTTTCTCATCCATTTTGGTAAATATAGAAAACAAAGTACAAAGGGTAATGTTCAGTAATAATGCTTCGATGGCCCAAACTTCCCAAGCTTGCATGCCAAACAGCAGTGATTTCCCAATGATGGGAATCTGCCACTCCCAATCTCCGAATATTAATGGAAGCGCTAATGAAATTAGCCAAAGAAACATGCCTCCAATGAGACCGGCAATAAAACCCTTACGATTGGCCTTGGGTAGGTACATCGCCGCTATTAGACCTGGGGTAAGTTGGGCTAGACCCGAAAAGCCAACTAAATATAAATCGATAATACTTCGAGACTTTATACTCAGGCTTAAAGTAACAAAAAACAGCATTAGTCCGACTGCCAGAGCCAGATGAGTGCGCGTAATCCAATAAGATAAATTGATTTGTTGAGTTAAATTCTTATCGGGTAAAATCATACTGTTTAGTATCATACGACTGCCCAGTATCGTTAAGCTAGAACAAACAGCGATGGATAAAAGCAAAATACTGGCGAGGCTGAGGCTGGCGACTACAGGCTGGTTCATCATTATCGGCAGGGCGAAAAGATACTCTTGAAATGATGAAGATGATTCTAGGTTAAGTCCACTCCAAAGCATTGGGTACAAGGGAATACAGGCTAAAAGTATTATTAGGGGATATGCCCAGGATGTCATGCTGGCTTGGCGATCAGTAATAGTTTCAGTGACCAGAACATTAAAGTTCGTGGGGAACGACAGACCTGCAGCAAGGAAAATAATAAAGAGACTGTAGGAAGTGTCTAACCGTTTTATGGTCTCTTGTTGCCCACTCAGTATCACCCATGAGTCCATTGCCTCAAGACCACCAAAACTATTACCGATACTGATCCACGCTGAAATCGCCAAAGCGACTAAGAGAAGTGCACCTGCGGTCGCTAAAATGAGTCTCAAATTGCTTTGAGCACCGGATTTAATCGTGTAATGGCATATCAACCCCACGACACCTAGCATAGTCACTAGTGTCATTATCTGCATATCACTATTGAAAATAATATTTATTACCGAGGAGGCAGCCAGCAGTTGAGCAAATATGAGTGGAACTATCGCCAGAATAGTTGCAATCGTGGCTGCAATAGCTACTTTCCTGCCCCTGTATCGAAACGTCAAGAAATCCACACTGGTTGCTAATCTAATGACATTACTTAGCCTGCGAATAGGAAAGAGAACCAGCGGTGCTATAACAAACACTAATGAGAATGCAAACAACGCAATTATCATGCTGTAGCCATAACGGCCGGCCATTTCAATCGAACCCATGGCCATAAGTACTCCGGAACTAGCTAAAAGAGCTAGAGTCAGAATAATATTTTCACTTCCCTTAGTATTCCAAGAGGCGATAACTCTAAGGAGGATGTATCCTAAGATAATTATCGCAATGGTGTAGATGGCCAGTTGAGAATTCATTTTCTCCCTCGCTCACGATTCAATGTATAGACTGAAAAAACCATAAGAGCCCAAACACTAAAAGGCCTAAACCAATGGCCACTGGGCTCCATTGCCCATTGAAAGGAAAGGGGGAAGACAACAATGCACAGCAAAAGTAGAGTTGCGACTAACCGATAATTAAACATAAGTATGACTTAAAAAAACTTGTTGTATGGCTGACTCGATTGTTGATGGTATTGAAGGTTGCCTCTCAAAGCAAACCCAGCCATTGGGCAACGAGGATACTAAAATCCCTCGGGAGCAGTTAAGGTTAATTTAGCAGGTACTTGTGTTTGGTCCCAGTGATCAATAGCCCAGGTCAGAATATGGCCAATTGTCAGTTGCCGTAGCTCATTTGGGGGCGACTGCTTTAACCAGTTAAGCGCAACCCATAGATTAATTGCCTCCTGCCCATAGGGCAGTCCTGCAGCCAGATTTTGCTTGCTCAATTTTTGACCCCACTCATTATTGGCCACTGGCAGATGGGCGTACTGAGGCTGAGAATACCCAAGAATTTTTTGTAAATAGATCTGGCGGGGCGTTGAGTCCAATAGGTCTGAGCCACGCATAATATGAGTAATGCCCTGAAAGTGATCGTCCACTGTCACCGCTAATTGGTACGAGAAAAGGCCATCTCTCCGTCTGACGATAAAGTCGCCCACCTGCGTGTCTAGATGCTGGCTGTAGTGGCCGATAATTTGATCAGTAAATTCGATTGGTTGTTGCGAAGGCTTTAAATGGAGTCTGGTCCCATTACCATGAATACTTAGATTCAGAGGCCGACAATGACCATCATATATGCCGTTAAGTTCAGTAATGCGTTTTCGAGAGCATTCACAGTTATATGCAAAATCTTGTTTTTTTAAGTCATTGACGATTTCGGCGTAGTTATCCAATCGGCTACTTTGATAGAGTACTTCGTCATCCCAGAGGAGGCCATGGGCTTCTAGCTGTTTTAGGATATGATCGCTTGCACCTTTGACTTCCCTGGGAGGATCGATATCCTCCATTCGCACTAACCATTTTCCGCCTTGCCGCTTCATATCTAGATAGCTAGCCAAAGCGCATACAAGGGATCCAAAATGCAGAGGACCTGACGGGGAGGGAGCGAAGCGGCCAATAGGAATTGCTTCTGACATGATTTACGCCAACGAGCTTAGGAAAGGTAAAGCTGAGACTAGCTATACTGTGGTCTAGAATCAGCCGCCGGTGAGCTGTTTTTCTTTAATTTCGTCCAACGTTTTGCAGTCAACGCAAAGATCAGCTGTGGGACGAGCTTCTAATCTGCGGATACTTACTTCTATTCCGCATTGATCGCAAAAGCCATAGTCATCCTCTTCAACACGAACAAGAGTCTTATCAATCTTCTTAATTAACTTCCGCTCTCTATCACGAGTGCGAAGTTCCAAACTGAACTCTTCTTCCTGTGTTGCACGATCTGCTGGATCAGGAAAGTTAGCGGCCTCGTCTTTCATGTGGGTTACGGTTCGATCGACTTCTTCCATTAACTCAAGACGCCAGGCTTTTAGAATCTGCTTAAAATGCTCTCGCTGATTTTCATTCATGTATTCTTCGTTCTTCTTTTCCACGTAAGGGCTCAAGCCGTGGAGAGTCACGGAGCTTGCCTTTACCGCCTTTACTTTCTTGGTGGTTTTTGCCTTAGGTTTCGCTTTTTCTTTTGCTGTGGCCATGAATTAAGTCCGATATTGGTCTTGTGCTAAAAAATTTGAGCCGAGTTTATAGAGATTTTTTACTCATTTATCAAGCAATATTTTGTTATTTTAAATATCTATGGATTAAGGAGTAAGGATTGAAGACCTGATAATAGTAGACCATAGTTGCAATAAATAATGGATTATAGACACTTTTATCTTTTAAATTGTTAAATTACAGGGCTGTTTAGATCGGATCTCAACACTATGCAAACTTCACCAATACTATTCCCTGGATCTTTTGTTCGGCGCTATAAACGATTTTTTACTGACATAATTGATGAAAAGGGAAATCTACTGACGGTCCATTGTCCGAATACCGGCTCTATGAAGAATTGTCAGGTAGAGGGATCAGACTGTTGGTATTCGCTATCAGACAATCCGAAGCGAAAGTTACAGGGTACCCTGGAGATTGTAACTACTAGTCATGGTCAATTGGCAGGCATCAATACTTTAAATGCTAATCGCTTGGTCGCAAATGCAT
>Ga0115567_10006434_pt1 | contig 11235 bp, 12 predicted proteins | sample COGITO_mtgs_1204_2_FD_88679 | JGI IMG/M metagenome (GOLD analysis project Ga0115567, IMG submission 88679) | Pelagic marine microbial communities from North Sea - COGITO_mtgs_120412 | ecosystem: Environmental > Aquatic > Marine > Epipelagic | place: Germany:Helgoland, sampling site Kabeltonne... | reverse complement strand
GAGATCCACTATCCTTCGCCGGCAAGAATACGTGAGGCAATCGCTATATAACGCTGTCCGGCGTCTTTCGCTTTCTGCGCGGCTTCAGCCAAGGTCGCGCTTTGACGCGCTTCGGCCAGTTTGATGAGCATAGGCAAGTTTACCCCCGCCAGAACCTCAACTTTGTCTTCGCGCAGCATAGAGATAGCGAGGTTGGACGGCGTGCCGCCAAACATATCGGTCAGCAGGATCACGCCGCGGCCACTTTCCACGGCTTCGACCGCCTTGCGTATATCATCGCGGCGGCGTTCTATATCATCATCTGGACCGATACAGACGGTCTGTATTGCATCCTGAGGGCCAACGACATGCTCTGTCGCGCGCTTTAACTCAATGGCGAGTTCGCCATGTGTAACAATGACCAGACCGATCATGAGGTAATCCGTTTTTCCATTTCTTGGGTAAAACGCTATTTATCGCTGTGGTAAAGGAGTTTTTTTGGCTCGGACTGCGCTTTGCCGACTTTGTTCAGTCGCGACGCCGTTTCGGCTCAACCGGTCCGCCGCCTGACGTCTGACGCGGCACTGTGACGGTAAAGCGCGCACCGATGATCGCGCCCGTCTCATCGATGCGATTCTCGGCGCGGATTGACCCTTTATGCGTCGTGACGATCTGACGGCAAATCGCAAGGCCAAGCCCGGAATGAGAGCCAAACTTCGCGCCTTCAGGGCGCTGAGTGTAAAAGCGGTCAAACACAGTCTCCAAGTTACTCGGCGGAATGCCGGGTCCTTGGTCCATGACCGAGATCGTTACTGTATCGTCATCGGCTTCGGCCTTGATCTTGACGATACCGTCTACCGGCGAAAAGGTCAGCGCATTGTCGATCAGGTTTCGCAGCACTTGCGCAAACGGTGTCTCGAACGCGCGGATAAATACAGGGTCTGTGAGCGCTGTTCCGTCAAGGACATCGGCACCAGGACCTGATTTCGTCTGTTCATAAAAAAGTACAATATTCGAGACGATCTCGGCCACATCGAGCGTTTGCGCCGTATCGCGAGCCAAATTAGCATCAACCTTTGAGGCATCGCTAATATCCGTGATCAAGCGGTTCATCCTCACCACATCTTGCGTGATAATGTCGATAAGCTTGTTGCGATCCGCGTCCGTTTGCGCGACCCGCAACGTTTCAGAGGCAGACCTGAGAGACGTGAGTGGATTCTTGATCTCATGGGCGACGTCAGCAGCAAAATTGGCGATGTCATCGACGCGGCTATAGAGGCCGCGCGTCATATCGCGCATGACAACTGACAGATCGCCGATTTCATCGCGGCGGTGGGAAAGATCGGGAATTGTTTCAAAATCCTGCGGATTGCGCGCCACGCGGTCCGCGGCGCGCGCTAGCTTTCGCATCGGCACGGTAATAAACAGAATCAACGCAAAGGACGACAACAGCGCGGCAAAGACAGCCAGACCAATAATCGGCGCCAAGGCGCGGCGTTCCGCGCTGACAATACCCGACACATCGCGGCTTTCTACCGTCACCGTCCCCAGCACTTGCTGCACGCGGGTGACCGGCTGTGTCGCCATGACAATCAGCGTGTCATCCGCATCATATCGCGCACCGCTGACAGGATTGCCCTGCAAGGCTGAGCGTATATCCGCCTTGAGGTCGCGGCGAAGACGCTCCCGCTTGGCTTTGCGCCACGGCAAATTATGTGTGGCGGAAATCAGGCGTGATCCTATTCCCTGATCGTCTATGTCGAGGGGCGTCGGTTTCCCATCCTCACTAATTTGGATGGGATCAAGTGTGCCGACGACGATCCGGTCATCAAGCTGCTGCGTATCCGCAACAACCCGCCCAGCGCGGTCATGTACACGCACACGCCAGCTCTCGGGCACATTGACGCCGCGGAGCACTTGTTTGGTGTTGGCGATATCGAGCGTGGAAATTTGCCCTGTTCCCGTCGCGCGTTCGCCCATCACCGTGGTGATGGTCGCTGCCAGCGAATTGAGATTATCGACTTTGCCCTGAATCAGACCCTCTTCGAACCGGTTCATGGCCAGTGCGCCAAAAACCAGAATGGTGAGACCGATCAGGTTCGCGGCCAGGATAAGCTGCGTCAGGCGGGAGGAGAGCCAAAAACGCCGCGGCGTGAACCGGCGGCGTTCCTTGCGCGGTTTTCGCGCGCGAGCAGACGTGTCGTCCACAAGGGCAGCCATTGGGACTACGTTAGCTTTCCTTATATTTGTATCCGACGCCATAGAGAGTCTCGATACCGTCAAAGGACTTGTCCGTCTTGCGAAACTTCTTGCGGAGCCGCTTTATATGACTGTCGATGGTGCGGTCATCGACATAAATCTGGTCGTCATAAGCCGCGTCCATTAGCTGGTCTCGCGATTTGACGTAGCCTGGACGTTTGGCGAGCGCCTCCAAAATCAGGAATTCGGTAACCGTCAGACGCACAGAATCGCCGTTCCACGAACAGGCATGACGATTCGGATCGAGCAGAAGCTGCCCGCGCCGGATAACATTTTCGTCGCCCTCTTCAGGCATCGGATCGACGGTCGAGGTCAGCTGCGCGCGGCGAAGGACCGCCTTGATCCGTTCGCCGAGAAGACGCTGGCTAAAGGGTTTCGTTATATAATCATCCGCGCCCATCGAAAAGCCAATGGCCTCATCGAGCTCATCGTCTTTGGATGTCAGGAAAATCACAGGCAAATTTGAGGTCTGACGCAAACGCCGCAGCAGTTCGATTCCGTCCATGCGCGGCATTTTCACGTCGAAAACAGCCAGATCGGGCGGGCTGGCTTTGAGCGCCTCCAACGCACTCACACCGTCATGAAATTTGCGAACATCATACCCTTCCGCTTCCAAATACATGGACACGGATGTCAAAATATTCTCATCATCATCGACCAGGAAAATCGTCGCCATGGACCGCCCTCCAACCTTACGGGGTGTGTAATTGCGGTCCCTGACTAAGCTCATCGTGTGCATGTGTAAAACCCTCAGCGTTTTTCTTTGATGAGGCGGGTTTAGGTCAGGCGTTGGGCATTTCTATGACGGGTAGCTGCCTTGTTTTCGCGCCATTGTGACGAAAATGAGGCCACAAAAAAGGCCGCCAACAGGCGACCTCAAACAGGAGATGGGGCGAAACCCATCTTCTAAATCAGTTAGACAGCTTATTCGCCGGCATTGACAGCCGCGTCAGCTTCAACAGCTTTGCTGATGGCGGGCTTGACGGATTTGCCCCATTTGATCTCGACGGCTTCGTCGCGGCGGACTTTGCATTTGACGATATCGGTTTCGCCGTCCGCTTTGATTCGGAAACTCAGTGTCTGAAGGCGGGAATTGCCTTTGACCTTTTTGAAGTCGATATCTGTAACCGTCGCTGTGTCGGCCAAGCGGGTTTGGATTTCGGCTTTACACGTCGAGATATTCTCGGATGTCTTTGTACTGGCCAAAGCGAGTTGCGGCAGAGCCAGAAGAGCGGCGGTTGTAATCAGAGCGGAAGCGATTTTCATGTGATGTCTCCAAGACGTGGACGAACGCTCGTCCGGGTAATTGAGGGGCGCAGCGAGGGGTGCCGCAAGAGATCATCTAGGGGGATTTGGCCCCAAAGTGTTGTACATGAAGCCATTCAATATTGTATGCAGGCGCTAATTATCGTGCGCTATAGAATGATGGTTTTCACGTGTGAATTATCAAAATGTACAATTTCATTATAAATGTCAGTGACTTAAAGAAAACCCTCCAACGCCCTCTTCGAGACAGTCGCATCGAAGATAGAATGAAATCGTTGGCCCAAACAAAAATGCAAGGCAGACCTCAATATATGCAGAGCTCTATTTGGCGCGGATTGTGGGGCGGAGCACAGTTTTTCAGTATATGACAGAGCTCAAATGCAAAGCTCCGGTGCGCCTTCGGACCTAATAGATGCATTCCGTATAACAGCGCGAGATATCGCCACCCCAATCGCCATGATATTTTTCAATGAGGCGGTCAGCATTGGACTGGCCATCGCGGACCATGGCGTCGAGGGCTTGCAGGAAAACTGTTTCGTTCTCACCATGGCCGTTCATTTTCGCGCGCTTGTTAAGTGTGGTGCGGGCGATATCGAGTGTATCGGCAGCGATGTCGCGGACGCGTCGTCCTTGGATCACGGCGTCAAACCCTTGGGCGGGGACATCCTCACGTAACTGTTGCCGTTCGGCCGCGCTCCACCCCTTGGTTAAGTCCAGGCAGGCATCCAGCGCGGCATCATTATATAGCAGCCCGACCCAATAGGCCGGCAGCGCGCAGAGTTCGTCCCATGGGCCCGTATCGGCACCGCGCATTTCCAGGAACTGCTTGAGACGGACTTCCGGGAAAATGGTCGAGAGGTGATCCTCAAAATCCGACATTGTCGGGATTTCGCCTGGCACGACATCCAGTTCGCCGCGCATAAAGTCGCGAAAACTTTTGCCCGATGCGTCCAGATAGGTGCCATCGCGGTGGACAAAATACATCGGAACATCGAGCGCATAATCAACATATTGTTCGAATCCGAACCCGTCTTCAAACACGAAGGGGAGCATCCCTGACCGGTCATTATCCGTGTCGAGCCATACGCGCGAACGGTAGGATTTATACCCGTTCGGCACGCCGTTCGTGAAGGGCGAGTTGGCGAATAGCGCCGTCGCGATCGGCTGCAAAGCCAGGCTGGCGCGGAATTTTCGAACCATGTCCGCCTCGGTGGAAAAATCGAGGTTCGTCTGTACTGTGCACGTCCGGAACATCATTTCGCGGCCCAATGTGCCGACTTTCTGCATATAATCGCGCATGATCTTGTACCGGCCCTTGGGCATGATCGGCACATCCTCCAGGCGTGTGTCGGGGCGGAATCCGAGCGACAGGAACCCTGCACCTATCTCGTCCGCCACTTCCCTCACCTCGCGCAGATGCCGGGTCACCTCTGCGCAGGTCTGGTGTATATGAACAAGGGGCGCGCCAGAGAGTTCAAATTGCCCGCCCGGCTCCAAACTGACGGATGCGCCCTCTCGTTTCAGCGCAATCAAATATCCTTTTTCATGGACTGCTTGCCATCCGAAGCGCTTCAAGCGTTCAAGCAAGGCCTTGATTGACGTTTCGCCGTCATAAGGCAGCGGAAGGTTGTCGGCCGTCGCAAAGGCGATTTTTTCGTGTTCCGTACCGATGCGCCACGCAGGCTCCGGCTTGCAACCGTCAGCCAGATGCTCGATCAGCTGCGCCTTATGCTCGATTAGCTGAGAATTTGGGGAAGATGGACCGCTCACGCCGACCGCCTAGTCGCGCGGGAGCCTGCAAGCAAGCGGGTAACGGTCAAAAATCTACTCCGCAGTCAATCGCTGCGAGCGCTTCATGATGAATTTGCGGTAGCGCACAGGGAACACACGATTCCAGAATTGCATGAACTTCGCATCAGGCCCGACAATGATCCTCTGCTTGCGACGGGCCGTTCCATCCAGAATAATAATGGCCGCCTCTTCCGCCGTCGTCGGCGTGTTCTTGTCGAAATTATCGTCCATCATGGCTTTGGTTACGCCAGGTCTGTCAAGATGATCGACCACCGCGTTTCGCGCAACATTGGTTTTGACTCCACCCGGATGAACGCAGGACACACTCACCCCATGTTCGGCCATCTCCATTGACAGCGACTCTGTAAATCCGCGAACGCCGAATTTGGATGCGCAATAATGGGTCTGCCCTGGCCAACCGACGATGCCGAAAATCGAACTGATATTCACCAAACCACCTTTGGTTTGTATCAGCTGTTCCAGAAAGGCTTTCGACATCCGCACAACGCCGTAGAAATTCACATCCATGACTTTCTCGTAGCTGTCGGCAGGCGTATTTCGGAAATTCCCGACACGAGACAGGCCGGCAATGTTGAAGACATAATCGGCCGGACCTAGCGCGGCTTCCACAGCAGGTGCGTAGGCGGCAATCGCGTCGGCATCGGCCATATCCAACACGTCGATCTTGTGGCGGTTGGCGCCGCCAATCATCTCGACGGTTTCGTTCAAGCCCGATTCATTGATGTCCGACAATGCCAGCGTTGCCCCGGACGCCGCCAGCGATTTCGCAATGGCACGGCCAATACCCGACGCCGAGCCTGTGACGACGCAGACCTTGCCGTCAAACTGTTCAAAACTCTTCATTCTGCGGCCTCTGAGAGTTGCGTATGTGCCGATGCCGCCGAGAAATGCAGCGCCTCATCTTCGAGCGGTTCATCAATCAGGATTTTGCAATCATGCTTATAATTCTGAATATTCAGCCACGGCATGCGGTCGCCCTGATTGGGCATTTGGTGCAGGACGCGTTTCAGATAGCCGGCCTGGAAATCGAGAATGGGGCGTTTCTCCATCCCGTCCGGTGCAACCGGAACAACACGCGTCAGCCCGTTCTCTTTCATATGCTTAATCAGGCGCACAACATAGCGGCTCATCAAATCTGCACGCAATGTCCAGCTGGCATTTGTATACCCAAAGATGGCAACAATATTCGGCACGCCCGACATCATCACGCCCTTGAAAATAAAACTGTCTTTTGGCGCTTGCACAACCCCGTCGACCCGCGTCGGATAGTTGGAGGCGTAGTTCAGCGCCAGACCCGTCGCCGTCACAATGACGTCCGCATCGACATGCGTGCCGTCCTGCATGCGAATGCCATCTTCGACAAACCGGTCGATGTGCCCCGTCACGATAGAGGCGTCTCCGCGTTTGATCGCCTCGAACATGTCGCCGTCCGGGATCATACAAAGGCGCTGATCCCACGGATTATAGGGCGGATTAAAATGGGTATCGACCGGATAGTCCTCGCCCAACGCCTTGATTGTCAGGTCGCGAAGTTTCTTGCGCGACCGCTCCGGATTGGCCTGCGCGCGTCCGTAAAAATAGCTGGACAGCTTGATGTTCTTCCAGCGATTAAGTTTCGTCGACCATGATTTCGGCATGATCTTCGACGTCACTTTAATAATTGGATCGACACTGGGAAGCGACGCGACATAGGATGGCGTGCGTTGCACCTGCGTGACATGCGCCGCAGTTTTCGCCAGTTCCGGAACGAGCGTCACCGCCGTCGCACCAGAGCCGATGACAGCAATGCGCTTACCCGCATACTCATAATCTTCGGGCCAGAATTGCGGGTGAATAATGTCGCCGGTGAAGTCATCTCGGCCGTCAAATTCCGGGTCATGACCTTTTTCATAACTGTAATACCCGGCGCAGGAGAGAATGAAGCGGGCCTTGATCGTGCGGGCCACACCATCCGTTTCGACTGTCAGCGTCCACACATCATCTGCGGTAGAGAAATTCGTATCAATGACACGGCTATTGAACTGGATGTGCGGATCGATGCCATATTCACGCGACGTGTCACGGACGTAATCGCGAATGGCCGGACCATCCGCCAGCGTTTTAGAGCCAGGCCAGGGCCGGAAATCATATCCGAGTGTGAGCATATCACTATCGGAACGAATACCGGGGTAACGGAATAGATCCCAAGTTCCGCCAATCGCGTCCCGCGCTTCCAGCACCGCAAACTGTCCATCCGGAAACTCTGTCACATAGCGGCAAGCCGCGCCAATCCCCGACAAGCCCGCGCCAATAATTACAAGATCAAGAACATCGCTCATCTTTTGACCCTAACGACATTCGAAAATGAATAAAGCCCCTGAAACGGACCTCTGGCCATTCAGTTTTGTTGCCAATCTCCGACTTTTGCCTGCACAAGGGTCAGCAAGCTTATCGCCGCCGTATCTGCGCGTAATATGCGCGGACCAAGGCTGATGGCAGTCACGCCGCTGCGCGCGCGGATCATATCGCGTTCTTCATCGGTAAATCCGCCTTCCGGGCCGATCAAAACATCGACGGGCAAAGCGGTGCCGTCCAGCACAGAGAGGGCCGTCGCCCCATTCCCGCCTTCGTCGGCGAAGAGCAGGGTCCGCCCATCGGTAAAACTCTCCGCTAGCGCGACCGGTGACAAAAGCTCTGGCAAATCGAGCCGCTCGGTCTGCTCCGCCGCGTCGATAATTTGCGCCATCGCGCGCTGTATGTTCAGTTTGGGATATTGGGTCCGCGCCGTGATAACGGGCTGGATCGTTCGGACGCCAAGCTCTGTCGCTTTCTCCAGCACCGTCGCTGTGCGGTGCTTGCGGATCGGCGCAAACAGAAGGCGTATATCCGGAACGGTGTCCGGTGCGCGCAAACGGTCCCCTATCAACAACCGCATGGACTTGCGGTCCTGAGCGCCAATTTCCGCCGCCCACTCCCCGTCGCGCGCATTGAAGACCCGGACTCTGTCGCCGACGCGCTTGCGAAGCACGGTCCCGAGATAATGCGCCTGCTCCCGCGGCAGGTCGATCTCGCCCTCTATCGCGGCGTCGAGATAGAGGCGGGGCAAAGTATAATCAGCTCTCATCCGCGGCTCTTACGCAATTGCTGGGCGAAGCTCCAGCCCGCGCGCGTGGATCGCAAGCAGGGGCGCACTCGTTAAACCCATTGGATTTGGGCGTTTGCTCGCGGCACGACTTATCCATACCGGATCATCGCGACGAATGCCGGAAGGATGACCGCTGTTAGAGAGTGTTCAGCAAGGCTTCGAAGGACAGTCCACTCACCGGGTGCCGCCACTCAGCCTCGGCAACTTCTGCCAGCGGTAGCAACACGAACTCTCGTTCTGCCATACGCGGGTGCGGCAATGTGCAATGCGGATCATTCGATACCTGGCCCGCATAATCTATCAAATCCAAATCAATTGACCTCGGCGCGTTCCTCTCGGACCGTACGCGTCCCAATGCCGCCTCGACTGATAACAACAGATCCATAAGCGTTGTCGCCCCTAAATCCGTACGCACGGATAGCACTGCGTTCCGATAATCCGGCGCATCACTTCCGGGCGGCCAAGCGGGACTGCGCCACAGATTGGAAACCGCGTCGATCACAATCCCCGCTTCCCCCAAAGCGGAAATGGCCGCCATCAGTGTTTCGCGTGGATTGGACAAGTTCGCGCCAAACGCGATATAGGCCCGACTCATATTATTATTTATTTTAACCACGGTTTTTTCGCATGATCTTTCACCCCAATGAAAAACTCGCCATATTTGTGGATGGCGCGAACTTCTATTCCACTGCCAAGTCGCTCGACTTTGATATCGATTACAAGAGTCTACTTAATTATTTCAGCGCCAAAGGGCGAATGATTAAGGCTTATTATTTCACCGCCCTGCGCGAAAATGATGATTTCTCTCCGCTTCGTCCCCTGCTCGACTGGCTCGATTATAACGGCTTTCACATCGTCACCAAGAAAGCCAAGACGTTCACGGACCGCGATGGCCGGACGCGGATCAAAGGCGACATGGATGTCGAGATCGTCGTCCGGATGCTGGAACTCGCGCCCTATGTCGATCACATTTTGTTGTTTTCCGGCGATGGCGATTTCCGCGCGGCCGTCGAGGCGGTACAAAAGCTCGGCGTCCGCGTCACCGTCGTGTCGTCGCTTGCCATCAAACCCTCTCTGCTCGCCGATGAACTACGCCGTCAGGCGGATAATTTCATCGAAATTGACGATCTGGAACGCGAGGTTGGTCGTCCGAAGCGCGAACGGTCAGATTTCGACGATGAAGACGAATTTGACGAGGGCGATGATGATGACTTTGGGTACGAGTAGGGCCCGGTCATGAGCGAGACGGCCGGTCAGGTCGAACCGCCCTATTTTTGCCGCCGCTGCCCGCGTCTGTTCGACTTTCTCGAAGACTGCCGCGCCAAGATGCCTGGCTATTTTAACGGACCCGTGCCGAGCTTTGGTGATCCGAATGCGCGCCTGCTGGTCGTCGGCCTCGCGCCCGGCATGCACGGCGCAAACCAGACCGGGCGTCCGTTCACAGGCGATGCGGCGGGCGACCTGCTCTATCCAGCGCTCGCCAAATATGGCTTTTCCAATGACCGATTTGACGCGCGCCTTGAAGACGGTCTGGCACTACATAATGCGATGATCACCAACGCTGTGCGCTGCCTGCCACCGCAAAACAAACCCGTCGGCGCGGAGGTGAATGAGTGCCGGGCCTTTTTGACCCAGCAGTTCAAAGCTCTGCCGGATTTGAAAGTCCTGCTCTGCCTTGGAAAGGTTGCGCATGACAGCACCGTCCGTGCGCTCGGCGGCAAGGTCGCGCGCGAGAAATTTGCTCACGGCAGCGAATATCAACTGGGCGGCTATACAGTCCTCTCAAGCTATCACTGCTCGCGCTACAACACGAATACGGGACGGCTAACCGAGACCATGTTTTTTGAGGTGTTTGAGCGGGCGCGCGCGTTGTTAGCGTAGGCGCGTCACACGCTGCGTTGTGTAACGTGACTATATTTTGCCCGATTAGCCGCGATCCCGCAGCAATCTTGCTTTTTGCTTTTGCCAGTCGCGCTTTTTCTGGACATCGCGCTTGTCGCGCTGCTGTTTCCCCTCGGCGACGCCAATCAGTAATTTGATCCGCCCATCCGTGTTGAAATAGATTTTCAGCGGCACAATTGTGCGCCCCTTACGCTGTGTCTCGCCAATCAGCGTGTTGATTTCCTTGCGCTTGAGCAGGAGCTTACGACCGCGCGTGGGGCTGTGGTTGAACTGTGCGGCGGGTTCATAAATCGGGATATTGGCATTGACCAAAAACGCTTCCGAGCCGTCTATGTCGACATAGCTTTCGGCGATATTCGCCTTGCCGAGCCGCAGGCTTTTCACCTCGGTTCCGAGCAGACTAATGCCCGCCTCGAATGTGTCCTCGACAGCATAGTCAAAGCGCGCTCGGCGGTTCTCGGCAATCAGTTTGCCATTTTCGCCGATTGTCGGTTTCTTCTTTGCCGCCACGCTAGACCTCGATACCGGCGCGGACCATGGCCGAGCGGACTTTGGCCTTCGTCTCTTCGCGGCACGGAGTCATCGGCAGACGGACCCGCTCCGTCATTCGTCCCATCAGCGTCAGCGCATACTTCGCTGGCGCAGGGCTCGGATCGAGAAACAGATCCTTGTGAAGGCGGTCGAGCGCGGCGTTCAATTCCTGCGCGCGGGCAAAATCACCCGCCATCATCGCGGCATGAAAATCGGAATATTGCTTGGGCGCGATGTTGGAGCCGACGCTAATCGTGCCGCTACCGCCATGGACGAAATGGGCCAGCGACGTCGGGTCGTCTCCGGACAGCTGCACGAAATCCGCACCGCAGCGATCCGTCAGCCCCTGTACGCGCGCACTG
>Ga0115567_10006425_pt1 | contig 11244 bp, 9 predicted proteins | sample COGITO_mtgs_1204_2_FD_88679 | JGI IMG/M metagenome (GOLD analysis project Ga0115567, IMG submission 88679) | Pelagic marine microbial communities from North Sea - COGITO_mtgs_120412 | ecosystem: Environmental > Aquatic > Marine > Epipelagic | place: Germany:Helgoland, sampling site Kabeltonne... | reverse complement strand
AGCCTCCGCTGTAATGACAGTGTGTGATTTATTCTCTTAAAGGCTTTTATTAAGATTGTGCACCCCATCGTCGTCTTCGCGCAGGCGAAGATCTCCCAAAACAACCGCTGTGCTAGTTCACAATGAGGATATTTATGGAGATTACAGCCTCCGCTGTAATGACAGGGTGTGATTTATTCTCTTAAAGGTTGTTTATCGAGATTACAGCCTAAGCTGATGACAGGGTGTGATTTATTCTGTTTAAAGAACAGTAGTACCCGAAGACACTAAAAAAGAACATTCGCGAATAAGGAGGCAATTCCTATAGACATTGCTGCTTCAATACTGGCAATACCTATGTTGTGGTGCAATGCGACCTCTTTACGCCAGCTTATGCCCATTAGTACAATGCGTTTGCTTATACTGTTAATTATCATCAATGATGCGGCCAGCGCTATGCCGGTAAGTAACCAGCCGGTTATATTTGTGACGTAGGTGACCGGGTCGTAAACCAATATTTTGCTAGCTGAAGAAACGGCAATGGCAATACCAATTAGGTTACCACTATGCTGAATAGCCAAGGCAATTTGGCCATTGCACAAGGTACGCTGAAAACCGCTATTTTGATTGTTTTCTGCAAAGCTATACTCATAAAATCGAGTGGCAAATAGCAATACAACCAGCACTACGATTACACCTGAGAATACGGCAATAAAGGTATTTGTGTCGGCGCCCTGTGACCACTCAATGATACTTTTAACCACTATAGCACTGGCCACAGCAGCGCTGGCGTCGACTATTGCAACCGACACGTTCTTTTCGCCGATCATTTTGCTTTTGTCTAGTCGGTTTAACACTAGCTTGTCGTGGGCAAATCGTCCTATTCTTACCAGCAATATACCAAGCCCACCGAATAACAGCATGTTCAAGGCTGCATCTACGTAACCTTCACCAACATGACGACCAAATACTGCCGACAGCACTATAGTAAGCGCTAACATGCGACCCGCTAAGCTAATCCCAAAAGCAAAGTTGTCTTTTTCTCCTAGTTCACTTCTCACACTTACTTTTGAAAACATGCCCGATATTGAGCGCACTAGAAACAAAAATACGACCGTTATTGCAATGTCTATTGCTAAGTAAATGGGTAAATCGTGCGGAATAGCGACTAAACTAACGAGTTGTTCCATTATTTGGTTTCCCTATTGCTCATCATATATATTATTATGCCATTGTAAGTTATGTTTATCTTTACATTATACCCATTAAGTACGTTTAATCGACCAAAGAGAAACCCCACTAGTGCAGCAGTCATCACAGCAACCACTACAACAAGCTCGGCTATCACTACAACCAGCCCAGCAGTCGTTCGACCAACTCCTACAAAATGTATCGAGCGACGAAGAGGCTATCCGTTTCTTATCCAATCTCCAGCAAGAGATTGTAAATGTGTTCTCCTTCAGTGATTTCATTCAAAAAGTCGCCTTGCAGTACCCACAGCGTTTTATAGTAGCACTAAAAAGAATTTTGCAAGCCGTTGCTGCCTGCGAGCAAAACAATAGCTTAGTGGATATTGAGCATTACAAACCCGCATTATCACAGCTTCAAGTTCAAATACAAAAAGTGCTAAGCACTGCCACTACCCCGCAAACCTTAGAAATACAAGCAGGCGCTGCAATAAGAGAGTTTCGCCAAATTCACATGCTCGAAATTGCGTGGCTCGATATTATTCACCTGCAAAGTATAGAAACCTCAATACTGGCTGTTTCAAACTTAGCCGACAGCATTATTAATGAAGCATACGACTGCTTATACCAAGCCCTTGTAAAGCGCTATGGCGAGCCCGAGAGTAATCAAGCTTTGCTGATCATGGGAATGGGTAAATTAGGCGGACGAGAGCTTAACTTTTCTTCCGACATCGATCTTATTTTCACTTACCCAAGTCAAGGCGAAACCAACGGTAAGAAGCCCCTTGAACACCAAGTATTTTTTACCCGCTTAGCGCAAAAGCTTATTCAAATGCTTGACCAAGTTACTCAGCACGGCTTCGCCTACAGAGTAGACATGCGCTTAAGGCCATTAGGTGAAAGTGGTCCAATTGTGTTGCCTTTTAGCGCGCTTGAAAATTACTATCAAGAACAAGGCCGGCAGTGGGAACGTTTTGCCATGCAAAAAATGCGAATAATTAACCGCACGCCGTTTAATCAAACCTTGTTAGCAATTATTAAACCTTTTGTGTACCGCAAATACATTGACTTTACGACCATAGAATCTATTCGCGAAATGAAGGAACTGATTGAGAAAGAAGTACGTAGACGCCAAATAAGCCACAACATTAAATTAGGCGAAGGCGGCATTAGAGAAGTTGAGTTTTTTGTGCAAAGCCTGCAGCTAATTCATGCTGGAAGAAACCCAGACTGTCAACTTACGTCTATCTTAGCTTCGATGCACGCCTTAGAGGCTCAGCAGCTCACTGGCAACGTGAACATGCAAACCCTTAAAGAGGACTATTTATTTTTAAGACAAGTAGAACATTTTTTACAAACGTTTAACGACGAGCAAACGCAAACGCTACCAAGTGACGAAGCAGATCAAGCTAGGTTGAGCATTTTACTAGGCCACACAAACTACGAAGAAAGCCAAAACCTTATTGCTCAAACTATGCGCAGAATTCATGCTGTATTCAGAAATATTATTGCCGATCCTAACGACGCCGTTTTAAAGGGCGATGAACTCACTAGCGCTGAATCTGAAGCTCACAGCGAAATTTGTGATGCCCTAGACGACATATGGCAGCTCACTTTAGATGAAAAAGAGGCAAACGATGCGCTTAACGGGTATTTAAGCGAACGTGCTGCTACATTGCTGATTGATTCAATACTGAAATTTAAAAAGAAAGCCGAACGCGCTGGCGTGAGTCCGCGCGCGCTCAAATCTATCAACAAACTAATGCCGCTATTGCTATATGAAATGGTAAGCATTGAAGGTAAATTTGACGACGACGTTTTTTGCGATCAAACCCAAGGTGTGTTTAACATTCTGCAAACCATTAGCGGAAGAGTCACCTATATAGATTTGCTCATAGAGCATCCTGACGTAAGGCAGAGGCTTCTGCATTTATGTAAAAAAAGCCCGTGGGTTTCATCGCAAATAGCGCAATACCCCATATTGCTTGATGAATTACTACACCCCTTATATCTAGATAAAAACGAACTATCGTTAAGCGAGTGGAAGGCCGATTGCGCCGACAGTCTTCGTCAAACTTTACTGCGTGTAGACGCGAAGGACGAAGAACAAATAATGGACTTGTTACGTGAGTTTAAGCATACCTCACAATTACGCATAGCAGCAGCCGATATCTCAGGCACGCTGGCAATCAATCAAGTGAGTGACAAGCTAACTATTTTGGCCGAAGTCATTATGCAGCAAGTAATTGATTTGGCGTGGCAACAAATAACCGTGTTATTTGGTATGCCTGGGGAAGACGATATCGAGCAAGTAGCTATTAACAACACGCGATTGTCAACTACCTTAGCAGCGAATCAACTTGCCCTAATTGCTTACGGTAAATTTGGCGGGTTAGAATTAAGTTACGGTTCCGATTTAGACTTGGTGTTTATACACGATGCTAACTTATCGCTAAGCACCGATGAAAGCGGCACGCGTAAGCAAGTTTCTAATCAAGAGTTTTATATTAAGCTTGTTCAGCGCATTTGCCATATTTGCACCACCAAAACATACAATGGCATATTATACGATATAGATTTGCGCCTTAGGCCCTCTGGTAATTCAGGCTTAATGGTCAGTCACATAGATACACTTTTAGCGTACCAAGAAAGTAGTGCGTGGACGTGGGAGCATCAGGCGTTAGTGCGCAGTCGTTATGTAGTTGGAAATGAAAGTTTAGCGATTCGTTTCAATGAACTTCGCCATCAAATATTATCGTTGCCTAGAAATACGCCTGAACTAAGGTTACAAGTATTCGACATGCGCGAAAAAATGCGCGCTCACTTAGAAACTAAGTTAGATAATCAAATTGATATTAAACAAACCCGCGGCGGCGTGGTTGATGTTGAATTTATGGTGCAGTTTTGGGTATTAGCCTATGCAAGCGAACATAATATAATCACGAAATGGTCTGATAACTTGCGCCTACTAAATACATTGGCCGACGTAGGTGTAATTGACAAGCCTATGCAAGACTCCTTAATCAACGCGTATTTAACCTTACGTCACGCTTCTCATAGAACGCAATTAGCGAATAGAAAACATGTGCGTGGGGGCGACAACAAGAGTACAAAATTAACTAAAGTGATGATTGATGTTGAGGCATGTTATCAACGTGTTTTTAGCGAAGAATTAATATGATTGGAATTCGTTTGCCGCTTTTTCGCATTTAACGTTTAAATAAGTAGATTCGCGCACCGTGATTACCAAGGCCCGCTTTTCAAAACAATAATACACCAGAATTGGTTGATTGAAGTTACTATCGACTGCGCCAGCGATGTCTTCTAGCATACCTACTAAGGTTGTTGAAGACCTATAACGGTGACTCACAACAAAATCTTGATTTAAGTCCCACACTAAATTAAACCCTTCTTTAGCAATATGATTATTTGCTTCTTTCATAAGCGTGCTTTGGGCGGCAAAAGCACGTTCTTTAAAGTCGCCCTGCCAATTGTCGATAGGCACGTAGGTATTCTCTGACACTTGTTCTATTACGTTATCTATAGGTGCATCGTTTTGATCCTCGAGTATTATAGTGTCTTCACCAAACTGCTCTCTTATAGGATCTGGTGAGACTTGCCTAAACTCTGCATAAAACTTACTAACACTGTTTGAAATGCTTGAACTATCGCCGCCATTGCCGCTTGAAGTAGTGTTTGCTGTATTGGGTTTTGGAACGAAAAACAAAAACACAATAGCCGCTAGCACTATCGCAATAATCACAATAATAGGGCTTAACCACAGCTTTGTATTTTTATCTTTTGCCATAATTTTTATTAAGTAGCTTCTTTGGGTTTGCTTAGCGCTTTTTATTGTTTCAAGCACCTTTGATTGATATAAGGTGAACGAGTGCACGGCTAGCGATAAAGCAAAGTTGGCAAAGGCTTAATAAAGAGAGTCAGGTGCGTCAGTAGGACGCGTCTTAAAACGCTTGTGCATCCATAAATAACTTTCTGGTTGCTCTTTTATTGCCGTTAATATATCGCTATTAAGCCGCGTTAACGCTGCTTCTTTATTAATACTAGTATCGGCAAGGTAATCAATAGCTGAAACGAATTTAACCACGTATCCGGTATTGGTATATTGTGAAGTAATTAAAAAGGGCACGGCATTGGTTCTATTCGCGAACATAAGCGTACCTGTGCTAGTGGCGGTTTGGCTTACGCCACCAAAAGGCACAAATATCGACTGCTTAGCACCGTAGTCTTGATCGGGTAAATATAGGCAAAGTTCACCCTCATTCATAGCCTGAATTAGTGCTTTCGCATTGCGCTTGTGGACCATGTATTTGTTCGAGCGATTGCGACCGTGATACTGCAGGTAGTCTATTAGGGGGTTGTTGTGTTTTCGATAAAACGCAATTGACTTATGTGCGTAACCTACGCCTCTGCAGGCTATTTCTAAATTTACATTATGAAGCGCTAAACCAAATATGCCTTTACCGCTGTCGAGCACCGCTTGTACTTTATCAAAGCCCTCTACTTTACAATGCTTTTGTACTCGCCAGCTTGGCCACCACCAGCCCATTGCTGTTTCGAAAAGCGCCATACCTGTTCTATCGACATTTGCTTGAAACACGGCATTAACTTTTTCTGCTGGCCAGTCGTTGAAGCAAAGAGCAATATTTCGCTTGGCAATAGCAACGCGCTTTGGGGCAATAAACTTTAATAAACGGCCTAAACCAAAGCCCATTGCTTTTATAAGGGGAAAAGGTAGCCACGTTAGGCAATATAATATGAATGCACCTATCCATATGGCCCAATAATTGGGCAGTAAGAATTTCCAAGTGAATTGAGGGGCCTCTACTTTTTTAATTGGTGGCGCTGCATTGCCAGATGCAACTACACTTGGCTTAGGCGTTTGGATAGACAAATTAGTTACGCACCTTTTGTATTAGTAGTCTTCGAGCCAAAATTTGAGCGTTGACAAGTAGATAAGTGTCATAATTAACATTTCACCTCCATCTTCAATTGTATCTAAGGCAAAAGACCATGTGGAATCTTTTCCAACAGAATAAGCTATTCCATCAACTAAAACAGAAAAGAATACTAATAGTACAAATAAAAGTATAAATCGTTTGGTACGAGCCTGAAATACGCTGTCTTCCTGCTTATAGCAGCACACAATGCCGGCAAATATAATGCTGCAAACAATTGCAGGAGCTATCATTGATATACTACTTCTTATAAATAGCTCTATACTATTCATATTTGCCGTATTTTCAAAGCCTAAAATTTGCGCTAAGTAAGCACCTGTTTCTTCATGAATTTGTAATGCATCGTCCATTAATATATAGAAGAACAATGCAGCCCATAACAAGTATCCGACACACTTATTCTTTATAAAAATAAACACCAATAGGAAAGCTATCCATGCCTCTTTGATATACTGATATATTTCCCCTATGCTCCAATCTGCATTAAGGTTCATGACTGGGCGACCTACCTCATAAATACCTGTACCTACATGCATCAAAATAATAACTAAATCTACTGAAAACATTAGTAAGGAAAAAAGATTATCAAGTCGGGTATTGAAAAGAGCTTTGTGCTTACGTGATCGTTTGACATAGCGTCGCATCCTTACTAGCGTAAATCATTTTTGTGAAATTGCTACTATTCAAACAAAAAACAAGTTATTAGTCTAGAAATATTATAAGCAAAACAATATTAATACTTTTAAAAAAGGTGGAAATATTCCTTTACTAATTAAAAGCTGTAAGAAATGACTAATATTTCGCTACTATCGCCTTTAACTTCTTCTCAAAAGCCTCATACTGACTCGACGATTCATAATCAAAATGATATTGATTATGAAAACCGAACGTTAGTTTTACCAGCGCATCTTCAATAAACAAGGTGTAGCCATCAAAATCTGTGTAAGCTTTTACGCCGTCTAAGCTGTATTCGTCACCCTCTTTCTTACCGTTTTGCCTAACTTTCTCAAACACCTCAAGCAAAAATTTACTGTCTAAATCGTTTTTCATTTACGCCTCTGTGAGCATTTCACAATTGAACATGGTGCGTTTAATAATACACGGGCTTGGTAGAAGATCACTAAAAGTTGAGGTGAAGGCCTATTAGGGGCTTTGTGCCCATCCCCTTAAAAATAACCTTCGCTACTTTCTCGGGATACGCTTCCTTAGACTTCGCTATAAACACCACAAATAAACTCTCTATGCCATATGCTTGACATAGACTTTATTCGTAGTAACATTAGCCTATGCATGGCATATACTTACAGGTAATTTATGAAAACTGCATCGCTATTTAAAAATGGTAGAAACCAGGCGGTTAGGCTACCCAAAGACTTCGAGTTTGAAGGCATATCAGAAGTGGAAATCACAAAAGAAGGAGATGCTGTTGTGCTGCGGCCATCGCGTAAAACATGGCTTAGCTATGCACAAAGCGAAGAAGTCGATAGTGATTTCCTTCTGGAACGCGACGACATATTTGAAGAAGGCCGCGTAGTGTTGTGAATAAACTTTACATGCTCGATACCAATATCTGTTCCTATATTATGCGAGAACGCCCAGTACATGTATTAAAGGCACTGCAGGCGCATGTCGAAAACAAAAACAAAATTATTATTTCGGCTGTTACATACTCAGAATTAAAATTTGGCAGTATCGGTAAAAAGGCTTCTCCGAAGATGCCCTTATTCGTTGAGCAGTTTCTTGAGCGCATTGATACAGTCGTTCCTTGGGATAAAGAATCTGTAGATGCGACAACAGAAATAAGAAACGATCTCGCGAAAAAAGGCACACCTATTAGCCACAATGACGCAGCAATCGCCGGCAATGCGATTGCACTAAATTGTGTTTTGGTCACAAATAACACCCGCGAGTTCAAACGAGTAGTAGAACTTATAATAGAAGATTGGTCTCAATGACCTTTGCCTGAATGTAAAATAGATAAAGCAATTTAAAACCATAACTTATTAGTGTTGTAGTCGAATTCGAGTCTTACTTTTACTTTGCTGCGGCAGACGAATACACAATGTGTCAGTTTATATGTACTTCATACATGCATAAAACAAGCAGTGTAATGCACAATTTTTTGACCTTTTAGCGTAATTGTGTTCTCATATAAATCCAACTGGTCAGATGAGCGGATAAGTTAATTATGAGTATTAGAACCAATCTTAAAAAAGTGTTACCCCCAATATCAGTAACCGAGCAAGAAGCGCTTGACGCGGGTGATGTTTGGATTGAATCTTCCATTTACCAAGGCAAGCCCGACATGGCTGCACTTCGCAAGCTTCCTCAAGCCAAATTAAGCGCTGAAGAACAAGCCTTCGTTGACGGACCATTAAGAACCTTATTGGAAATGATTGACGATTTTGAATTACAAAATAGCCAACATATTCCCGAGGACATTCTATCTTTCTTAGGAAAGCAGAAGTTTTTCTCGATGATTATACCTAAGAAATTTGGCGGCTTAGAATTTAGCCCTTTTGCCAACTCAACTATAGTGAGCATTATTGCCACTAAGAGCGGCGCAATTGCCGTAACCGTTATGGTGCCTAATTCATTAGGTCCTGGCGAGTTACTTATGCACTACGGCACCGAAGCCCAGCAAAATCATTGGTTACCTCGTTTAGCCGTAGGCGACGACGTTCCCTGCTTTGCCCTAACCAGCCCTGAAGCTGGTTCAGACGCAGGCTCTATTCCAGACGCTGCGATAGTTACCAAAGGCATGTTTGAAGGTGAAGAAGTACTTGGCCTAAGCGTAAGCTGGGACAAGCGCTACATAACGCTTGCTCCTATTGCAACCGTGCTTGGTTTAGCCTTTAAGGTATTCGATACTGAGCACTTAATTGGCGAACAGTTAGAGCTGGGTATTACCTGTGCCTTATTACCTAAGTCGCATCCCGGTGTTGAACTAGGTAATAGACACGATCCTATGGGCGTGCGTTTTTACAATGGTACCACTCGTGGTAAAGATGTATTCATTCCTATGGACTTTATTATTGGCGGCCAAAAGAACATAGGCAAAGGCTGGCAAATGCTAGTAAGTTGCCTAGGTGCAGGTCGCGGTATATCGCTTCCGGCCATGGGCGTTGCCACCGCGCAATCAGCATTTAAGGCGACTGCAGAGTATTCTTTTGTGCGCGAACAGTTTGGCGTGCCTATTGGTCGCTTTGAGGGTATTCAAGAAAAACTAGCCGACATTGCGGGCAAAACATTCTTATTAGAAGCAATGCGCGTGCTAACCACAGAAGGTTTAGGCGAAGGTATAAAACCGTCGGTGGTTACCGCAATAGCGAAATACCATATGACCGAGTTAGGCCGTGATGTAATGAATTCAGCCATGGATGTGCAAGCGGGTAAAGCCATTCAGCGCGGTCCGCAAAACACCCTTGCAAATGGTTATTCTGCCCTACCTATAGCGATTACGGTTGAAGGTGCAAACATTCTTACCCGTAACTTAATGATATTTGGGCAAGGCGCAATGCGCTGTCACCCGCACTTGAAAGAAATGGTCGATTTGATCCATTCAACCGAGTCTGGCGCCGATGCTGAATTTAACAAAGTATTAGGCAAAACAATTAAGTTTAGTGTTAAGAACGCGTTCAGAAGCCTAGCAAATAGCTATTTACCGTTTTTACGTAATAGTGAGTCAAGCATGCCAGAAGTAAGAGGCTATGAAAAACGCTTAAACGCGCTATCAGCTAAACTTGCTCCTTTAGCCGACTTATCGTTATTGGTCCTTGGCGGCGATTTGAAAAAGGCCGAACTGCTTTCTGCTCGCTTAGGTGACGTAATTAGTTATGTTTACGCAGGTATGGCTGCACTTCGTTTTTACGAGCAGCGCGCTGAAAATCGTCAAGAAGCACTACCTTACTTTCAATATGCAATGGAATGGTCACTTCAGCAAGGTGAAAAAGCCATTGTCGATTTTGTCAATAACTTCCCTAATGCACCAACAAAAGTATTGATGCGGGTATTAACAAATACCTACTCTAATTCTGTTTCTGGTATTAGCGACGATTTGGTTCGCGAACTTTCTACGGCCTCTATGCAAGATACCAGCATTAAAGAACAGTTAACGCACTTAGTACATGTGGTTAAAGGTGACGGAAACGATATAAACGAGCAAGCCTTTAAAGCGAAGCATGCAGCAATGCCATTGTTGAGCAAAGTGCATAAAGCCTTGAAAAAAGCACCTGTTGTGCCGTTCTTGTCGTTTGAAAATGCAGTCACCAAGCTTCACGAAAAAGGCGACTTAACAGAAGTCGAGATGACAACTTTACTTGCGTACGACGAAAAACGTAAATTGTCGGTTCGTGTAGACGAATTCACCTTCGACATGGAACTTGTGCCTGCGGAAGCTGAAAGAATGGTTGAAAATCAAAATGAAGCCAACGCTGCTTAATTTAGTTCGTTGATACCAGTACTTGTATAGTTATAAAGCTGGTTAAAAATGACTATATAATTAAGAAAACATTACAGGGCGCTTTTGCGCCCTTTTTAATTGTATTAACACCCCAGTAAATGCTTTAATTAGCGCCTGTAAATTTCAATAATGTAAACCACGCACTCATCATGGCTCAATTATACTTCTACTACTCTGCAATGAACGCAGGTAAATCAACATCGTTGCTCCAATCTGCCTATAACTATCAAGAGCGAGGCATGAAAGTGCTGCTTTATACAGTTGCTTTTGACGACCGTTTTGCCGAGGGTAAAATTGCTTCTCGTATAGGACTTCAGTCTGATGCCGACGTATTTACCAGCGAAACTAATTTATTTGAAGACGTAGAACCAAAACACGCCTCGGGCAAAATTTCGTGCATCTTTATAGACGAAGCCCAATTTTTAACCAAGCGCCAAGTTAAGCAGTGCCTGCAAATAGTCGATAAATTGAATATTCCAGTGCTCGCTTACGGTTTAAGAACCGACTTCAAAGGCGAAACCTTTATTGGCAGTCATTACCTATTGGCATGGGCCGACAAAATGAACGAACTCAAAACTATTTGCTACTGCGGCCGAAAAGCTAACTTTGTGGCGAAAGTAGATGACAGAGGAGATGTTGT
>Ga0115567_10006424_pt1 | contig 11244 bp, 10 predicted proteins | sample COGITO_mtgs_1204_2_FD_88679 | JGI IMG/M metagenome (GOLD analysis project Ga0115567, IMG submission 88679) | Pelagic marine microbial communities from North Sea - COGITO_mtgs_120412 | ecosystem: Environmental > Aquatic > Marine > Epipelagic | place: Germany:Helgoland, sampling site Kabeltonne... | reverse complement strand
GGCGAAATCCGGGGAGACGCAAACGCCGTGGCACGGGCCATGGCTGATCCGGGCGCGCGTGCGGTCCTGTTCTGGCGTGGCAAGCCATTGATCTCGGTTGCGCGTCCCGCAACTCTGGCGCGGTTGCCAATGGATCATCCGGTGCTGGCTGATGCAGAAGCCGATCCAATCCTGCTGTGCCGCGAAGATGGTGCGCCCGTCTTTGCCTTCGATCTGTCCGCCTGGGCACCGGAAGCGCTGGATCAGTCGCAGCTGGGCGCTTTTCTGGATTCAAGCGAACAGCGGCATCCCAAACTTTCAGATGACCTGGCTTTTGCCGAGTTGCGCCGCGTTATGACGTGGCTCACGCCGCGGGATGCGGAATTGGCAGCGACGGGCAGGGCGATCATCAGCTGGCATGATATTCATGGGTTCTGTGCGCGATGCGGCTGCGCCAGTGACATCACCAATGCAGGCTGGCAACGCAGTTGCCCGGCTTGCGGCGCGTCGCATTTTCCCCGGACCGATCCAGTTGTTATCATGCTGATCACGAACGGTAATTCTGTCCTTATGGGCCGCTCGCCCGGTTGGCCAAAGGGCATGTATTCGCTGCTCGCGGGATTTGTTGAGCCGGGCGAAACGCTTGAGGCCGCAGTACGCCGGGAAGTGTTCGAGGAGACCGGCGTGCATGTCGGCGAGGTCGGTTACCTGGCAAGCCAGCCGTGGCCCTTCCCCGCTTCGCTCATGTTGGGCTGTTGGGGCCATGCCACCAGCCGCGATATCGTTGTCGATCCCATCGAGATCGAGGATGCCATGTGGGTCAGCCGAGAGGACATGATGACGGTTTTCGCCGGAGAGCATCCAACCATTTTGCCCGCCCGCAAGGGAGCGATAGCACACTTTCTACTGGAAAACTGGCTTGCGGATACACTGGATTAACGCATTATAACGCGCATCAGCCCCAATTCAGGCCGCCGCGATGAAGTTTTCGACCAGAGAAGATATCGAAGCCCCGATTGAGGCGGTCTTTGACATGCTGTGCGATTTCGAGAGTTTCGAGCGGTCTGCGATGCGACGGGGCGCGGAGGTGCGGCGTATGGATGATCAGCGCGAACCGGGTGTCGGGATGAAATGGCAAACCTCGTTCGACATGCACGGCAAGCGGCGCGACATGGAAATCGAGATGGCCACGTTCGAGCGCCCGACCGAAATGGTGCTGGAAAGCCGATCGGTCAGTATGAATGCAGAGGTATCGCTGGAATTGGTGGCGTTGTCGCGCAGTCGCACGCGAATCCTTGTGGCGCTGGACATCAAGCCACAGAATCTTTCGGCGCGGCTGCTGGTTCAGTCTTTCAAGCTGGCCAAGATGTCGCTGACCAAGAAATATAAGCTACGGGTGGCAGAGTATGCCAAATCGCTTGAGGAGCGTTACGAGCGGATCGCCTAGTTATTCCGCGCCTGTCGCGTGCTCGGCGGCCATTGCCAGACGATCCGGGTGGGCAGGATAGACACCCAGAACCTCAAGCATATTCGTGAAATACCCCAGTTCTTCCAGCGCGCGGCGGACGGGCGCATCTTCGGGATGCCCTTCGATATCGGCGTAAAACTGCGTTGCGGTAAACGAACCGCCCACCATGTAGCTTTCCAGCTTGGTCATGTTGACGCCGTTGGTGGCAAAGCCGCCCATCGCCTTGTAAAGGGCGGCGGGAATGTTGCGCACTTCAAAGATGAAGGTCGTCAGCATCAGCGCGTCGCGCCGTGTATTGTCCAGATCCGGGGCCATCAACAGAAACCGTGTGGTGTTATGGCCGTGATCTTCGATATCCTCTGCCAGTACTTCCAGCCCATGAATTTCAGCCGCCACGGCACTGGCCAGCACGCCTTCATGGCGCGGGCCATCCAAGGCTAATTCCGCCGCTGCACCGGCGCTGTCAGCGGCAGCTTCCGAGGTCATGCCATGGGCCTCAAGAAATACGCGGGCCTGTGGCAGCAATACCAGATGCGCACGAACGTGTTTGATTTCGTCCAACGTTACGCCGGGGCGCGCCATCAGGCAGATGCGCACACGCACGAATGCTTCGGCGATGATTTTCAGCCCGCTTTCAGGCAGCAATCTGTGAATATCGGCGACCCGGCCATAGGTCGTGTTTTCCACCGGCAGCATCGCCAGATCCGCACGGCCTTCGCGCATGGCGCGAATGACGCCTTCGAACGTCGTGCAGGGGACGGGAACGGCACCGGGGCGGGCCTGCAGGCAGGCCTCGTGGCTATAGGCCCCCAATGCCCCTTGAAAGGCGATGCGCGGCGCGGAATTCTGGCTCATTTCAAACGTCCTTTTGGGAAACGAAAGACTGCAGGTGCAGGCAGGGCGAATGGTCGCGGTAACTACACCTTGCCTGTGCCAAGGGAAAGCAATAGATACGCGGTCGAACCAAGCCTTATTACCAAATTGATGGACCCTGACCCATGGATACAATGAGAGTGACCAAAATTGCAGCTGGCGTGTTGGGCGCGTGGTTGGTTCTGCTGGTAGGAAAATGGGCCGGGGAAGAAATCTATCAAACGGCAAGCCACGGTGAGGCATCCTACGTGGTCGAAGTCGAGGGATCAGAGGGCACCCCAGAAGAAAATGCCGTACCGTTTGCAGAAATTCTGGCGTCTGCAGATGTCAGCAGCGGTGAGAAAGTTTTTAAAAAATGTTCCTCCTGCCATAAACTTGAGGCTGGCGCGAACGCCACCGGTCCCTATCTCTATGGTGTCGTGGGCCGCGAAGTGGATACCGCACAGGGTTTCAGCTATTCAGGTGCGCTTGAAGCGGTGGCAGACGTCTGGACACCAGAGAACCTCAACGGTTTTCTGGAAAATCCCAAAAAATACGCGCCCGGAACAACGATGGGATTTGCCGGTCTGAAAAAAGTCGAAGACCGGGCAGATCTGATTGCTTATCTCGACAGCGTCGCCAACTGATCCTGCCCCATTGTGCTACGTCCAAGGCCGCCCGAAAAGAGGCGGCCTTTTTTATGAACTGATCAGATTTCAGTCAGATAACACAGATGCAACTTGCACCTTCGGGCAAGGGGCCATTAGCTTGGGCCACGCCGTGCGATGGCCCAAGTATCGAGTGAGGAGCACATGATGACACTGTCCCGACCCCATGCCGTAACCCGACCTTTGGGACGCTATAAGTGGCTTGCGCTCTTCGTTCTTGGTGCTGCGATTTCAATGGTCAGCATGGCTCGCGCTCAGGATACGGATGTCGTCATCTCGCACGGCTATTCGTTTTACGGCGATCTGAAATACGGCGCTGATTACACGCATTTCGACTATGTGAACCCTGACGCCCCCAAGGGCGGCGAGATTTCCGTTCCCTTTGTCGGTGGTTTGGATTCGATGAATCCCTATAATGGCAAGGGACGCGCGCATCTGTTCTCGATTTATCACTACGAAAGCCTGCTGGGGGGCGCGCCAAGCAACGTGGCATTGCCAGCGGACGTCTACGGGGAAGCATATTGCCTGCTTTGCGAAACCGTTGAGTATCCCAAAGACAAATCCTGGGTCATTTTTCACCTGCGCAAGAATGCCAAGTTTTCTGACGGCTCGCCTGTCACGGCCCATGATGTTGTATTTTCGCATAATTTCTATCTGGATGGCGGTCTGAAATCTGCGGCTGAAGCCATTCGCAAACGGGTTCTGTCCGTCGAGGCGCTGGATGACTATTCGGTCAAGTTCTCTTTTGCGGACGGTATTACCCGCCGGAGCCTTGTCGAATCTGCCGGTGGCGGGCCGATCTGGTCCAAAGCGTGGTTTGAACGGACCGGCGCACAGATGTCAGATGACTGGCGCCAGCAGACACCCGTCGGCTCCGGTCCCTATGTTATCGAAAGTGCGGACCTATCGCGTTCGATGGTGCTGAAGCGGAATCCGGACTATTGGGGGCGCGATCTGCCGATCAATGTGGGCCGCAACAATTTCGACACCATCCGGCTTGAGATCATCAGCGATGACACGGCGGCGTTTCAGGGCTTCAAGACAGGGCTTTATACGTTCCGCACCGAAGGTGATTCCAAAAAATGGGCAACGGGATATGATTTTCCCAAGGTTGATCAAGGATTTGTCGTCAAGGCAGAACTACCGGATGGGTCACCTCCATCTCCGACGGGGTTCATCTTTAACCTCGGGCGGGAGAACTTGAAGGACAAGCGCGTACGCCAGGCGGTTGCGCTGATGTTCAACTTTGAATGGACGAATGAATCACTGCAATACGGGCTGTTTAAACACCGTGCGTCGTTCACCCAAGATACGCCGCTGATGGCGCAGGGTCTGCCGCAAGGTGCCGAACTCGCGTTTTTGCAAGAGCTTGGCGATGTCGTGCCTGCGCAAATGCTTGAGCAAGAAGCCGTCGTGCCGCACACATCCGGCGCGGACCGTTTGCTGGACCGTCGCAATTCACGCGCTGCGTCCAAGCTGTTGGATGAGGCGGGCTGGACCGTGGGTGAAGGCGGCAAGCGGCGCAATGCGGACGGCAAGCTACTGCGCCTTGATTTCTTGCATCAATCGTCCGGCTCGCCGACGTTGTCGGCTGTGATCGAGAACTTTGTGTCAAACCTTCAGGCCATCGGCATCGACGCCGTGCTGGAGAAAGTGGATGATTCCCAATACACGGCGCGGGAGCGGGACCGCGACTACGACATGATCTTTGATCAGTACGGCGCGTTCCTTGGTACCGGTACCGGGCTGCAACAGCGCTATGGGTCAGAGGCTGCGGAGTTTTCGCTTTTCAATCCTGCAGGGCTCGCCAGCCCTATGGTGGATACCATTATTGACGTGTCGCAAAAAGTAGAGACGTCCGAAGAAGAAGCGATCGCGATGACGGCGCTGGACCGGGCGTTGCGGTATGAATTCTTCATGATACCGCTGTGGTACAACGACAGCTATTGGGTCGCGTATTATGATCAGTACGAACACCCCGAGACGATCCCGGCCTATGCCTTGGGTCACCTCGATTTCTGGTGGTTCAACGAGGAAAAAGCGCGAAAATTGCGTGATGCGGGCGCGTTGAGGTAATCACGTGGGTGCCTACATCCTCCGGCGGCTGTTGCTGATCATCCCGACGTTGTTCGGAATCATGCTGGTCAATTTCGCACTTGTGCAATTTGTGCCGGGTGGTCCTGTGGAACAGGCAATTGCCCGTATTCAGGGCGGCGGCGACGTATTCGGCGGGTTTGCGGGCACCAACAACGATGCGGGCGTATCGGATGATCTGGTGCGCGGGTCTGACAGTACCTATGTCGGCGCGCGCGGTCTGCCCCCTGAATTCATCGCGGAGCTGGAAAAGGAATTCGGCTTTGACAAACCCCCCCTCGAGCGGTTCTTTCGGATGCTGTGGAATTACGCGCGGTTCGATTTCGGCGACAGCTATTTCCGCTCGATCAGTGTGATCGAATTGATCAAGGAAAAGCTGCCGGTGTCCATTACGTTGGGGCTGTGGTCGACGTTGATCGCCTATATCATTTCGATCCCGCTGGGCATCCGCAAGGCGGTCAAGGACGGGACCAGCTTTGACACATGGACCTCTGGTGCCATCATTGCGGCCTACGCGATTCCCGGATTCCTGTTTGCGATCTTGTTGCTGGTGCTGTTCGTGCCGGGCAACTGTTTCCGCATTCCCGTATTGGCCGAGATGTGGCCGGGTGGCGCGGATTGGAACCCGACTTGTCATCAGCTTTTCCCGCTGCGGGGGCTGACAAGCGACAATTTCGACCAGCTAAGCGCATGGGGCAAGGTCAAGGATTACGCATGGCACATCACGTTACCAGTGCTGGCCTCGACTATTTCCGCCTTTGCCACGCTGACGCTGTTGACGAAAAACAGCTTTCTGGACGAGATCAAGAAACACTATGTCATGACCGCCCGCGCCAAAGGATTGTCAGAACGCAAGGTGCTTTACGGTCACGTTTTCCGCAATGCGATGCTGATTGTGATCGCGGGGTTTCCGGCGGTGTTTATCGGGGTCTTTTTTGGCGGATCACTGATCATCGAGACGATATTCAGCCTTGATGGCCTTGGCCGGCTGGGGTTCGAGGCGGCCGTCGCGCGGGATTACCCCATCGTGTTCGGCACGTTGTTCATCTTCGGATTGATTGGCCTGCTGGTCGGCATCATCAGTGATCTGATGTATGTCTTTGTCGACCCGCGCATTGATTTTGAGAAAAGGGAAGGCTGATGCAAGAGCCGACCCCGACGCCCGCCAACGCGGCCCCCGCGCCGCCGTTGCGTAAATCGCGCCTGTCACCGCTGAACCAGCGGCGCTGGCGGAATTTCACCAAGAACCGTCGGGCGTTTTGGTCGCTGTGGATCTTTGGGGTACTCTTCACGCTCAGCCTGTTCGCCGAGTTTCTGGCCAACGACAAGCCGATCCTTGTGAACTATCGCGGCGAATACTTCACGCCGATCTTCAAGTTTTATCCCGAGACCGCATTTGGCGGAGATTTCCAGACCGAGGCTGTCTATCGCGATCCTGAGGTGAAATGCCTGATCGCAACCGGGGGGCTGGATTTGTGTTTCGACGACCCGGACGCTTACATCATCGATGCACAAGATGGTGAGGTCGAGGGCGAGACGATAGAAAAGGGCTGGGCGCTTTGGCCGCCGATCCCTTATAGCTATGACACTGCCGTAGACCGGCCCGGCGCCGCACCTCTTGCCCCCGGCGGGCAGAATTATCTTGGGACGGACGGCACCAAACGTGACGTGCTGGCGCGCGTGATCCATGGTTTCCGGCTGTCCATCGTGTTCACACTGATCGTGACGGGGCTGTCAACGGTCATCGGCATCGCAGCGGGCGCTGTGCAGGGCTTCTTTGGCGGCTGGCTCGATCTGATCTTTCAGCGCATTATCGAAATCTGGTCATCCACCCCGTCGCTGTACGTGATCATCATCATGTTCGCGATTCTGGGACGAAGTTTCTGGCTGCTGGTGATCCTCCTGGTATTGTTCAGCTGGACGGCGCTTGTGGGTGTCGTGCGCGCCGAATTCCTGCGCGCGCGCAACCTTGAATACGTCCGCGCCGCCCGCGCACTGGGCGTCGGCAACGGCACGATCATGTTCCGGCACATGCTGCCCAACGCGATGGTCGCCACGCTGACCATGCTGCCTTTTCTGGTGACGGGGACGATTTCGTCGCTGGCGGTTCTCGATTTCCTAGGCTTTGGTTTGCCGTCCTCTGCACCGTCGTTGGGGGAACTGACCTTGCAGGCCAAACAGAACCTGCAGGCGCCGTGGCTGGCGTTCACCGCGTTCTTTACCTTTGCGATCATGCTGTCGCTGCTGGTGTTCATCTTTGAAGGGGTCCGCGATGCGTTTGATCCCAGAAAGACATTCTCATGATGCACACCGCTGGAATGACTTTGTGACTGCACTTCTTGAAATAAAAGACCTGCGCGTTTCCTTCCGTCAGGACGGCGCGCTGACCCATGCGGTCAAAGGCGTCAGCTTTGCGGTGGAACGCGGCGAAACTGTCGCGCTGGTTGGCGAAAGCGGGTCCGGCAAATCCGTATCGGCGCTTAGCACAGTGTCACTGCTGGGCGACTCGGCCGAGGTATCGGGGTCGGTCACTTACGAGGGCCAGCAGATGATCGGCGCGTCCGATGCGTTGTTGCGCAAGGTGCGCGGCAACGACATCAGTTTCATTTTTCAGGAACCGATGACATCGCTCAACCCGCTGCACACCATCGAAAAGCAGTTGGGCGAATCGTTGGCGCTGCATCAGGGGCTGACCGGCGTGCAGGCACGTGCCCGCATTTTGGAACTGCTGGAAAAGGTTGGCATCCATGACGCGACCAGCCGTCTGGGGGCTTATCCGCACCAGCTGTCAGGCGGTCAGCGCCAGCGCGTGATGATCGCAATGGCGCTGGCGAACAAACCTGACGTGCTGATCGCGGATGAACCGACGACAGCGCTGGACGTCACCATTCAGGCGCAGATTCTGGACCTTTTGCGGGAACTCAAAGACAGCGAAGGCATGGGGCTGTTGTTCATCACCCACGATCTGGGCATCGTGCGCCGCATTGCCGACCGCGTCTGCGTCATGCAGCACGGCGAGATCGTCGAACAAGGCCCGACAGCAGAGATTTTCGCCAACCCGCAGCATGCCTACACCAAGAAACTGCTGAGCGCGGAGCCGTCGGGCAAGCCTGCCCCGGTGCCCGAAGGTGCCGAGGTGATTGCCGAAACGGAACATCTGAAAGTCTGGTTCCCGATCACTCATGGTCTGCTGCGCCGGACGACGGGCCACGTGAAGGCGGTCAACGACACCACCCTGACCGTGCGTGCAGGCGAAACCGTAGGGATCGTGGGCGAAAGCGGATCGGGCAAGACCACGCTGGCGCTGGCGATTATGCGCCTGATTTCGTCCGAAGGGCGGATCGTGTTCATGGGCAACGACGTGCGCAAATGGTCGACCAAACAGCTGCGTCGCCTGCGCAAAGATATGCAGATCGTCTTTCAGGACCCCTTCGGCAGCCTTTCCCCGCGGATGACCTGTATGCAGATCATCGCCGAAGGGCTGAGCATCCACAATGTTGACCCGGACCGGGAACAGCGCGATCTGGTGCGCGATGTGATGGTCGAAGTGGGGCTCGATCCGACAACGATGGATCGCTATCCGCATGAATTCTCCGGAGGTCAGCGCCAGCGCATCGCCATTGCGCGCGCCATGGTCCTGCGCCCGCGCCTGCTGGTGCTGGACGAACCGACCAGCGCGCTCGATATGACGGTGCAGGTGCAAATTGTTGAACTGCTGCGCAATTTGCAGGTGAAATACGGGCTGGCCTATCTGTTCATCAGTCACGATCTGAAAGTCGTGCGCGCCATGTCACACAAGGTGTTGGTGATGAAGCGCGGTGATGTGGTGGAATATGGCACTGCGGACGATCTATATGATAATCCGCAGACCGATTACACGCGCACGCTGTTGCAGGCGGCCACCTAGGCGCTGAGCAGTCCCGCAATCATCGCGGCGAGTGCTACGATATGGATCAGCATGATTGCACGGTCCCGCCACAGTATCCCGACAGTGAACCATCCAAACAGCCCGCCTAGAAACAGATAGATGTTGAGCGGGGACATCCCCAAAGCAGTGGCCCCATAGCCGAAAATCTGAAGGACCGAGGCGGCCCATTTGATGGTCTGGATAGTCGCCGGGGCGGAGCTCACAGCTTGGCCGGATCAATGCAGCGGGTCTTGGGGCGCAAGAACCATCTGCGGCGTGCAGCGGGTGGGTTCACGGGCATATCGCGCAAGCGGACACATCCGGTGCGGGTCGCCGTTATGAAAGTTCGAGCGTATATATTGAGCATCTTCTTTCCTTTGCAGTTAGTTTCTATCTTCCATACTTGGTTGATTTCAGGCTTCAGCGCGAGTTATGAAGAATTTGAATATGTAAGTAGAGATTTAATATGGACTGGCGTGCTCTTCCACCGTTGGCTGCGCTGCGGGCGTTTTCCGCCTTTGCTCAAGCAGGAAATATCGTCGATGCCGGGGATGCGTTGGGCGTCAGCCACGCCGCGATCAGTCAGCAATTGCGTAACCTTGAAGCGCATCTGGATGTGGCATTGCTGGACCGTTCCGGTCGGGCGCTGCGCCTGACGGAGCATGGATCGGAGCTGGCCCAAGCCTTGCAAAGTGGGTTCAGTACAATGATCGAAACCGTTCAGCTGATTACCGGGACGGATGACGCAAGGCCCTTGCACATCTCGACAACGCCGACATTCGCAGCATCCTGGCTGATGCCGCGCCTGCCGCTTTTTCGCGCCAAGAACCCCGATGTCGATCTGATGGTAAATCCGACGCCGGCGCTTGTGGCGCTGGGGCCCGAGGGGGCCGACGTCGCGCTGCGCTATGGGCGCGGGGACTGGCCGGGACTGGAGATGACGATGCTCTTGCGTTCGCCGCTGATTGTGGTGGCCGCCCCGTCACTGATAGGGGACAGGGCGCGACCTACGCTGTCAGAACTGACCGACCTGCCTTGGCTGGAAGAATACGGCACCTCAGAAAGCACCCAATGGCTGGAACGGAATGGTGTGGAGAAACGGTTGCGCCGCGGGCTGACGCAGGTGCCGGGCAATCTGCTGCTGGACGGCGCGCGGGACGGGCAGGGGGTTGCCTGTGTTGTGCGTGCGTTTGTGGCGCGTGATCTGGCAGCAGGGCGGCTGGTCGAGCTGGCGGCAGAGGACACCGGTGATACCGGCTATCACATCGTGACGCGGCCGGGCGTGATGCGACCTGCGCTCAAGAACTTCGTGCGATGGCTGCGAACGCAAGCCTAGCTTGGGCCCACCATCAGACAGCTGACGTTGCGCGCGGCAAGGCGGCGACAGGCGAGGTCTGCGGTTTCGCGTGTCATGCCGAGGAAGTTCGCGTCGAACCCCTGGGGGCGTCTGACGACTTTGCGCAATGATCCCTGAAGGGTCGACATCTCTGCCAAAGCGGTGGTGATCAGCACGCTCTCGGCTTTGAAACGACTGGGGTAGCGGCCTATGTTGATGCCCCAGTGGCGGCCGCCGGACGTGGACATCCGCGTGACTGTTTCTTGTTCCTGAGCTGCCTTGGGTTGGCGTGGCTGCGTAAGCAACCGTACCAGTCCCTTGGGCCGCAGCGCCGGGCGGATGGATGCTGACGCGAGCAGGATCTTTTCCTGTGGGCCGTCCTGTTTTGGAGCCAGGGCGGGGGTCGACTGCGCTTCTTCCAGCGCGGCGGCGATACCTTCGGATAGGGCTTCGGTGATCAAGGGTGCCGGGTCGACGGCTGCCAGCAGAACTTCAACCTCGGCCACGGGGCGAATCTGTGGGCGTTTGGATTGCTCGACCGTACCGCTCAGACGGATTGTCTTGCCTTTGCCCCCGCTAGATTCTGCATAGACTGGGGCGGCAGGTTTGCGGATTGGCGCAGAGGACGGCGAGCGGCGAAAGCCCATGTCCAGCAATTCGGCGATCTTGCCGTTGCGTTGCGCGGTGGATGTGCCACCGAATACGGTTGCGATGACGCGCTCGTTGCCGCGTTTGGCAGAGGACACGAGGTTGAAACCGGCAGCACGTGTATAGCCCGTTTTGATTCCGTCGGCCCCCTGATAGGCGGCCAGCAGGCGGCGATTGGTATTGTTGACTTGGCGCACGCCTGCATCCGTCGAGGTGCGCGAAAACAGATTGTAATATTGCGGATAGTCATAAAGCACGTGACGCCCCAAAAGCGACATATCCCGCGCGGTGG
>Ga0115567_10006423_pt1 | contig 11244 bp, 11 predicted proteins | sample COGITO_mtgs_1204_2_FD_88679 | JGI IMG/M metagenome (GOLD analysis project Ga0115567, IMG submission 88679) | Pelagic marine microbial communities from North Sea - COGITO_mtgs_120412 | ecosystem: Environmental > Aquatic > Marine > Epipelagic | place: Germany:Helgoland, sampling site Kabeltonne... | reverse complement strand
TGGAAAACAAGCTAATTCTCAAGATGTGTACTTGAAAGATGGTAAAAAAATTGTAATTGATGAAAAAGAGTGTAAAAATAAGGTGTGCTTGTGCGTCTTTGCTTCAGAGAGTGATTTAACTGAAAAGGATCCAGGATTATGTGTTCCTCTCAACTCTTATGAGTGTGTGTATGCAGTAAATACTGAAAGGGATGTAAATTTCAAGAACCTAGGCAAGGCAAATCCATTATCTGGTTTTGCTTTTAGTGAATATGCTGTATTTACTGCAAAAGATTATAATTCAGTTACTGGAAAAAATTCTGATGTTCTTCTAAGTATTACTAATCGTAAGGATTGCCCCGGCAGAGGAATAATTTTCTCAGAAGCTAAACCTTAAAGTAATTTTTAAGAGTGTAATAGGTGATTATTTCCTGTGTAGTATCAGTGAAGAGACATTATTTGAGCTTTGTAATTTCTTTTTAAACCCTAACATTTAAATACCTTCTTTACTAAAAAATGGTATGCATTCACGTGGATATACAGATGCAATGTTTGTACTTACTTGTCTCATAGCTATGGCTATTATTATTGTTGGACAAGTGAAGCTCACAAGTGAAACAGATCCAGGATTTGTTCAACGAACATTTGTTACAGAAAATGTTGCTTTTATTGTTTCTGCTATCAATTTTCTTCCAGGAAATGCAGAATATCTCTTTTTTAGTGAAGACGATCATATGAAAAGGTGGGATCCCTTTACCTTGCAGGCAGGTTCTACATTTACATACACGGATCCAGGTAGAGAATTTGGTGGAGATTCAACATACAAGACATTTCTTAATTCTAGATTTTTAGTTCAGCCCTATATTATAGAAACAACGGGTGAGTTTGCTCAGATAAACAAGCGCTATAATACTCCTGGAAAACAAGGTGACTTATTATTTGCAGGTGAAAGTGATGCAAGGCAACTTCGCTGTACTGGTAACGCTGTTCGCTTTGATTGGACATTTCATTCAACTCATGGTGGAGAAATAGGCACGTACTATAGCGACAAAGGTCAAGTTGTTAGTGGCACTCCTACTGTTGATTATGTGGGGATGGATGAACAATTATTTATTGATGGGAGAAGAGTTGCTCTGGGCAATCCAGGTGAAGTTGTTTCAAGTAGTGATGAGGGAGAGATACTTGCAAAAGTTGTTTCGTCATTAACATCTTCTTACTCTGATGAAGCATATATTGATTCCTCTTTCTTAGATGAACCTCATTTCTTATTGGATATTTCTGATGATGTGAATAATGGGATTATTGCCTATGTTTCTCATGAAGATTATGCGGTTCAATATGAGACTGCATGTCAGGTTATCAACTCCATTCTTTATGATGATGAAATAGTTGGTATTAATCGAGTTGCGATTATTCCGTATGTTGGAGATCATCTTGTTTTACATATTGGTTCAAGGAATCACCCTGATTTTTTCAATGATGTACAACTAGAAAGAATTTCAAAGCATTTGCGTACTTATAGTTCGGAGGTAACTGATGTTACAGTCTAAGAGAGGCGTTGCAGCATCTGATGTTGTACTTATGGTTTGGAAAATAATCATTGTTGGCATTGTAATTGGGACTATGAAAGTTTTTGTTGCCTTTGCTGGAGTGAATGATGTTCAAGCTGAGATGCTTGATATGCAGCAAATGGTTTTGAATATGTTAAACAGTCCTGACTTACTTGCATATGAGGATGCAGTGACTGGTAGAGTTACTGCAATGAGTATTGATATGGATAAATTTAATTCAACTCATCTTGAAAACACCATAAGAACTGATCGAAATGATCTAGCTATTCGTTATATTTTAACTGTGGAAGGAGAAAGGCATGACCTTTACTATGTCTCATCAGGTACTTCCACTCAAGCAGAGTATGAAATTTATGATGTATTGGCTTCAAATAAAAGAGGAAATAAAAGGGTGCATCATGAACGCGTTCTTGTAAAAACAAAGGGAGGATTTGCGCAGGGCTTACTTGAGACTAGCGTAATACTTGCTTCATGAATACTAGAGGTTCTATTCCTGCAGTAATTATTGATGGAGTAGTTACACCGTTTTTTTTAATAATCGTCTTTTTCTTCTTTTTTGGAGTAATTAATATCACAGGTGATGGAACAGTTTTGAGGAGTGGAGTTATTGCAGGAAATATTGATCATGGGATTTATCCAGAACTTGCTCTACAATCCTATTTGAAAGCACCTGTTTCTTCGTGTGGTGTTGAGACGGAATTACTTATCCCAGAGCATATGAATTTTCAAGATCTTGTTCGAGTTGTAAGTGCTAACAATGATGAATCTTTTTTACCTTCTCATCCATTATTTTCTCGTTCAATTGAGAGTTCACAAGATACGTATGAAGGACTCTGGTATGCTTGTAGCGTAGAATATTTCTCAACATTCCTTGGGTCTACTTCTGCTGATTTTTCATCTCACCCGTATCCGTGGGCTATTCAAATTCACAGGGGCGGTCAAATGATTGTTGATGTCAGTGATGCTTCTGCAGAAACTATTATTGCACATCAATTTATTTATTCACAGACGCAAGGTTTACTTACCATCGAACTTACCCAGCAAGGTATTTTGGATCCCATCGTAGAGGTGATTGGATGAACAATAAAGGGTATGTTTTTGGCATTGGGCTTATGCTTGGTGTTACTATTAGTTTACTCTTCTTGTATACGCAAGTTGAATCTAATTCTTCACCTGAGGAGATTGGATCATTACAAACTGAATTTTACAATGCTGCATTTCATGTACAAGAAAGAATGATGTTTTATGATGGCTTTGTGAAAGAAGGAACTATTAATGGGATATATGCAACTGCTAAAAAAGGTGGGTTTTTTGAAGAGAGTCCTTGTGGCGATTATTATGGTGTTGAGCGTTGGTCTGGGAAAAATATTGAATCAGAATATGCTGACTGCTCTCCAAAATATAGGGAACAATTAGCACTTTCTTTTACACATGAAACAGATCAACTACTTGAATCACTTGGTCAAAAAATAGATTATTCATTTTTTGTAGCTGGGGATGAAAATTTTTCAGTGAGTGCTATTGCACTAGATGTTGTAACAGAGAGACTTGAAGAACATAGGTGGTATGCTGATCGCCCTTCAAGTACTGTAACGTACAACTATGGTAATGAACACTACGTCAAAATTTCTTCAATCATTGCGTCAGTTAATGAAGAGTGCTCTGGATATGAAGATATTGCAGGAGAGCGTTTACTTAGTGACTGTGTTCAGAGAGAAGTTTCATCTCATGATGGGTATGAACTATTAAATGTTGCTGATCTTAACATTCCTGCTGAAGAAAATGCAGTGAATCGAATGCAAGAATATCTTCAGGCAGTTTCTTTAACAAACTATGATGCTTGCTTTTACACCCAGAATAGTATTGATTTTTGGGATGATGAAAATGTTCCACAAATTATGCAGACTTTTGGATCTGTTTCTATGTATGATGGCGAAGAATTTAATTTTCAAATAGGTGTTATTGAAGGAAATGGAGATACACCTCTTCCAAGTGTTGTTGATACCGTAACGTACATTCCTGAGAAAAATTCAATCATCAGTAATGCACTTGGTGAAGAAAAATTGGATAAAATTTCTCTTTACAAACTTGCAAATTCTGTAGGATTTATCGACAGGGCTGATGCTACGAAATATAAAGAGTTTTCACCTGGAAGAGATTGCGCATATGAGGATCGATCTTTTATCATTCAAACAACTCAAAATGAAATTTATCCCGAGAAAGGAGAATTAAACTATGTTGCATCATTTTTAGTTGATGATCATGTTGCACCTGCTATAAGTGGTGTTGAAATTAAGGATAAGGGATTTGATCAAGAATCAGTGCTTATATTTTGGGATCATACTGCATCTTTGGATTTAGAATCGTATACGCTTTTTGTGAATGGTGAGGAAGAAATTACGTTTACTCCTTGGCTAGGTATGGAGTTTCGTGAAACATTTGAAGAAAAGGGTGATAGCCTGCGTGATGCTTGTATTATTGGTCCGATTGAAGGCACTGAATTTTTCAATTGTGCATATCTTATTGATGGTGATTTAGAATTTTTGAAAGATACATTGTACTATTTTTCAAATGATAATAGGTTCATGTATGTCAAACAGGGCGTTTCTGATGGAAGTGTTACTGCTCAAGTAAAAGTAGTAGATGATGAAGGAAATGAGAGAGAATCCGAACTAGCTTCTGGAATGAGCCTCGATGATCTACCGTTAAAGATGGTACCGTATAGTTTGAGTCCAGTAATTGTAGATACTACTACTGGATCGTATGTGACTATCAGAGTTGGTCCTATGCCACTTGCAACAAGTCATATGAATGGGAAAGAAAATAATGATCTTGATTTCTCCTATTATCTTGTGCCTCATGCAAATCTTAAGATTGGCCGTACTATACTTTCAGCAATTGATTTACGTTCAGGGTCAGAACCAATAGCTATTGGAAGTATTCAAGTTCCAACAACATACACCCTCATATACAGTGATCCTTCTCTTAAAGATTTTCCAATTGACCTTAAAAGGATGAAATATAAGTGTAACGTAATTGAGAATATAGTGGGTAGACCGGTAGATTGTTAAATTCAGCACAACAAAGCTTAAATATGTACTTTTTCTCTAATGGGGTATGATAGCAATTCCTTATGAGACATTGATTGAAAAAATAGTTGAACAATCCGATCTCAATAAGGATGATGTGGAAACACGCGTTAATAGCAAGATGAAACAGCTTTCTGGCCTTATTTCTAAAGAAGGTGCTGCACATATAGTAGCTAATGAGCTAAATGTGACTATTATACATGATGCGTCCTCTAAAGTGAAGATGAAAGATGTCCTACCTGGCCTTAGAGATATAGAAGTGGTTGGCAAGGTTCTTAGAAAGTATGAACTACGTACATTTCAAGTAAGTGGTAGAGATGGAAAAGTTGCATCTCTTTTACTTGCAGATGAAACTGGTAAGATGCGCCTTGTTATGTGGGGAAGTGCTAATGATAAATTCGAACAAATGAAAGAAGGAGATGTTCTCAAAGTAAAGGGAGCATATGTTCGAGAAAATAATAATTTTACAGAACTACATTCAAATGATCGTTCATCTGTTGAGGTTAATCCTGAAGGTGAAACGGTTGATGTTCAAGCAGAACCAGTTCAAAAAACAGCACGAAAGTCAATTACTGAACTTACTGAAGAAGATAGCGACGTTGAAGTACTTGCAACTATTGTTGATGTAAATGAACCAAGGTACTTTGAAGTATGTCCTGAATGTAGTAAACGTGTTCGTCCTTCTGATGATGGAACGCTTGCATGTGCATCTCACCCTGAAGCAGTTATTAGTTTTAGTTATGTTCTCAATGGATTTTTAGATGATGGCACAGACAACATTAGGGGTGTTTTTTTCAGAGAACAAGCGGAGAAATTATTTAGTAAAAATCATGATGAAATGATTGCATTGCGAGGAAATGATGTTGATATTAACGCTCTTCGAACTTCATTACTTGGTAAAATAGTAAAGGTACGTGGAAGAGTTTCTAAGAATCAGATGTTTGATCGTACTGAGTTTATAGTTCGAAATATTGACTTAAATCCTGATCCTAGAGCTGAACTTGAGCGGACAAAAGATGCAGTATAAGACGCATGTTCTGTTTGGTATTGTTCTTGGTTTAATTTTTCAAAATTTTAGTTCTTTTGATGTTCCATTGTACTTTTTCTTTGTTATCTTTGGTAGTTTACTTCCTGATATAGATCATCCTAAATCCAAAATAGGTAGATGGTTTAAACCAATTGGTTGGCTATTTGAACATAGGGGATTTTTTCATTCGTTCTTTGTTCCTTTGATATTTAGTGTAGTGTTGTTTAGAAATGGGTTTGGTGGAGTTATGTTCCCTTTAGCGCTTGGGTACGTGTCTCATTTAGTACTTGATGCTACAACAAAGAAAGGAATTATGCCGCTTCATCCAATGAGCAGAATAAAAATCCGAGGTCCATTTAAGACAGGTGGATTTGTTGAACAATGTTTACTTATGCTGCTGAGTTTGTATATTATTGTCGTATTATTCTTCTAATCTCCCTCGTATAGCAGAGAAAGGTTTAAATAGTCTATTTCCTAATCTTATCTGAGGAATTATGAAATCACTTTTTAAACGAATATTCAATGCAGGGTCCGTTGGTTCAGAAAAACGGGAAAGTAGAAGAGCATTTACAACACTACAACAGGCAAGATCAAATGCAGAAACAATTAGAAGGGACCTAGTTGCTTTAACAACAGGTAAGTCAAACGGTATGTCTGCAGCTGCAATGGAACAACTGAGTTCAGATTATAAAAGACGTATTTCTCAAATGGGAGAATATGCACGTAGTGAACTTGATAATTCAAAAGGCCTTCTTTCATCAGCACATTTACTCTCATCAGAAATTGCTCACCACATTCATGCAGATATATTACATGCTGCAGATGATCATGAGAAAAAATTAAAGAGAGATATTGAAGATCTAAAAACTAAGCTTATTGCAAGTGAAGATTTAGCAAAACAAGAATCTGACAATTTGGTTGCATTAGATGCTGCTTTTAGACAATTTTCAGATATTGCAAAATCTCGACACTTATCTAAGTCTCAACAATCTAGTTTACAAGAAAGGTTAGTTCATTTGGCGACTCAAAATGCTGCACTATCTTCATCCTTGGAAAAAGGATTGCGTTCTTATAACCCATCTATTGTAATTAAAAATGAATCTAAAAAAAGAAAATTAGATCAAAATGTTAATTCACAACGTACGACTGCTACTCAATCAATGATGCTTGCTAAACAAGTAAAAGTCCATAGTGAAAAAATGAAGCAGTTAGTGAAGGACCACAAGATAGGTGGAGATGGTAAAATTGCATGGGCAAGAGAAATAGCTCTTCAAAAGGCCGCTTTAGTTAAAATGGTAAAACAAATTGCTATTCTAAAAGTTTCTTTAACTAAACTTGAAAGTACAGCATTTGCTGTAACTTTTGATGGAAATAGGGAATCTGTTAAGCAGATTTTTGAACACGTTGAAAGACAAATGTTAGCTCATACTGCAAGTTTAGATTATCTTATGTCTTTAGTATCTACACTCGAAGCTGAGAATATGGATGCTCCTTTGGCAGGTAAAATTGCAAGATTGAAAACAAGTATTATGCCTGCTCTACAGCGTTTAAACAAGCGTGAGAGAAGGATAAGCTGAGACTTTTCTTTTTTTTTCTATTTCTTTTTTTCTTTCATGCAATAATGTAGTACCAATTTGATAGAATGCTTTTGCTTCTTTGTTTAAGGGAAGAACAATTTCTCCAACAATTTTTTCTAAATCATCCCAGAGATTACAGAAAAGAAATATTGAATTTCTTGTTAATTCGTCCTCTATTGGTCTTGTTGGATAATATAGATGAGATGTAACAAAGGAGGGTTCTGGATTTCCTAGCATTGTAGAGCATTGTAGTCCTATTTTTCTTTCAGATTCAGATGTTCCATATAATGATGCGTGGGCTGATCTTCGCTTAAGAAATGATGCGAATGATTCGTAGTCAGATATTTCACTATCTCTTTTATGCCATTGTTCGAATTTTCCAGTTAGACTTGTGACGTCAATGGATACTTGTAGTGATCGTTCTGGTTTTCTAATGCACATGTAATCAGTTTTTGCATGAAGCGGCATTAAAGTAAGGGCTCCAACGGTTGAATATTGTGCATTATGGTCTGTCATAAGGATAAGTAATGAGAAAAGAGATATAAAGATATGTCTTAGCTCTCTTCTGAGAAGATCACGAGCATTTGAAGAAACATCTCAAGATTCCTTTTATCTCTTCCTTCTAGGTTATCTTTTTTTTCAAAAAGAGTGTGGATTTGAGCGTATGACATGCATGTTGTTGATTTAGCTCTATCCCATGCATGTTCATGTCCCTGGTGAGAATATCCACCTGAAATTCTTTCCAAGTCGCTAATGAATCTGGCTTCAAATTCACTTGCCTCGCAGGCTAGTACTTGCTGAGTCAATGTTGCTACATAGGCAAATGGATTTTCTTTTTTAGTGGCTGTTGGAGCTTTGGGTAATTCTTTTTTTGCTGGTTTCTTTGTTTTAGGCCTTCTTTTCTTTTCTTCCCTATGTTTTTCCTTTGCGGTTTCTCTTTCTTTCTTTTTTTGATCTAAGGGCTGAGTTTTCTTCTTCTTCGCTGATTTATTCAGAGGTTTAATTGGAGCTGGCTTAACTTCTTGTGGCTCAGGTAATGTTTCTTTGCTAGCTTCTTCTTCTTGTTTCTCTCTTTTTTTCTTTGGTTTTGGGAGGGGTTTACCTTTGTAGTATTCTTTTACAATATTATAGTCAGCTTGGGTGAAGTATCTTCCATTTTCACCAACACTGTGCGTTATTAGTCCAGTATTTTCAAGGTGGCGAATGGAACCTGCTGTTCGTCCAAATGCTTTTGCTATAGATGTATATCCATAGATCCCTTCTTTTGGTCTTTCATCAGATACTTCTTCTCTTGGGATGTACCACTTATCTAATTGAAGAGCGTTTTCTACTTCTCCTTTATTTATTCTATTCCACCATGAGGCTTCTTTTAATCCTGATATTTTTGCAGCTTCTTCGAGCGTGATATAACCATTGATGGGATCATCGATAAGGTCTTGAATATCTTGACGTCTATTTATCTCTTTAAGAACTGCAGATTTTTTTAAATACCATTTTTTGACGTATTCAGCAGAGTATATGGGTTCATCTACTACTGTTTTCCATTTTCCGGTGCATAGATTACTTAGTCTTGCTGCTTCATTTAAACTAATATATGTTGTAGATGATCCATCTGTTCGTATGATCTCCATTTGGTCATTGTTTCTTTGAATTGAAAGGACATCTTCAACTTCAAATCGCATTGCTGAGAGCATTATATTTGCTTCACCATCAGTATATTGTTTTGGTTTAGCATTAGTTCCTAGGTTATAAGTGAGCGCTTGTAGTACGAATGCACCGCGAGAGAGAGACGTGAGTTCAGAAAGAGATTTGTTTGTCCACATAGGCTAGGTAAGCTAATGGATTACTTAAAGTTTAATTAATATTGTATTGGGTGTGTGGTTATTCAATATCGGCTCTAAGTGCTCTATTTGGATCTTTCAGGAGACATCTTTATAAACATTCTAGCGTCTTCTTTTCTATGGAAATTGAGAAACTTGCTTACGTTGATCATACTAATGAAATAGATCAATCTAGATTAAAGAGTAACTCACCAGATTCTATCATTATTCACGGTAATCATTCATATCCAACATTTTCAGCTCTTCAAGCATTTCACAAAAGTAAAGGATGGGAAGGCGTTGGTTATCATTTATTCATGGATGTAGATGGAGAGATTCATCAAGCAAGACCGTTTGATAAAGAAGGAGCTCATGCCCTTGGATTTAATTTTAATCCAGTAGGAATTTGCTTTTATTCTGAGAATGGAAGTCTGCCTTACTGCAGACGTTCCCATGCAAAAGACTTAGTTTCACAGGTAAGAGATGATCTTGAAGTTTCAAGAGTTATTCCCCACACACTTGCTCAAATATTTTATATTAATGGTCTTCTATTAGATGCTGACATCACATTTCAATTTCCAGAACTAGAAGATATTGCAAACCTGAAATTTTTTCTATTGTAGAGGAAAGGTTCAATCTATTTACGGGGACGCTTCCAACTGATACGAATTATGCATTAAAACAAAATCTAAAAGCATTCAAAAACTGTCCTGGGTGTCTTTTTTATGAGGTGACTGATGGCAAATAAATACATTGGTGTTGAAAATGAGTTTATTACTTTTAGAGAAGGTTCTGACATTAGGTTTGATCCCGAAATGTTTGATAATCTAAAGGGTGATCATGATTATGATATCTCTAGAACTTCTATTCGTTCACCCACAGGGAATGCATATTATGTTGATGGCGGTGAATTAGAAATTTGCACACCTCCAATTAGAATAAACAAGGGATTTGCTAGCAGACTTACCGATCAACTTGTAATGGGGAGAAATCATTTGATAAGATCTACACCTGATTACCAGCACACAGGTTTTTCAATGCATTGGAATTTATCTAGAGACCATTATGATGGAAATATGAATGATTCTGATTTTCAACGTGATATTGCAATTCCGTTCACATTGTTTGGTGTTACGCCGCTTAGTACTGGGTTTAATATGCGAAGGAAGGGGGAAAGAGTTGAGCTGCTTGGAGATTCAATTAAAAGTCCCGATCAAATTAACGCAACAGTCTTAATTCTTAGTGCTTCTCTACTTGCTCTTGAGGAAGGTACTTCTCCGTTTTCCCTATATACTATTCAAGGTGGAAGAAATTCAATTTTTGAAGATGGAAGGTATTCATCCTCGGCAGTTTATATGACTGTAGATGGTCAAAACCAACAAAAAAATATCAAACTAGATCAACTATTAAAATTATACTATCAGTGGCTTAAACCAACTATTGAACTCCTAGGAACAAAAGAAGAAGTGAATAATCTTAATTCATTTGTCATGGGAGGAAAGCAGTTAGAAATGGACCAGTTTAGGTATTTTAGCGCAATTAATCAATCAGATCTTAAACAGGGGGGAGTATATAGACCGGGTGAAATAGGCTCTACTGAGTTGAGCCAAGTTATACAAGAAGAGCCAGAACCAGAATTACCTTTGGAAGGAAGGCTATTAGGATCAATACCTCGCGTGATTGGTAAAGGAAGTATTAGTAAATTTGAGTGGGGCTCATTAGAGTACAGAAAAGAAAATGGGAAAAAGGGAAGAAGAAATAGTATTAATTCAATCTATAAATTAGGCAAGAGTCTTACAGATGAATCTGTGTTTGCTTCAACTCCAAAGAAAGTTACACTTGGCATTGTTTCTCAAGAAGATGTAGATTCAATTGAAGAAATTGTTTATGATCCCATTGACGATATATCGCTTCCCGAGGATCGAGGATATTCATTATGGGATTATATGAAAGTGCTTCCAGGGAAATTAAATGAGCTGTATTGTAGTAAAGGCGAAACAGAATTTCGCTGGGCTAATGTTGCAATTCATGCAGTTCTTGTAGGTGTATTATTTGGCGCAGGAGCTTTTATCGGAAGCATGGCTTCAGTAAAAGGAGTTGAGAATCTTAAAGATTGGTATGTTGAACAGCAAACTCAGCAAGAGGAGGCAACCAATGTCGATACTAGATGATATTGCAAAG
>Ga0115567_10006421_pt1 | contig 11246 bp, 7 predicted proteins | sample COGITO_mtgs_1204_2_FD_88679 | JGI IMG/M metagenome (GOLD analysis project Ga0115567, IMG submission 88679) | Pelagic marine microbial communities from North Sea - COGITO_mtgs_120412 | ecosystem: Environmental > Aquatic > Marine > Epipelagic | place: Germany:Helgoland, sampling site Kabeltonne... | reverse complement strand
GGGAGTATTATTATTACCGTGACTACACAGCATATCAATTACCATTGCTCCTGAATCACAAGAAGTGACGAAGAATACCACTATCATTAATACCGCAATTATTGATAAGAAGCTCGACCATGGGAATTGTTCTAAAAATAGGAATAGTGCCACCGGCGTATTGTCATTCGCCAGCGTACCTAGAAGTTCATTACCCTGATTCAGCACCATATCTATTGCGCTATTGCCGAAAAAGGTCATCCATATAAGGGTAAACACAGTGGGTACAAACATCACACCCAGTATGAACTCTCGAATAGTGCGACCGCGTGAAATTCTCGCGATAAACAATCCAACGAAGGGCGCCCAAGCTAACCACCAGCCCCAATAAAAAATCGTCCAACCGCCAATCCAATCAGTTTTTTCATAAGCGAATAAGTTAAAGGTGTTGCGAACAATATCAGATAAATAAGCACCTGTGTTTTGCATAAGGGCTTGTAGTAAGAAGACCGTTGGACCAAGAATAAGTACCAGTACAAGCAAGCAAACCGCTAAAATCATATTGAACTCAGATAAGCGCTTTATGCCTTTATCTAAACCACTTACAACAGACACTATGGCCAATGAGGTTATGCCCAATATTATCATCACCTGCACGGTGATAGATGGTGGCACGCCGAATAAATAGCTCAGGCCCGCGCTTATTTGTAAAACACCTAAGCCTAAAGATGTTGCTACCCCAAATAAAGTGCCGGTAACAGCAAAAATATCAACGAGGTTTCCGCGCCAGCCATAAATTTTTTCGCCAATTAATGGATATAAAGCCGAGCGCAAGGTAAGGGGTAAATTGTGCCTAAAACTAAAGTAAGCAAGGGTTAAACCTACAATGGTATAAATTGCCCATGCATGCAGTCCCCAATGAAAAAACGTGGTTCTCATTGCTTCTTTTGCTGCCTCTACAGTGCCGGTTTCGGCAGTCGGAGGCGTTAAATAATGCATTAGTGGTTCAGCCACGCCATAAAACATTAAGCCAATACCCATGCCCGCGGCAAACAGCATAGATAGCCAGCTAACATATGAGTAATCGGGTGTAGAGTGGTCGGGCCCTAGTTTTATATCGCTAAATCGAGACAAGCTTAAATAAAGGGTAAATACCAGAATCAGCGCAACAACGAATACGTAAAACCAACTACCGTTTTCGACAATAGCAGATTGTAATCCAGCGAAAAATTCACCTGCAGTTTCGGGAAATACAAGCGTGAATAACAGTAAGCTAACAACCAACACCGATGCTGGATAAAACACCGCACTATTTAGTTTACCAGGTACATCTTTATTCACTAGTTTCTCCTTCGATATTTTCGATTAGCCATCATATTACATTACATTGAATTAAACACGATTATTATAACAGGGGAACTAAATGCAACTGTTGCAAATATATTTTGCTTGCCTGTAGCGAAGTCTTTACGGGTAGTTTGAGGTGAAAAGTATGATATAATCGCCAATAACACATACATCTGTAGTATTTAGGGTTCAACTTATTATAACGAACGAGCCTGTAATTAAAAATTTCAATCAGGGGAAACTATTGAAAATTAACAAACTAAGTTACGCCATAATAACCGCCTTAGGCGTATCATCAATTTCAATGGCGCAGACGACCAATGAAACGAAAACGAAAAGAGAAATAGAGACAATTGAAGTCACTGCAACCAAACGCACTGAATCAATTCAAGATGTGCCCGTTACGGTAAGCGCACTTAGCGGAGACGCACTAGATAGATTGGGCGTTGATAACTTCCAAGACTATGTTGAGTTTTTGCCTAACGTTGTGTTTCAAGGCACAGGCCCCGGCCAAAACGAAATTTATATCCGCGGTGCGGCAACGTCGCAAACAAGTATTTCAGTGTCAACTGTTCAGGCCTTGCAGCCTTCTGTTGCTTTTTACTTAGATGAACAGCCCGTTTCAATGCAAGGTAGAAACCTTGACATTTACGCAGCTGATATTTCTAGAGTCGAAGTTTTACCGGGTCCTCAAGGTACCTTGTTCGGCGCAAGCTCGCAGTCGGGCACTGTGCGCATGATAACCAACAAACCAGATCTTACCGGCTTTGCTGGCGGAATTGACATCGGTACAAGTTTCACCAAAGGCGGTGAAATGAGTAATTCAGTTGAAGGTTTCTTAAACTTTCTTCCGCGCAACGACACTGCCATAAGAGTAACAGCCTATACCGACAGACAGGGCGGCTGGATAGACAACGTATTAAATAGGCCTAACGAAGGCGGCTATATTGGTAGCGCCGTTGTTATCGATAGAATATCAGGCGGTGTGCTAAGCGATCCTGAAAATACTGCGGTAATTTCACCAACTAATTCAGCATTAGTGGAAGATGATTTTAATGACGCGATATATTCTGGTATTCGTGTTGGTGTACTTCATGAGTTCAACGGAGAATGGGATTTACTAGTACAGCATACTCAGCAGCAGCTCGATACAGAAGGTGTATTTGCTTACGATCCCAACCTAGAAGGTACTACATCTACTAATCGCTTTACTCCAGAAGAAAACACTGACACTTTTGGTTTGACTACTTGGACCTTGAGCGGCCGTTTAGCAGAGCTTGACTTGGTATATACAGGTGGTTTCTTAAACCGCGATATTAATTCAACGATTGATTACACTGGATACACAAATGGTGGATTATTCGCTGCCTATTATGTGTGTAACCACTACGAAGCAGAACCAGCAGACGAAACTTGCTTAGATCCGTCGAAGTTTTACAAAGAAGATACAGATACGTCGCGCGTCACCCATGAATTTAGAGTAAACACAGATGCAACCAACGACTGGCGAATCACTGCGGGTATTTTCTATGACTCACAGGAATTAAGCTCCGTAGGTAAATTCAAAATCGCTAATCCGGAACTGGGTTTCTTTACCGATTTAGCACGCACGACTGTTGGTCAAGAAGGCATAAACAGCAATGGCGGACCATTTGAGTCTGATGTAAGCTTTGTTAATGATATCACTCACGGCATTGACCAGATTGCCTTGTTCGGACAAGCAGAATACGACATTACCGACACGCTCACCGTTAGTTTAGGTGCTCGTTGGTATGAAATTGAAGATGAATATAAAGGTTCTACAACTACCGTTGATGTTAGCAGAAGGCTTCGTGCGTTTGGAACGCTTGACCCGGCAGAGCTAATGGCTGTGGGTGAAGATCCTGCTGCAATCGATGCAGCCATAGCAAGCGGCCAGTTAGACGTTTCACTATTAGATGGCGATGGCGTGCTTACAGTAGACGATACTATATTTAAAGCGTCGGTAGATTGGAAAGCGACCAGTGACGTATTGTTGTTTGCAACATATAGTGAAGGCTTTAGACCACCGGTAACAAACCGTGTAGGCGGCGGCTTAGCCACCAATCAACAAGGTGCATTTGATGGATTCCGTATTCCGGTATATTCCACCACAGATACCTTGAAAAACTACGAAGTAGGCATGAAAGGCGATTTCTTTGACGGCATATTGCGTGTAAACGCAACCGCCTATTATTCTGAAATCACTGATTTACAAACCTCAAGATTTGACCCAACCAATGTGAGCTTCTTAGTATTTACCGACAACGTAGGTGACGCAGAAATCACAGGTATAGACGGCGACCTAACGTGGCTTGCCACCGACAACCTTATATTAGATGCGTCTTTCAGTATTCTTGATACCGAACTTACCCGCATTAACGATGAGCTAGACGGCATAGCGCCGCCGGTAGGAAGCGAGCTTCCGTATTCAGCTTCATTCTCGGGTAACGTAAGAGCACGTTATTTCTATGAGTTGGACAACGGATTAACAGCTTACGTCAACGGTTCTGTCGCTTACACAGGCGACCGTTTAGCCGGCATGTCTATGGACGCGTATGTTCTTGAAGATACTGCTAGACTTGTATACGGCACTGGCACTGGATTGAAGATTCAAAACGAAGCCGCGGTATATGAAGGCGTAAATTACTCTGACACCCAAGGTAACTTATTCCAAGGCGGTCGTTACATTCAAGACAGCTACGTGTTAGCTAATATTTCATTCGGCATAACGAACGACGAATGGAAAGCTGAACTATTTGTAGATAACTTGTTTGACGAACGTGCCATTTTGCATATCGACAATCAACAGTTTACGCCAAAAGTTGTGACTAACCGTCCACGCACAGTAGGGCTTAGACTGTCTTACGACTTCTTCTAGGCAACTGCCTAAGTAGATGTGTAAAGTAAGTTAGCACCAATAAAACGAAGCCCCTTTTTAAGGGGCTTTTTTATGGTAAAATATATAGATCGTCACTCTACAATAATACAATATGACATTACGCCACCCCTCTTCTGCAAGCGCAATAAAAGGCATTCAAAAACTCATCACAAGCAATGACTTTTTAGGCGCCCAGCAAAGTGCTTACGAGTTATTAAAACAAGCTCATATTGATCTAGACACAAAGGTAATGTGCTGGTATTTAATAGCAGTAAGCGCTCGCTTACAAAAGCGTAACCAACAGGCTGTTGATGCCTTAAATAGTCTCTTAGCACTCAATTCTCAGCATGCTCGAGCACAACAAGAACTTGGCTATAATTACAGAGCCCTCGGTGAAGGCAAGTTAGCCAGTGTACATTTTTATAAAGCGACAAAACTAAACCCCGCACTGTTGTCTGCATGGCAGGCTTTGCTGCCTATTTATAAAGATGCTAATCAGCATGAAGCGTATGCTTTATGTCGAAAACAAATTGATCAATTGAGCGCCCTGCCTAAGCCTATATTGGCAGCTACCGATTTAATGCACGACGGAAAGATAGCCGATGCTGACCTATTATGCAGGCGCTATCTTCAAGAGCATAAACACTCGCTGGAAGGTTTATTGTTGCTGTCAGAAATTGCGATGAAACTCAAGGCTACCTCAGAAGCTGAGTTTATATTGGAGACTTGTGCAGAACTAGCACCTACTTCAGTCGAAGCAAAATATGAACTATTTAAGGTATACAGCAAATTAGGCAAGTTCGCTAAAGCGCTTTCAATAGCACAAGCGTTAGTAAAAAATGACTCTGACAATACCTTTTATCAGTTAGCCAAAGCAACTGCCTTAGTTGGTGTTGGCAGTATTAAAGAAGCTATAGATATTTACCAGCACGTTATTGCCACTAGAAAGGCCGTAGCCAATGTATATTTGCTGTTAGGACACGCGCTTAAAACCCAAGGTAATATAGCTGAATCGATAGCCGCGTATCAACACGCATATGAGATTGAACCATATTGCGGTGATGCTTACTGGAGCTTAGCCAATACCAAAACATATCAATTTTCGACTGATGAAATACACACAATGGAGATTGGTACTAAGAGCGATGAAAAAAGTACCAGCGACCGAGTTCATTTGCATTTTGCCTTGGGTAAAGCATTTGAGGATCAAGAGCATTACGAGAAAGCTTTTTTCCATTATGATGCTGGTAATCAGTTACAACACACCATCATTACCTACTCAAGTCAGAAGCATACACAGTTCGTGCAATCACAAATTACTGCGTTCACCCCTAGCTTGGTCGAAAAATTAAGTCATGTAGGCTGTGATGATCGCGCGCCTATCTTTATTGTTGGCATGCCGCGAGCCGGGTCTACTCTACTTGAGCAAATTTTAGCATCCCATTCTCAAGTAGACGGTACTATGGAATTGCATGAAATTTTAGGGCTAGCGGCTACCTTGAGCAAAAGGCAAGGTGATAGAGCTACCTATCCTAACAATATCAAAAATATCCCCGATCATATCTTTGCTGAGTTTGGTAAGAAATTCATAGACGAAACCCAGGTGTATCGCCAAGGCGGCACCTACTTCATTGATAAAATGCCGAACAACTATATGCATATAGGCTTGATAAAACTCATTTTACCTAAGGCCAAAATAATCGACGCGAGGCGCAATCCAATGGCATGCTGCTTTAGCGGCTTTAAACAGCTTTTTGGCGAAGGGCAAGAGTTTAGTTATTCGCTGCACGATATTGGCCTGTATTATCAAAACTACGTGAAATTAATGGACCATTGGCAGTCGCTTTTCCCCGGCGAAATTCTGCTAGTTCAACATGAAGAAGTCGTTAATAATACGCAAGCTGAAATAAAACGAATCTTAGATTTTTGTGGTTTACCCTTTGAACAAGCTTGTATAGATTTTCATCGAAACAAACGCGCGGTGAAAACGCCGAGTGCTCAACAAGTGCGCCAGCCTATTTATACCTCGGGTCTTGAGCAATGGAAGCACTTTGAGTCTTATTTGAGTGAGTTAAAGGTATATTTCCCAGATGCTTAGCTAACTTCCCATAAGGGTAAGTATATTTACAGTTTTTGGTGGGCTAAAATCGCTTAAGCTGAACTTCTTTAGAATTTAAGGTGTAAACAATCTAATAGAAGTTTTATGCAATAGTAATTGGACTGTTGCATACGCATACATTCTTAAATTGATATTACAGAAAGAGACCATGACTACAGAATCAACCTTAAGTGAAGAAGACAAGTCCCGTGTAATCGAAATGGCATGGGAAGATAGAACACCTTTTGAAGCCATAGAAGAATTATATGGGCTAAGCGAACCGGAAGTTATTTCCCTAATGCGAGCAAGTATTAAGCGAAAAACATTTAACAACTGGCGCGCTAGGGTCAGTGGCAGAAAAACCAAGCACTTAAAGCTTAGAAGTGAAGATGTTTCAAGGGGTTATTGTGCGACGCAATATAAGCCGGTTCGTAAACGCTAAGAATAAATAACCCCACCATCAAACAATTTTCGAGTTTAACCATTTATCTTTAGTCCTAAATGCTTCAGCATGGGGGCTGAATAAAACTTCTACACTTATCGGAAACAACAAATGCTAAAACTATACGGATTCGACGTTAGTAATTACCACAACATGATCAAACTAGCGATGGCCCTAAAAGGGGTCGATTACGAAACAGTAGTAACATACCCCAATCAAACTCCCGAATATTTAGCAATTAGCCCTACCGGTAAAGTACCCGCTTTACAGACCGAAAGCGGAGTATTGGTTGAAACCAACGTCATTTTAGAATATTTGGATGAAATTAGTCACGACACGCCACTAATACATGGCAATGCATTTGAAAAAGCCCGCATTCGTGAATTGATGAAAATGGTCGAGCTGTATATTGAACTACCAGCAAGACGATGTCATACCGAAGCCTTTTGGGGTAAACCTGTAGCCGACGTCACCAAAAAGGAAGTTAAACGGGCTTTACTAAATGGCATGCAGGCACTTAGCCGTGCGGCCTCGTTTTCACCGTATTTGGCAAGCGACAAGTTAAGTGCAGCCGATATTGTCTTTTTATATTCTGTCGACTTGGCCTCGCAAGTGGCGAAGAAATTATACGATATCGATTTATTAGCTGAAGCACCCGGCGCGAGCGAACTTGTAAGAATTCTAAATGCAATGCCAGAAGTTCAAGTCATAGCAAAAGAAAAGAAAGCAGCGGCGCCGGCGTTTAATGAGTATTTGGCAAAGGCCTTCGCCAAACAATAGAGCTTAAATGTTCAACTTGACTGAACAACAATTGCCGTTTTAGCATTTGTGCATTACGAACGGGCAATTGTTATTCATCACGATAGCGTTTTTCACCTAGCAATTCACGAATGGCAACAAAGTCGACTTCGGGTAGGGCTTTGAATGCTGGTTTCGCGAAAAAATACCCTTGGAAATATCTAAACCCAAGCTTATACAGGCACTTTAGCTCCTCTGCAGTTTCTATCCCTTCCACAACAATTCTTTTAACCACAGGTTCAAGCATTTTGATAATTCCCCGCAAAATTCTTTGCCTACGCGGGTCTTCATTTATATCAATGATAAGCTCGCGATCTAATTTGACGATGTCGGTGCTAACATGACAAAGCATGTTTATACCTGAGTAGCCAGAACCAAAGTCGTCTATAGCCGTTAAGAACCCTCTTTTTTGGTAATTTTGAACAATATTCGCCAAATGTGCTTTATCGATCACCTCTTCAGCTTCTGTAAACTCAAATATAATCAAATCTAAGGGAAAGTTATGTTTTTTAGCAGCATTGAGAGTCGTTTGGATACAACGTGACGGTTCGTATACAGCATTGGGCATAAAGTTAATCGATAAGTAATGCTTCAACTCCAGCCCTGCAGCGGTTTCGATGGCTTTTTGCCTACAGTTTTGGTCAAACAAGTATTGATTATCTTTATTGACCTGCTTGAATACTTCGTAAGCACCTTCGCCATTGGGGCCGCGCACTAATGCTTCATAAGCGTAATAGTCAAATGTGTGTAAATTAACTATTGGCTGGAAGGCCATTTCAATTTCAAAGCCAAGCTTTTGACTGCTTTTGCATTGCTGACAATTTTTATTCATGATTAGAGACAGTTCTCATTTATGTTTCTCTCTTTTCGTTTGTAGCATAATTAAACATCGGAAAAAATCCATGTCATTTACTTTCGTGAGCATTTTACTAATCTCACCTTGTAACTGAACTATCGGTATTTCTGAATAATTCTTAAATAGATTTTGATGAATGTAAGTGAATTAAAACCTAGGCAGTAAACCTATCTGTACTGCATCTTGGATATTGAAAAGAAGAGCTTGTGCCCTACACGAAACAATAGATGAATATATTGCAGGGTTGTTTAGAAAAAATTAAAAAATAGTGTAAACCCAAGGTAGACTAATCCTGGAAGTAGGTCAATTAATATGACTGTTTATTAACCGTTTTCGGGAAGCTAGCTTTGCCATCAACCCTCTAAATAAAGGTAACAAAAATGATCATTAAGCTCACCTAACACAAAGGCGTCACCTAAAGCGCGCTTTGCTTTTTCGCGTACTTCGAGTATTTTCATCATTCCTACTTTGTATGCGGTGGCTTGCCCAGGCAGCACTATGTAGCGTTCAATTTCTGAAATAACTTTTATGCACCCTACTGTATTACTGTGACTCAAGCTCATCAATTACGCCCCGCCTAAACTGCGGCGTAATATCAAAATACCAAGTGAAAGTGCGGTTATTGGCCGGGTTTTGCACTTTGATTGCTTGAATAGGTAGCTGATTGACATAACGTAAAGACTGACCCACCGCCACTAATTGATGCAGTTGGATGAAAGCATATAAATCATTAACGCTGGTGACATAAAAAGGCGTTTCAGGACCTTTGCCTGTGCCGGTACGCCACACTGCCTCAATAAAATTGTCGAGAACTGAATTATGATATTTGCCAAGCGCGGTATTGCCAAGCTCAGTGGCGCATATCGCCGCTCCATAGTGACCTGTTAAAGAGGTATAGTTTACGTTTAGTAGCTCGTAGTTGATATTTAGACAATTTTGCCATTGTTGATTTTCCATATAGCTTTGCGACAAAAGCTTAGCGCTTTGCTCGTTATCGCTATTAGGTTTGTAGAGAGAAGTTAATGGAAAAATACGAATTAGCATGTCGTAATCGCTGGCAATCGCTTGACGATTTTTGACCTTATTAACAAGACTGGCATAATCGGCGTTGCTTTTTTCGTAATTAAGCACCTTCTCATTTTTACCAGACAGCGCGGCACAAGATGATAGAAGTATAAACGAAACCAGCAAGGTAAAGATTTTTGTATGAATTTTTAGTGATATTTGCATGATTATATTCACGTCTGTATATTCGTGCAGGTAGTATACCTTTTCATATTAATTTCGTTAATATTTATCAATATACAATTTTACAATTTATAAGAACATTCCGTCACCAAGCACTAATTTATTGATATTAGTACTCTCAAAGCCTTATTGTTATCGCTTTGCTAATAGTTAGCGCTTACAATCCTTTCTAAACAGCGGATATTGATGCATAATGATGCACAATTTATTAGCTTACTAATATTAGTTAAAGCCAGCTTGTTGTTTGCCGATAAAAACATAGCGAATAACGAAAACTGAGAGTTGCCGCCTAGTTATGGTCAACAGAGTGAAAAGTAAAATTCAACGCTCCAATGAAAAAACAGAGCATGAGCGTGCGCGTTTAAAAGCTTTGTACGAATACGACATTTTAGATAAAGCGGCTGCGGTAGAGTTTGACCGTATTACCGACTTAGCCTCTAAAATATGTAAAACGCCTATATCGCTAATTAGCTTAATAGACAGCGACCGGCAATGGTTTATGTCAAATATAGGCTTACAAGCAAGCGAAACATCTAGAGATGTGTCATTTTGTGATCATGCAATAAAGCAAAAGCATGTTTTTGAAATAAACGATGCGAGTAAAGACGCGCGCTTTGCTAATAACCCTTTGGTGACCAATGATCCTTCAATCAGGTTCTACGCTGGTGCCCCTCTTATTACACCTGAAGGCCACGCAATTGGTACGCTTTGCGCAATTGATTCAAAACCAAAAAAACTAGATTCCACACAGCTTGCAGCTTTAGAATCGTTGGCGATGCAGATTATTACTCAACTGGAACTGAAAAAAGCAAATAAATTACTGAAAGAAGCGAACAATTTACAAGCCCTGATTAACGAGAATAATTCAGCGGCTATATTTGTAAAAGACGAAAAGTTTAGGATTGTATATGCAAACTCGGCCTTCAAATCTTTTTATCCAGAGGAAAGCCGAGAGGCGATGATAGGTAAGACGACAATAGAGCAATTTGATGAGGAAGACTCAGAGGCATTTTTAATTGAAGATAAGAAAGCGCTGAGTGAAGGCTTAAGTATAAAACTTGAGCAACTTACCTTGCCTGTTGGTGAGGTACGTACCTTGAAAACCATGAAAAAACGTTTTTATAACAGCGAAGGACAACGTTTCATTTTGGGTATCAGTGAGGATATTTCAGAACGGGAATCGTTAATTACAAAGCTGTTATGGTCGCATCAAGACTTTGTCAAATTTTCAGAAAGCATAGAGCGAGAGCTGAGCTCGCCCATATTAGCTATGGGAAACATAATAGCTTGGTTGCGAAAAGATCTTGCGAGCCGATTAACGCTCAGCGAGATTGAAGATTTCGAAATGCTAAGCACACGACTAGAGCGCATGAAGTCTTTGTTGATTGCTATCGACAAGTATAAATCGGTTTCAAATTTAGTTAAAAAGCCCGAAATCGTTAATATTACAGATGTACGCATGGCTCTTGTAAGCAGAATTAGTGCGCCTAATGTCAATATTTCTGTCACGGGAGACTCAATCACGGTTCCTAAACAGCGCTTATTTACGGTCCTTGAACAGCTTGTGACCAATGCTATT
>Ga0115567_10006418_pt1 | contig 11253 bp, 9 predicted proteins | sample COGITO_mtgs_1204_2_FD_88679 | JGI IMG/M metagenome (GOLD analysis project Ga0115567, IMG submission 88679) | Pelagic marine microbial communities from North Sea - COGITO_mtgs_120412 | ecosystem: Environmental > Aquatic > Marine > Epipelagic | place: Germany:Helgoland, sampling site Kabeltonne... | reverse complement strand
GAACGACAAATTATTACATTGAACATTAATCCAGAATACCGAGCGGAAAAACTCACACTAGAGGAGTTTGCTAAGCTCGCCGATGTTGTACACGGCCAAGTTTGTGCACGGGTAAGCAAATTATGAATCAAGCGGTTCAAATTGAAGTTACGAGTAAATATTTGGGTAAACAAAACCAGTCACAAAAAACCGAAGTATTTGTTTTTAGCTACACAGTCAATATTACCAATACTAGTCAGCAGTCAGTAAAGCTACTTAGTCGCTATTGGCTTATCACCAACGGCAATGGTGAAAAAGTTGAAGTAGAGGGCGATGGTGTTATTGGCGAACAACCAATCATCGAACCCAATCAAACTTATTCGTATACAAGTGCGTCAATGCTTAAAACAGAAGTCGGGACTATGGAAGGATTTTATCAATTTGAGTCGTCGGGCAAAGCAAACTTCAAAGCACCTATACCGGTGTTTAGTTTAGCCGTACCTAATAGCTTACATTAACATGAAACACTTCGTAGTAGGCGACATCCAAGGCTGTTATAAAGGCCTCACTAAACTGTTGAAGAAAGCCGGATTTCGCGCTAACAAAGATAAATTATGGGCGGTGGGCGATTTAGTTGCTCGCGGACCAGACAGTCTAGCCACCATGGAATATTTATACGATCTTGGTCCACATTTCGATACTGTATTAGGTAATCACGATTTACATCTCATTGCTGCGGCATTCGGTGTCAGTAAACCAAAACCACAAGATCAGCTAGATAGCTTAATCAATCATAAACATTTCAATCGCTATATTGATTTTCTGTTACAAAAACCGTTAGCCGCGCAGCCAGCAGAAAATGTGTTGATCAGCCACGCTGGCCTTTACCCTAAGTGGTCAATAAAAAAAGCCCTTAAGCTATCAGCTGAAGTAGAGGCTCACCTACAAGGCAAACAAGTTGCTACGTTTTTGAAGTCTATGTATGGAAATCTGCCTAGCATGTGGAGCAAGAACCTAAAGGGAGAAGCGCGAACTCGCTTTATTGTCAATGCTTTCACTCGCATGCGATTTTTAAATAAAGACTACAGTCTAGAGCTTAGCAGTAAGTCACACCCTAGAAACGCTAGCGAACATTTATTGCCTTGGTTTAATTGTCCAAACAAGACGTTAACATCTTCGCAAACGCTTTTATTTGGTCATTGGGCATCCTTGTTGGGTGAAACTCCCGATTTACTCCCTATTCCTGCCAGTGTTATTGCCCTAGATACCGGTTTCGTTTGGGGTAATAAGATGCGTTTATATTGCATAGAAACAGGGGAATTATTCCACCAACAAGCGTAAAGTTTTTCTTATTGATGTCGATAAACCTCTATCACCCATATTTTAGTTTATCCACTCTCGCTAGGAGTAATCATGAGAATCACAGTAGCCATGCGTGTCATTGGCGGCTTTACGGTCATAAGCCTTTTACTTATTGCGCTAGGTATATCGTCAATAAGAAGTGTCAGTAACATTGGCGCTGCTTCTGAAGAATTAAGCCTTGTCGCCTTGCCAACAGTTGCAAGCAGTTCAGATCTTAAGGCCTCTTTCTTAAATATGGGCCGACTCACTTTCGAAGGATTTGTTGATCTTGAAAGAAAGGGTGTGCAAGACAAACAAACCTTTTATTCAGATGCAAAAGACAATTTTGATACCACACTAAACGAACTACGCGATGTTGTTAGAAGCGACAAACAACTTTCTGACTCTACCAGCAATGTAACGGCCATTTATGAAGCATATAGCACGAGCGCGCAAGGCGTTTTTGAGACACACATCCAAGCAATCGACTTAGAAAATGCGCTAGACTCTATCGTTGAAACTCTTGAAGAAAAAGTTGATGATGCCTCGTCACTACTCCTAGACTTCACTGACTTAGATGCCGTTTTAAGTTCACCTAGCATGCAGGCGGCAGCAGAGCTCACTAATGCTATGGAATCAGGCTTGTTACAATTGCTAACCACTGCTACCGAATATAAAAGTACCAAAACGATTCAAAGAGCTGAATTGAGAAGCAAAGAAGTTGCGGTGATTTTGCAACAAACGAAAGAGAAGCTCAAAAGTATTCAAAGCGCCGCAAACGGCCAAGATTCTTCTGGCACAATTAACGAAGTATCTGCGCTTATGACCGATATAGACGCTTTACTAACTAAGTCTGATGGCCTTCTACGGACTAAAGTGTCGCAGTTAAAGGCAATTAACAAAGCTAAAGACCTGCTTGCCGATTCCGACTTAAAAATAAATGAGGCAATAGAACAACTTAACTTACTCAATACACTAGCGGATAAAAAAGCGATTGAAATAAAAGACAGCGTAGCGCAGCAAATATCTAGCAGTACTTGGACAGTAGTGCTGGTAATTATTGGCTCGCTTGTGCTCGCTACGGGTATCGCGTATGTAAGTGTACGTGCAATCTCAATCCCCTTAGCACAGGTTAACAAATTACTGAAAATAGCGTCATCAGGCGATTTAACTCATAAGTTGGACGATTCATCTAAAGACGAATTTGGTGATTTAGCGCGCAATTGTAATCAGCTAATAGATAACCTTAAAGAATTAATCAACACTATAAACCAACGCGCCGACCAACTTGCCGCGGCAAGTGGCGAAACGTCCACAATCACGCTGCAAACTACCGCGTCAATTGAAGACCAAAAATCTCAAATTTCGCAAATCGCGGCTGCCACGACTGAAATGCATACTACTTCTGAGCTGGTGTCAGCTAATGCTGACGACACGCTAAAAGAAATCAAGCATGCCGATGTTGAAGCCGAGAAAGTTAAAACTATTTCTGCGAAAAACAAATCGACCATTCTAGTGCTTGCCAAAGACGTTGAAGAAGCGGCTGAAGTCATCAACAAATTACATCAAGACAGCGCTAGCATAGGCGGCATACTCGATGTTATTAGAGGCGTTGCAGACCAAACCAATTTACTTGCGCTTAATGCAGCCATTGAAGCCGCGAGAGCGGGTGAACAAGGGCGTGGATTCGCCGTTGTTGCTGATGAAGTGAGAACCCTCGCTAGTCGCACTCAAAAATCGACCCAAGAAATCAACTCTATGATTGAAGTATTGCAAGCCGGTGCTGAAAAAGCAGTAGCGGTTATGAATCAAGGTAAAGAGCAAACCATAGTGTGTGTTGAACAGGCTGAAACTGCGGGTGAAGCACTTAATTTGATTACCGACGCAGTGCATAAAGCATACGAAGTGAGTACGCGAATTGAGCAGGCAGCTCGAGAACAGCACACTGTGTCATCAGAAATTAGCGAGCGACTTGAAAACATTGTTGGTATTGCAGAGCAAACTACAATTGGTGCTAAGCAAACCTCAGACTCTAGCGCAGAAGTTGCTAGGCTAGCTGAAGAATTGCAAGAGTCGATTGGACGCTTTAAAGTGTAAAGCAGTTTTAGTATATCACTGAAAAAACCACTACCGAAAAGTAGTGGTTTTTTTGCGCAAGTTGAACGCGATCATTTTGGCCGCTCTACAGTAAAAACCTCACCCATACTGGCATACTGGCTTGCCCCTAAACGCGCCAGTGGATTCACTTTTAGGGCATCGACTTGTAATCTACCATTATCTTGTGAAACGGCGTCATCACTAACATATAGTTCAAGCGCCTCAACAAATACTAAGCGTTGCGGGGTGTTACCTAAATCTTGAACGCTATGCACTTTACACAAATAAGCAATTGGGCATTTATCGATTCGCTGCATCGGCCAAGCTTGATGATCAATTAGCGAAATATCGTTCTTTTTTACTTCACTTTCACCATATTCTAAAGTCGCTGCAGTGTTCGTTACCTGTTCAGACTGGGCGACAGAAGCGATATGAACCACACAATATGTGTCAACAACTAAATTTGCCGCAGTATCCTTTTGCGAGCCGCTAGGTTTTTTGCCCATCGATAACATAAATAAAGGCGGGTCGCTGCAGACCGCATTAAAGTAAGAAAATGGTGCTAGATTGACACTGTTATCGGAATTTTTTGATAACACCCATGCAATTGGACGAGGAATGACGGTTTGAGTCATTACATGATAAATACTGCTGCCACTCATAGTCGATAAGTCGATGTTCACGTTAACTTTCCTCTTAAAAATTGATTTCTTTTACGATTGTTCAAACAAAGCGCGATGCAATGTTTTCACAATTGCTTCGCTGTCGTGATTATTGACCACACACGAGAGATTGTGCACGTTTGCACCAAAACATATCATGCGTAAATTGAAGTCGCCTATGGCAGAAAAAATTCTCGATGACACACCGGCTTCACTGTGCATGTTGTTGCCTACCACGGTGACCACATCGAAGTTTCGCTCTACTTTCACATCGCAGATATTGCTCAACTCGATAATGGTTTCCTGATTCATCTTTTCAGACATCGAATTTGGCGGGTTATCTAGCGTAAAAGAAACTGCAATTTCAGATGTTGTAATAAGGTCAACACTTAAGTTGTGCTTCGCTATGATATGGAAAACACGTTCGAGAAAACCCTGCGCATACATCATCTTAGGTGTTTTAACGGTCACTAGCACTTGATCTTTTCGTCTCGTAACGGCTCTAAACGCGGGTTCATGTTCACAGTTTCGTTTTATCCACGTGCCGCCTTTCTCAGGCTCTTTACTAGAGCCTACAAACACCTGTATATCTTTACGCAGCGCCGGCTCCATTGTGGCGGGGTGCAACACTTTTGCGCCAAAGGTTGCCATTTCAGCGGCTTCTTCAAAACTCAATTCGGGTAAAGGACGTGCTTTGTCGGTAATACGAGGATCGGTTGTGTACACGCCTATGACATCTGTCCAAATTTCACATGTATTGGCATCTAATGCTTCAGCCAATAATGCAGCGGTAAAGTCAGAACCACCGCGACCTAAGGTGGTTGTTCTGCCCTGATCGTCTGCCCCAACGAAACCTTGTGTGACGATAATATGCTGCTGTAATTCTGGCACAAGCAACTGTTGCGTGAGCAATCTAATACTCGCAATATCAGGAGTCGCTTCGGTAAAGCGAGAGTCGGTTCTTAAGACCTTGCGTACGTCAAAGTTTAAGGCATTTATACCGTGCTCTCTTAATACAGCCGCACACATTAACGACGACATTCGCTCACCCATAGACATTAACGCGTCTTTTAAATCATCGCGGTAGTTGAGCTCTTCATTCCTGGCGCATGCATCTAACTCATCAAGCAGTGAAAAGAGTTTGTCATTTACTTCGCTTGGGTCTTTTAATTCATTTAAAATAGCGAATTGGATTTTTCTTATAGCCTCAACGATATCAGTAATTTGCCCTGAGGTTAATGCTATGCTCGCTAGCGTTACTAAATGGTTAGTTACACCTGCAGCAGCGCTAACTACCATAACCTTGGTATTTTTGTTATTCAGAACAATGGATGCACAGTTTTTTATGCTGCGATAATTAGCAACACTGGTACCGCCAAATTTAGCGACGTTTAATGATTCAGGCATAGTGTGATTTCACCTTTGATAAGCTTAAAATATGTGAATAAATACCGAGATTAAGAATAGCTATAGAGAACGCGAAAAAATTTACGTTACTACCTATGGTAATAACGTAACCTTATCTCCTTCCTTAATATCGTGCGTAGCAAACCAACCTTCGTTCATTTCAAGAGCATAAAGTACTAATAAAGAAGACCTAACTGGCGTGAGGTCGTGGGGTTGGAGCTGGATTATGTCAACGATTTTACCCTCTGCGCTTATGTAAGCTAGATCTAGTGGAATAAACGTATTCTTCATCCAAATACTGCCCACCCGAGAACTATCGAACTTAAATAGCATGCCACAATCTTCGCATAATGTTCTGCGGTGCATTAATCCAAGTGCACGCTCGTCTGGTGAATCAGCATATTCAACACTGAGTTCACGTTCTCCAATTTTGAAAACAACCTTATCGTCCCCAGCCTCTTCCTCTAACCACGCGTTGACCTGTGCATCGGTCATTGTATCTATATTTGCGTTAGTTTTAAGATCTTGCGACTGATTGTTTTCAGTTGAAGGTGAGGTAGCATTAATATTACTCGAATCTGGCGCTTCTGCGCATGCAGCAAGATTTAACAAAAAAACAGTCGCTAACAACATCTGTGTTGATTTAATTAACAGTTTCAACGTGGTGTCCTTTTTTAGAAAGCTGATTACAGCAAGTAAATGGATGGATGTATCTATACAATATCAAATTAGCGAACAAACAAGCAATAAAAAAGCCGAGCAGTAATAAAAACTGTTCGGCTTTTTTGCATAAAAAGTTGTGGCTCTACCAGTAATCTTCTACGTAACGCTAGTCACGCTAAATACGCTAATTATACTGATCAACTCATCGCACTTGTTACGCCAAATTTAAGGTCGGAATAATTTTCGCTTTTGCTTCGTCTTCAGCTTTTTTAAACGAATCCATGCGATCAAAGTTTAAATAACGAAATACCTCCGAACTCATAGAGTCTATTTTGTTTGCGTAATCCATATATTCTTCTTTACTGGGTATTTTACCCAGTATTGCGCCTACAGCAGCAATTTCAGCAGAACATAAATACACGTTGGCACCGTCACCTAATCGGTTAGGGAAGTTACGAGTAGAGGTTGACAATACGGTAGTTCCGGCGAGAACTCTCGCTTGGTTACCCATGCACAACGAACAACCTGGCATTTCAGTTCTTACCCCTGCACGGCCATATATATTGTAATAACCTTCGTCCATTAACTGTGCTTTGTCCATCTTAGTAGGAGGCGAAATCCACAAGCGCGTTGGTAAAGTACCCCCAAACTGCTCAAGTAATTTGCCCGCTGCTCTGAAATGCCCAATGTTCGTCATGCACGAGCCAATAAACACCTCGTCTATTTTATCACCCGCAACGTCAGACAACGTTTTGGCGTCATCTGGATCGTTAGGACAGCACAACACCGGCTCATCTATATCCGCAAGGTCTATTTCTACAATTTCAGCATATTCAGCGTCTTTGTCAGCTACCATTAATTCTGGTTTAGCCAACCATTCTTCCATTTTACGTGCACGGCGCTCTAAGGTGCGTGGGTCGCCATAACCTTCGTTAATCATCCAGCGCAGCATAGTAATATTTGAATTCAAATATTCTGCAATAGAGCTTTCAGAAAGTTTAATCGTGCAACCTGCAGCAGAACGCTCCGCAGAGGCGTCTGATAGCTCGAATGCCTGCTCTACCGTTAAGTCTTCCAAACCTTCTATTTCAAGAATTCGACCAGAGAAAGCGTTAATTTTACCTTTTTTAGCAACCGTTAATAAGCCTTGTTTGATGCCATATAATGGAATCGCATGCACTAAGTCGCGTAGGGTTATACCAGGCTTCATTTTGCCTTTAAAGCGTACTAATATCGACTCAGGCATATCAAGTGGCATTACGCCTGTAGCAGCTGCGAATGCCACTAGGCCTGAGCCTGCTGGAAACGAGATACCCATTGGGAAGCGGGTATGAGAATCACCGCCGGTACCCACTGTGTCAGGCAATAACATGCGATTTAGCCAAGAGTGAATAATACCATCACCCGGACGAAGCGACACTCCACCACGATTCATAATGAAGTCGGGCAATGTGTGCTGTGTTTCTATATCGACAGGTTTAGGGTATGCCGCCGTATGACAAAATGACTGCATGGTTAAATCGGCTGAGAACCCTAAGCACGCTAAATCTTTTAGTTCATCACGCGTCATTGGACCCGTGGTATCTTGCGAACCAACAGTCGTCATTTTAGGCTCGCAGTAGGTGCCAGGGCGCATACCGCTTACACCACACGCTTTACCCACCATTTTTTGTGCTAAGGTGAAACCAGCGTTGGTTGCTTTAGGTTCTTCTGGTACACGAAATATATCGCTTGTTTCTAAACCAAGTGACTCGCGCGCCTTTTGAGTTAAACCACGTCCAATAATAAGGTTAATTCGGCCACCGGCACGTACTTCATCTAATAAGACCTTAGACTTGTAGCTATATTCAGCTAAAACTTCGCCTGTATCGGCGTTTTTAATGACACCCTCAAGTGGATGAATGTCAATAACATCGCCCATATTCATTTTTTCTACATCGGCTTCAAAAACCAAGGCGCCTGCGTCTTCCATGGTGTTAAAAAAGATCGGAGCGACTTTAGAACCTATGCAAATACCGCCGCCGCGCTTATTAGGGACACCGGGTAAATCTTCACCGAAGAACCATAAAACAGAGTTAGTAGCCGATTTACGTGATGAGCCTGTGCCCACTACGTCGCCAACAAAGGCAATCGGATGACCCTTCGCTTTAATTTCTTCTATTTGCGCTAAAGGACCAATTTCACCTTGCTTTTCTGGCTCAATGCCTTCGCGGCGCATTTTGAACATAGCGCGTGCGTGCAGGGGAATATCTGGGCGTGACCACGCGTCGGGGGCTGGAGACAGGTCGTCTGTGTTTGTTTCACCAGTAACTTTATATACAGATGCAGTAATTTTTTCTGGTAAATCGTCGCGTGAAGTAAACCACTCAGCATCGGCCCATGAATGCATAATTTCTGTAGCAAACTTATTGCCGGCTTTATGCTTTTCTTCAACATCATGAAAAGCGTCAAACATTAATAAGGTGTGCTTTAATTCTTCTGCGGCTAATTCAACAAGGTCATTGTCGTCTAACAGCTCCACCAAAGTGGTAATATTGTAGCCACCATGCATGTTACCTAATAACTGCACTGCAGACTCTTTGCTAATTAAATCACACTTTTCTTCGCCTTTTGCAATTGCACTTAAGAAGCCAGCTTTAACATAAGCAGCTTCGTCGACACCAGGAGGTACACGCTCGGCTAATAGTTCGACTAAAAACGCATCTTCGCCTGCGGGTGGGTTTTTCAGTAATTCAATTAATCCAGCAACCTGCTCAGGATTTAAAGGCTTTGGTGGGATACTTTCTGCGGCACGTTGTGCAACATGCTTACGATAATCTTCTAACACGTTTCTTGTCCTCTAGGGTGAGCTGACCAAATAGTATTGTTGCTATGCTTGTGAAGCAAGCAGCGATATTGTGTATTGTAATAGTTACCAATAACGGCTAGCAAGGGGAAATCCAATATTTAAGTATAGCATCTAAGCCTCAAATATGAACATTAATCAGCGCTGCGGGCCTAATACCCGCCATTCACTAAAATGATTAAACGCTAAATTGTTGTAACAACTTCAAATATTATTGCGGGTGCACCATCTGACAAAATAAACACACGCCCGTTGTTCGAAACAGCAACATCTCTCATACGATAGTCGCTATTGGCAAAGTAAACGACTTCATCTTCAATTACTTGATTGCTTATTCGAAGCGTATGAAGCTGCTTAAATTTTAGTGAGGTCACCAATAGTCGATACGCGAAGGGTTCGATATTTGGGTGATTGTAAAACACCATGCCCGAAGGCGCTATTGATGGCGTCCAGTTAAATGCAGGCTGCTGCATACCTTCATATTCTGTAAAAGGGGTGATTAAACTACCTATATAATCTCTTCCCTGCGTAATCACCGGCCAACCGTAATTAGTGCTTGGTTTTATAATATTTATTTCATCACCACCGGCTGGGCCGTGTTCATGAGCAATAACCTGATTATTTGGTAACACTAATAAGGCCTGAGGATTTCGATGACCTATACTATAAATCATCTTTTGCACGGGCGATTCGGCGCTCACAAAGGGGTTGCTTTTAGGAATGCGACCAGTGTCAGTTAGTCTTAACACTTTGCCCATATCTGAGGTCATTTTTTGCGCGTTCTCTCTGTAATCGAAACCATCACCTGTGCTTATAAGTAAACTGCCATCAGCCATGAATGCTAATCTCGCGCCGTAGTGCACAGCGGTGTCGCGTAAATCGCTTTGTTCGTATATCGTTTCTTGGCGCAGAATAGAGTTTGCGGGATCCTCGTTGTCAGAAAGTAATATGCGAATCACCTTTAAACCATTCGCATTATTGTTGCCATAGGAGTACGACAAGTAAATCCAAGGTGTTCTTACAAAGTCTGGATGAAAGGCAATGGCCGACAAGCCGCCCTGACCTTCATAATACAGATCGGCTAGTTCTGGATGGTAACTGGCCACTTTTTCGCCGCGCAACGAATATTTAGCCAATTCTCCGCCGCGATGAGACACATACAAAAAGTTATCGGGGGATATAGTGATGGCCCACGATGGCGGTAAATCAGAAATAACTGGATTAAGCGTCAAATCGTTATATTTGTCATCAACTGCATACGCAAAATTAATGCTGCAAAGTTGAATTGAAATAAGCAACCCAGTAAAAATAGTCGCCTTTTTTACGCTTACAAATAATCTACTTACAAAATATCCCATGACAAGCTTGCCTCTTACAACACAATGTCGCTACTATAACCCGAACTAGGAATAAAAAGCATCGCTAAGACTCAAAATGAAAAAACTTGTGTTAATCCTGCACTTTTTGCTGGCGTCGATTGCCACTACACTGATTGCCTGTTTGTTGCAAACTCAAATGGTACTGCTTGGGCTTACTAAACTCGACATTCATGTTTCGCTAAGCGACCGTGTGTATATGTCGTGGCAAGATTTATTGGGGCTCATCCCTACTTACGGAGGAATTATTACACTTGGCCTATTAATAGGTTTTGGCGTGTGCAAGCTCATCATCCTTTACTCCCCCTTCAAATCACCTTTTTTATATATTTTCGCAGGCGGTGCGGCAATGGCTGTTATTTTATTAGCGATGCAGCCCGTGATGGGCATTACCCTCGTTGCAGGCGCTCGTTCAGCGCTTGGAATAGCCTTACAGGTGGTGGCAGGTATGTTAGGCGGCTTTTGCTTTATGCGCTTAAGAAGGTATCAACATTCAGCAAATTGATAATTGACTCATCACAAGTGTAATGATCTCAAATTGTGAAATTTGTGTTAAATATATACCAGTGCTTAACGGCTAGTTAAGCTACCTTACACCATATGCAGTACAACTTTATAATGAGGACATCATGCATTCATCGCATCAGCAGTCGAACGATACTAGTCTTATTCCGTCTCACATTCACAGCTTAGCGGATTACATTGAAGAGACCTTTGAAAAATATGCTGAGCGACCATCGTATAATGCATTAGGCCAAACTAAGACCTTCGCCGAAATGGATAACTTATCGGCCCGTTTTGCCCATTATCTATTGACACACACAAGTTTAAAAGCCGGCGACCGCATCGCAATCCAACTCCCAAACCTAATACAGCACCCCAT
>Ga0115567_10006415_pt1 | contig 11255 bp, 5 predicted proteins | sample COGITO_mtgs_1204_2_FD_88679 | JGI IMG/M metagenome (GOLD analysis project Ga0115567, IMG submission 88679) | Pelagic marine microbial communities from North Sea - COGITO_mtgs_120412 | ecosystem: Environmental > Aquatic > Marine > Epipelagic | place: Germany:Helgoland, sampling site Kabeltonne... | reverse complement strand
TAAACTAAGTTGCCCAAGGTTTAATTCAGGAACAATCACTTTCTTGAATCTTTTAATAATTTCTCCCAAATCCTTGGGTAATGGATTGAGATGGCGTAAATGCAATGATGAAATAGAGAAACCTTCGGCCTGCATCGCCTGGGCAGCGGATGTAATTGCACCATAAGTACCGCCCCAACCGATGACCAACAAATCCCCTTCCGCTTCACCATGAAGTTGGGTAGGAGGTATAGTGTCTGCAATCCGTTCAACTTTTTCCGCACGCAGATGGGTCATCTGTTCATGGTTTTCTGGATCATAATTGACCCCTCCATCTTCAGACTTCTCAAGTCCACCAATACGATGTTCCAATCCAGGTTGACCGGGTATGGCTTGAGTACGTGCAAGGGTATCAGGATTTCTTTTGTAAGAAATGTATTCTTCGTCCGGATCAGCAAACTTTGCCTCTATCGCAGGAAGATCGGCGGCATTGGGAACAAGCCAAGGCTCAGCTCCATTTGCTACATATAAATCGCTGAGGTAAATAACAGGAGTGCAATAGGTAAGTGCAATTCGGCAAGCCTCGATCGAACATTCAAAACAATCAGATGGAGAATGAGCTGCAATCACAGGTAATGGGCAATCCCCATGGCGAGAAAACAAACTTTGCAAAAGATCGCTTTGCTCGGTCTTGGTAGGTAAACCAGTACTCGGACCACCTCTTTGAACATTACAGATAATAACGGGTAATTCGGTAATGCTGGCAAGACCAATGAATTCACTTTTCAAACACATTCCTGGACCGCTAGTTGCCACAACGGACAAATCTCCAGCAAAACTTGCACCAATGGCCACACCCATAGCCGCAATCTCATCCTCAGCCTGTACGGTCTTAATGCCGAATTTTTTTAGAGCAGATAGGCCTTCCAAAACTGGGGATGCTGGGGTAATGGGATATCCAGAATAGAGCAGTTCACGATTGGCGCTCTGAGCACCCGCAACTAGCCCATAAACCAAAGCTTCATTTCCAGAAATTTTTCGATAAACACCAGGGTTTACTACTGCCTTCGCCAACTGGTAGCGATTCCGAGCGGTTTCCATAGTATCACCCAAGTTGTGTCCAGCCTTTAGGGCTGTTGAATTAGCATCTGCAACTTCGGGTAGCCGTTTTCCCCACTTTTGATCAAAAAACTTCAATGTTGGATCAAGTGGCCGTCCGTAGACATAGCACATAAAACCAAGGGCAAAGAAATTTTTACAGCGAGCTTTATCTGATGGTTTTAAGGGACTTTCGGAAAGAGCCTCCTTAGTCAAAGTGGTCAGGTCCAATTCTATTAACTGGTACTTTTTGCGAAACTCTTCGTCCTCTAATGGGTTGGACTCATAACCTGCCTTTTTGAGGTTCATTTTTTTGAATGAGTCCACATTTACCACTAACATTCCCCCCTCGGGCAAATCGCTTATATTTGACTTGAGTGCAGCTGGGTTCATGGCCACCAACGCATCAGGCTCATCACCAGGTGTGAGTATAGAATGACTACCAAATTGTAATTGATAGCCAGATACACCTGCAATGGTGCCTGCAGGAGCTCGAATTTCCGCAGGGAAGTCAGGCAGTGTGGCAATGTCATTGCCAGCAAAGGCGCTCGAGTCGGTAAAGCGTTCCCCGATAGTCTGCATTCCATCGCCGGAATCTCCGGCGAAACGCACGACTGCGGATTCGATTTCTTCAAAAGAATCGGTTGCTTGTGTCATTAATTGCTGTAGGTGAGGTGAAACTTGTGTAAAAAACGACTTATTTTATGAGGTTGTAAAGTAATGTGTACAACGAAATTCGAGAAAAAAAAAGATACAATTGGTAACTTTCATATAATTTGATGTAAAAATTACAAATTCTCAACAGGTAAAGGAAAGGGAAATAAGTTGAAGGCCATCGAAAGGCGAGTAATGTTCGAACGATTTTCGCGAACCCCATGACGCATCCAGGGTTCGAAAAGAACGAGTTTTCCAACCTTTGGCATGATTTCCAAATCAACTTCTCCTTCCTTATGAAAAAATAAATTCCCTGAATCATTTTCAGCAGCGAGATAAAATACTCCACACAACTTAGAATTGAGAGCATGGTCATGCAAACCTGTGGATTCTCCAGGTTCTGCCAAGTTAAACCAGAAAGGGGGATAAGCATGATCACACCCCCGTAAAGGTTCGAAAAGAACCACACTTGAAACTTCTAATATTTCCAACCCGAAATCTCTGCCCATACGAATAGGGTTTCGGGCAGCGGGTACTTCATCAATGTCGATGTATAAATTTTCCCACCTTCCACCAATCTTGTGAGATTTTTTTGCCGTAGAACGGGATTTTTCGAACTGTTCGAACAATTCCGGCACCCAATCCTCAAATCCAGGGAGTTCGATCTCGATTATTTTTCCACCGCCCCAAGAAAATATTTTTTGCATACTCGACTAATATTCCACAGGTTTAGACAATTTTCCAAGCAACTCTTGATGTGCTTTAAATTTCCTTCGAAGTTCTGCTATGTCCAGCCAGAAAAAACCCTCCTCCTTGAAACCAGGACAGACCGAACAACTAACGAAGGAATAGGTATCCTTTGACTGTCTATTGAGAATTGCCCCCAAAATGGTTCCAACAGGAACCGTAAATTGGAGCGAGCAATCTGCACCAGACGCAAACATGACAAGTTTAACATTATGGTATTGATTTCGATCAAAAATATGCAAATCGAGTGTAGCACCTTGATGAAAGTACCAAGTTTCATCGGCATCGAGGGAGTGCAAGCGAGGAACCTCTCCCTTTTCAACGAGTAATAAATAGATGTGCCCAAGGGCCTGGAAAACTCGGAGGAATGGGTAGAATGACTAGACTCAAATGTACGGCGAAAGTAACCACCCTCTGGATGAGGAGAAAAGGATAAAGCTTTGATTATATATTCTGCTGAATGGATCAAAAAACTAAACCAATGCGAGTAATTCTTGCAGGAGGGATGCTGCAGTAAAAGGGGATACTATATCTGTCGGCTTTGGAGAAAGTTCAACCAAGTCCATCCCCACACAGGTTCTGCCCTTGAGTGCAGACTTCACTAAATCGATCGATTGGTAGTAACTTAGTCCACCTGGCACGGGAGTACCCACCGCCAGCATAACTGAGGGATCTAATCCATCTAAATCAAAACTTAGGTAAACAAGTTCAGGAAAATCAGACGGTAACTCCATGGAAGATACATTGCCTCGCACCAATTCCCCGGCATCTTGAAAAAATACAGAATATTTTTCACGAATCTTTTTTTCCTCCTCGCAAATAGCCCGAACTCCAATTGAGGCGAGGCGATGCCCATCTTGAACAAGGAGGTTCATGACACTAGCGTGTGAATGTACCATACCTTGGTAGCTGTCCCGAAGGTCGGCATGTGCATCAATCTGAACGACACCAATTTTTTGGCCAATTGCTTCGGAAACTCCCTTAACTGCTGCCCATGTAAGAGAATGCTCTCCTCCCAGAATAACCGGGAAATGATTTTCAATAACAATCCGTGCACTTCGCTCCTTAAGTTCAAGCAAGCAAGTTTCATGATCAACAGAACAATCAATCGGCGGTTGGGTAAAAAAACCAGACTCACAAGGAGAAGATCTCTCAAGTTCCTGACTGGCATGAAGGATTGCATTGGGACCAAGGCAAGTACCCGATCCATAGGAAACGGTTTTTTCCATTGGACAGGGAACGATTTGAAACTTTGCAGAAGCCTGCAAGTTCTCGTGCTCTTGCAACTCGGAGCCTAAAAACTGCAAACTTTTAATTTCCTTCATGATAGACGATTCACAAATTCTTCATATTCAAACTCTCGAACCATCGATAGATTATCAGTTTGGGAGTTCCAAATTGCAATGGCAGGTAGTTTCACTCCGTTAAAAGTGTTGGTTTTTACCATGGTATAATGAGCTTGATCCAAGAAAGCCACACGATCCCCAATCCGTAATGGATTATTCATCCTGTACTCACCAAAACTATCGGCAGTCAAACAACTCGCTCCGCCCAATAAGTATGGGTGCTGTCCATCCTCAATATCCCCTAATAGTGCAGGACGATATGGAGCCTCAATGACATCCGGTGCATGACAGGTTGCACTAAGATCAAGCAAAGCGTGCATGGCATTGGAATTCATCAAGTCAATTACCTCCCCGACAAGAATACCCGCATCCAAGGTAACGGCTTCCCCAGGCTCCAGGTAGACCTGACAATCATACTTTTGAGAAATTTCATCGATCAATTCGATCAATCCATCCTGGTCATAATCCGAACGAGTGCAATGGTGACCACCCCCAAGATTGATCCATGAGAATTTTTTCAAAGTACTGCCCAATGCATTCTCGATTTTTTTCCAAGTTTGAAGAAGAGGTGCAAAGTTCTGCTCGCAAAGAGTATGAAAATGCAAGCCTTCAAAGGGGCTAAGATCTGACTCGCTAAGTTTGCTAATTGGCCAGCCAAGCCTTGATTGATTGGCACAAGGATCGTATTTGGGATCAAGTCCCAGTGATATTTCAGGATTAATCCGCAAACCCAAGGACACTTGATGAGATGCAGCATACTCAACTCCCGAAGCCTTAGGGTGATTAAAAACTAGGTGATCGGAAAGCTCGCAAATTTCTTCTAATTCAGTTGATCGAAAGGCTGGGCAAAAGGTGGATAGAATTTTCTGTTTTTTTATGCCTGTAAATGCTTTTTCCCTGGCTAACCTTGCCTCCCACAAACCGGAAGCACAACATCCATCCAAGTATTCTTCAATTAGACTGGCAAGCGACCACATCGAGAAAGATTTAAGGGCAAGAAGAACTTTTGCACCTGAAAGCTTTCCAATCTCAGTCAGTATTTTAAGGTTTGACCGAATTTTTTCCTCATCTACCACAAAAGAGGGCGAAGGCACCCGCGATAGATCAAAACGAGCGAAAGCTCCCGGACCCGAGCTTTGGGTGGGCAACATTAGAAAGCAAGCGGAGTTTCTAGGTTGCGTAGCTTCCAGGGCAATCCGTGGGTGTTCAACATATCCATAAATGGATCGGGGTCGAGTTGTTCCATATTAAAAACTCCCCTGCCCTTCCAAATACCCTGGACCATAAGAGCCGCTCCAATCATTGCGGGTACGCCAGTTGTGTAACTCACAGCCTGACTGCCCACCTCTTTGTAGCATTCTTCATGATCGCAAACATTGAATAAATACTTGGTTGAAAAATTTCCATTTTTTTCTCCCGTCACGATATTGCCAATGCATGTCTTGCCCTTAGTGTGCTCGCCCAAACCGCCAGGATCAGGAAGCACAGCCTTGAGAAATTGCAGAGGTATAATTTCCTTCCCCTCATAATAAATCGGTTCAATTGAGGTAAGTCCGACATTCTGCAAAACCTCGAGGTGCTGTAAATAAGCATCCCCAAAGGTCATCCAAAACCTCGCTCTTTTAATCTGTGGGAAATGTTTAACCAAAGACTCGAGTTCTTCATGATACATTAAATACATGTTTCGATCACCCACTTCTGGAAAGGAAAATGATTGCTTCTGAAAAAGGGCAGGTGTTTCCGACCAGTCTCCGTTTTCCCAATGACGGGCTGGAGCAGTGACTTCACGAATATTGATTTCAGGATTAAAATTGGTCGCAAATGGATGACCATGATCTCCACCATTGCAATCAAGAATGTCGAGTGTATCCACCCGATCAAAGTGATGCTTGATCAACCAAGCGGTAAACACATTGGTGACTCCAGGATCAAAACCGGATCCAAGCAATGCCATTAATCCTGCCTCCACGAAACGGTTTTGGTATTCCCATTGCCAACGGTATTCAAATTTTGCTTCATCCCGAGGTTCATAATTTGCCGTATCAAGGTAAGAAACACCTGCCTTTAAGCATGCGTCCATTAGGGCAAGATCCTGGTAAGGCAGGGCGAGGTTAACCAAAAGGTCGGGTTTCACCTTATCTAACAGCCTAACTGTCTGATCCACTTCATCGGCATCTACCTCGGCGGTCTTAATCTGTACCCCCAATCTTTCCTTTACAGATTTGGCAATTTTCAAGCATGAAGATTCTCGCCGACTCGCCAATGTAATCGAAGAAAAAACCTCAGGTAATTGAGCCATCTTATGAACGGCTACAGAACCGACTCCTCCCGCTCCAATAACTAATACTTTTGACATTCTTTTTTCTTTCTCAATCTGATTCGTAATATGTATACCCTTGTAAACTTTCACGATAGGTGGATACCAACTCCTTCAATTCGTCCAAAGTTGCACCGTGTTCTTTTACCGCGTCCTCGGCCCTAGCCTTAAAACGTTCGAGCAACCGCTTGGGCTCATACTCAACATAGCTTAGCACTTGGGCGACCGTGTCGCCCTCGACTTCATCTAAAATTTCAAAGTCTCCGGAATTCTCAAGTCGAATCGTGACTACATTGGTATCCCCAAAAAGATTATGCAAGTCCCCCAGGGTCTCCTGATAGGCACCGACAAAAAATGCACCTAAGTAATACTCCTCATCCTCGTTGAGGCTGTGAAGAGGAAGGCAGTCCGCCACGCCGTCTGCCACCACAAAACGATCTATCCGACCATCGCTATCACAAGTCACATCACAAAGAACAGCATTACGGTCGGGTTTTTCATGCAATCGAGTAATAGGTATAATTGGATGCAATTGGTCAATTGCCCAAACATCGGGCAAGCTTTGGAAAAGGGAAAAGTTGCAATGATAAATGTCTGCCATTCCTTGTACCCGAAGATTTAATTCATCACTCCACTCCATTTCATCCAAGTCATCCATCATCTTACGAATTTGGCCCAGAGTTTTTTGGTGAGCTCTTTCTGCTCGTGCCAATACGGGCAAGGACCAACGCCCCCTGCGGAACAAGGCACGCAATTCATCTCGGTAATAAGTCGCTTCGTTTAATGATTCCAAGAGGCTTTCACGTTCTAGTGAATCGGAAATTTCAATCAACGATCTCAAAAGAGGGTGATCGTCTTTTTCCGCTAAAATAATTTCGTCTCTTTCATAACTGGTGCTCTCTAGAACGCTAAAAATTAGCATGGAAGATTGGGCAACACATGCTCGACCGCTTTCGGTCACAATACAAGGATGGGAAACTCCCGCATCATTCATTTCAAAACAAACTGTCTCTACTAAACTGTAACAATACTCTTCCAAAGAGTAATTAATGGAGTTGGCACTAGAGGAATTCTCCCCTGTGTAATCAACGCCCAATCCCCCTCCCAAATCTAGAAATTTAAGATTAGCTCCAAGCTTAGCAATCTCGATAAATAGCCGGCTGGCTTCCTGTGCGAACTTGCGGATTTCAACCATGTTAGGAACCTGACTCCCTAGGTGAGAATGTTGCAAAACCAAACAATCAAGAAGATCTTCTTTTCGCAGAGTTTCTACGACTTCCATAACTTGGGCAATGGAAAGTCCAAAGGACGAACGGTCTCCGCTAGTTGCCGCCCAATTGCCACTTACGACATTTGCCAGTTTAACCCGGACACCCAAAGTTGGTGGAATACCTAGCTTTTTAGAAACTTCAATAATCAGCCTCAATTCGCGCACACTTTCCATTACAATCACGGTACGCATTCCCAACTTGGTTGATAAAAGGGCTAGGCGGATAAATTCCGAGTCCTTATATCCGTTACAAATAATCAAGCCTTGAGGATGAATGTTTTGAGATAGTGCAATCAGCAATTCTGCCTTTGAACCTACTTCTAAACCAAAATAAAACTCTTCTCCATATTCTGAGACTCTTTCCACAACATGAGCCTGCTGATTAACCTTGATAGGAAATACCCCACGGTAATCACCTTGATAACTCACTTGTTCGATTGCTTTCCTAAACCCCTCATTAATGGCCCGAATACGATGTTCCAAAAAATTGGAAACACGAAGAAGAACGGGAGTTTGAATGCCTCGGCGTTCAAGTTTTTGGATCACTTCTGCTAAGTCAACCGGGCTTGCATCTGTACTTAAAGGATCGTGCAGGCAAACATTCCCATTTGTTAGTACACCAATTAATCCATCTCCCCAACGGGAAATTCCATATGCGTCGTTTTCCATTAAAAAAGTGCCATAAGCCTTGTTGGTTCAGAAAAGGAAAAATGGTCGGGACGGAGAGATTCGAACTCTCGGCCTCCTGCTCCCAAAGCAGGCGCGCTAACCAGACTACGCTACGTCCCGTATCAAAAAAAATTTAAAATGAACTATTTTTTCTCACTTGGCAAAACCAATCCTTCTATTCATTCAAATTGTTTGGAGTAGAAATAATGTTGGCAAAACGCATCAACGCATCATGATATGATGATACGTTTATGAAAGACTTCTCCAGCACCCGACCCCAAGAACAAGACCTCAGGGACTTGCTCAGCAAACGCATTCTTATTCTCGATGGAGCAATGGGTACCATGATTCAGCAGGAAAAACTGGAAGAAGTCGATTTCCGAGGAGAATTATTTAAGGAACACGAAAGTGAATTGAAGGGTAATAACGATTTGCTTAGCCTAACTCGTCCCGATGTCATTCGAAACATCCACCAGTCTTATTTCGCGGCGGGGAGCGATCTTGTGGAGACCAATACTTTTAGTGCCACAAGCATTGCTATGGCAGACTACCACTTAGAAGATGTGGTGCATGATTTAAATGTAGCATCTGCCCGCCTTGCCCGAGAGGCTGCAGATGAAGCGATGCTTTTAGACCCCTCCCGTCCACGTTTTGTTGCAGGTGCTATCGGACCAACCAATCGGACAGGTTCACTTTCACCAGATGTGAATGATCCAGCCCTTCGCAATGTGACTTTTGATCAACTTGTAGAAGCATACCACGCTCAGATCGTCGCCCTTGTTGAAGGCGGGGTCGATGTGCTAATGCCTGAAACTACCTTTGACACTCTCAACCTAAAAGCAGCCATTTTCGCTTTGGAACATTTCTTCGATTCAAGTGGCAAAAGGCTACCGGTCATTCTTTCTATTACTATAACCGACGCATCTGGGCGTACTCTGTCTGGTCAAACCACAGAAGCATGTTGGAACTCCATCGCTCATGCCAGGCCTTTGGGAGTAGGATTAAATTGTGCATTGGGCGCCGACGCAATGCGACCCTACCTGCAAGCACTTTCACAAAACGCAGATTGTTTTGTACATTGTTACCCCAATGCGGGACTACCTAATCCATTGGCCCCAACTGGTTATGACGAAAAACCGGCTGACACTGCTGGCTCCCTCTTTACCTTTGCAGATGAAGGGTTGTTAAATATGGCGGGGGGATGCTGTGGTACTACTCCCGACCACATTCATGCAATCGCCGAAAAAATGGCTGAAGCCGCTCCCAGAAACCTTGCCCAAGTTGAGCCCGCAATGCGACTAAGCGGCTTGGAGCCTTTTCAGATAAAGGGACAATCTAAATCGCTGATCATGGTTGGCGAACGAACGAATGTTACCGGTTCACCAAAGTTTCGAAAATTAATCGAAGCTGGAGATTATGATTCCGCCCTTAAAGTTGCTAAGCAACAGGTGGAGAATGGAGCAAATATTATAGATGTAAATTTTGACGCTGCTTTGCTTGATGGGGAGAAATGCATGACAAAATTTTTGAATCTCGTTGTTTCTGAGCCCGATATTTCCCGGGTTCCCATCATGATTGACAGTTCGAAATGGTCGGTAATTGAGGCTGGACTTAAAGTCATCCAAGGAAAGTGCATCATCAACTCAATTAGCCTTAAAGAAGGTGAAGACACCTTCAAGAAACACGCCCGTCTGGCCATGCGCTATGGTGCTGCGGTCGTGGTTATGGCCTTCGATGAAAAAGGACAGGCTGCAACCCTTGATGAAAAGGTACGCATTTGCGAAAGGGCTTACAAAATCTTAGTTAATGGGGTTGGGTTTCCCGCATGGGATATTATATTTGATCCCAATGTTCTCACATTGGCAACAGGCATGGATGAACACAATACCTATGGGATCGATTTCATAGAAGCATTGCGAGAAATTAAGAAACGTTGTCCACATGCCCGTACCAGCGGGGGAATTAGTAATGTTTCTTTTTCCTTTCGTGGAAACAATCATGTTCGCGAAGCCATGCATGCCTGCTTTCTCTACCACAGCTGCCAAGCTGGCTTAGATATGGGGATAGTCAATGCGGGCATGCTTGCAGTCTACGATGAAATTGAACCGGAATTGCGCGATCGTGTCGAAGCGGTGGTTTTAAACAAATCAGCCGGAGCAGGAGAGGAATTATTAGAACATGCAGAGCGCATCAAGGATTTAAATGAAAACCGAAAATCCGAAGGTCCCGACCTATCCTGGCGTGAAAAACCAGTTTCAGAACGATTAACTTATTCTTTAGTCAAAGGCATTGGCGATTATGCCGAAGTGGATGCTGAAGAAGCCCGTCAAGAATTGGGGCGCCCTTTAGATGTGATCGAAGGCCCTTTAATGGATGGGATGAAAGTAGTGGGCGACCTCTTTGGAGATGGAAAGATGTTCCTTCCTCAAGTTGTTAAAAGTGCGAGGGTCATGAAAAAAGCGGTAGCTTACCTCGAGCCCTTCATGGAAGATGAAAAGGACGGTTCCGAATCCAAAAAGCGTGGAACTATGGTTATTGCTACGGTTAAAGGAGATGTTCACGACATTGGCAAAAATATCGTTGGGGTGGTTCTCGCCTGCAACAATTGGGATGTGATTGATTTAGGAGTGATGGTTTCCTGCGACAAGATACTCGATTCAGTTGCTGAACATGGTGCTGATGTTCTTGGATTGAGTGGTCTAATTACTCCATCACTCGATGAAATGATCCACAATGCTAAAGAAATGGAAAGGCTTGGATTAAAAATCCCCTTGCTCATTGGTGGTGCAACAACCAGCCGTGCTCACACTGCGATCAAAATTACTCAGCATTATTCAGCACCGGTTATACAAGTTCCCGACGCATCCCTGGTGGTGAATGTATGCAACGATGTTTTGCACCCTAAAAAGTCAAAGGCTTACATCGAAGCATTAGAGACCGAACAGACCCGAATGCGCGAACAGCATGAAGCCCAGGGCGAACGTCCGCTTCTCAAACTGGATGAAGCTCGTTCCAAAGGATTGTCTTTTGACTGGGAAAAACAGGAAATCTCCGAACCTTTGGCAGATAATCTAGGCACTCACCACCTAACTCCTAACTTAGAGGAGGTTTTAGAGTTTTTTGACTGGTCTCCGTTTTTCTGGGCTTGGGAATTGAAAGGTACTTATCCTCAAAT
>Ga0115567_10006412_pt1 | contig 11257 bp, 9 predicted proteins | sample COGITO_mtgs_1204_2_FD_88679 | JGI IMG/M metagenome (GOLD analysis project Ga0115567, IMG submission 88679) | Pelagic marine microbial communities from North Sea - COGITO_mtgs_120412 | ecosystem: Environmental > Aquatic > Marine > Epipelagic | place: Germany:Helgoland, sampling site Kabeltonne... | reverse complement strand
GTTCTGAGAGTTAAAACCATTCGAATAAATCACCCAACTTGGATACATTAGGTTGACGACAATTTGCCCTGTTTCTCGTTCCATAAAGTCAAGTAAATCAGTGACTTCAACACCTCGAAGTCGACAATCAAAAAGGATTTCAACGGGTAAAGTACCGCGCCTTTGGTCACATGCTATCACCACTTCATCAATGTCATTATCTGCAATAAAATTTCTGAAATTTTCGTCAACTTTCACATGTATCAATTTTTCATTTTGAATACCTTCTTCCCTATTATCGCCAGGGATCGGTATAAAACCGAGAACTCAAAACCAAACCTGTCAACTTCCCTACGCATGCGTTTTTCTATAATAGAGGCTCTTTCACCTGCTCCTATGACAATTATTTTAGATTGTCCTAAACCCAGAATACCCAAACGGTTAATAAAATAGCGAAAAACTACCAAAGCAATGATAGTCATGCCTGCATGGGTAGGCAGATAATATTGACTGATTTCAATATTGGTAAGAAAAGTACTAGTGACCACTTCTATAATAAAATAACTAATGGCTACACTGACAAAAATTCTTCTAATTACCCCCCTAAATGTCTCTCTCAATTTTGTTTCATACAAACCTACTGATAAGGCAGCAAGCACAACCAAAATAGTAAAAAGTCCTACTTGGGTGGCAAAGTCGATGAGAGGTACTGCAATATAGGATGAACCAAAAAAATACTTTACCAAAACCGACGCTAAGTAACCCACATAACTTATTATGATGGCCTCAAGAGCCATCATAATATTTGAGCGACGTATCTCTTTGCGATTACCAAAGCTCATTTATTAATACCTTGTTCAACAAAATTATTAAGAATACACATGAACTAACATATCTATAATCCATTTTTTTCAATTTAATCATCATATTATAGTTGTCTAGCCTGCCAGAAACTTGGTACATTGCGCCCATGGGTGCAAATATTATGGGATGGTAATTTACATGAAGACTAACAAAATAGCATGGTCAAATTTAATATTTTTTTTAATGTTAACAACAGTAGGATGTTCCAGTAACAATGGTAAGTTACCCAGCGCAACAAACTATAATTCGATTACGACTTCGGTGGATGATTATCAGTATATAATTGGCCCAGGAGACAGCCTAAATATATTTGTATGGCGTAACCCTGATATTTCGGGTTCGTTTATTGTGCGCCCAGACGGAAAAGTGACGACATCATTGGTTGAAGACATAGAAGTGTCAGGCAAAACCCCCACAGCATTGGCTCGACAAATTGAAGAACAACTGGGAAAATATATTAACAATCCTAGGGTAACGGTCAGTGTAAGAAATTTTTCTGGCCCCCTGAGTGAACAGGTCCGAGTCATAGGAGAAGCCATTAATCCCAAAGCAGTCAATTATACGGAAAGAATGACATTGCTAGACCTAATGATATCTGTTGGCGGACTGACTGAGTTTGCATCAGGTAATGATGCTAAATTAGTCAGAATGGTGTCAGGTGTACAAAAAACCTTCGAAATACGCATCGATGATTTAATCAAAAACGGCGAAATAGAAGAAAACATTGATATGCTTCCGGGTGATATCATCATTATTCCAGAAGCATGGTTTTAGTCGTCAGTAACTAGTTGGATATTTAGATGCAAGATCTTCAAAAAACCCTTGAATTAATCATTGGATACATCAAGGGTGTATGGGTAAAAAAACGTTACATTATGATATGCACTTGGCTGATATGCCCAATTGGTTTTGTTTATGTTGCCTCTATGCCCGATGTATACCAGTCATCTGCACGAGTGTATGTGGATACACGCTCTGTACTGGCGCCGATGCTGCGCGGCTTAGCTCTACAAACTAACCCAGAGCAAGAAGTGGCTATGATGGTGAGAACACTATTAACTCGGCCAAACTTGGAGATAATAGCCCGAAACTCAGATCTTGACATTACCACTACTAACGAAGATGAATATGAAAATTTAATTACGTCATTGTCCAGAAATATTCAACTAAGAAAGGCTGGAAGAGATAACCTCTACACTATTTCCTACAGACACAAAAATCCTGAGATGGCGAGAACTGTTGTTCAGAAAACCTTGGACTTGTTTGTCGAAGGGACCAAAGGGAATAACAGGAAGGAATCAGATTCAGCCGATCAATTTATTGATGAACAGATAGATGAATATGAAACTAGGCTCATCAACGCAGAGCAAAGATTGGTCAATTACAAAAGAAAATACGCGACTCTGTTTCCATACGAAGGAACTTTTTATAAAAATTATGCAAGTTTAGAGCAACAATTAGCACAAACTAGATTAACGATAAAAGAAACAGAACAACAGATAGCCTCACTTTCTAAACAAGTAGCGTCTAGTCAATCGCAGCCTTCAGATTCTTCAGTTCGTCCATATGAAGGACCATCCGCAATAACCACTCGCTATGACAATCGTATTAAAAACTTGGAGCAAACACTCGACCAACTGATGCTCAAGTACACCGAATTACATCCTGATGTGATAGAAACCAACAATTTGCTTGATTCATTAATCGCAGCGAGAAAACAGGAAATTGAAGAGTTTTTAGCTTCTGGTGATGGTGAGAAACCTGCTCAGATAGGGTCTATTGCCAATGAATTAACACTAGAAATAAGCAGATTGGAAAGTCAAGTCGCTTCTTTGCGGGTAAGAGAGTCAGATTATTCAACGAAAATCGATGATTTAAAACAAAAGATAGATTTTGTGCCTCAGGCTGAAGCAGAACGTACAGCGTTAGATAGAGATTACAATATTACTAAAAAGAAATATGAAGGGCTGCTAAACAGAAGAGAATCCTCTGATTTAGCTCGAAAAGCAGATGTCTCATCTGAAAGTGTACAATTTAGGATCCTTGACGCACCAAGAACACCAAAAACTGCGACATACCCCAACAGGCCATTGAATTACACTGGAGTATTAGCATTAGGATTTGCAGTAGGCTTGGGCTTGGCATTCTTAATCAGTCAACTTAATCCAGTTTTAATCAAAGCGAGCCAACTGACTTCGCTGACTTCTTACCCTGTATTGGGAGCGGTTAGCCATTTAAATAAGGCACATATTTTAAAAGTTAAACGTTCAAGACTATTGGTCTTTCTATTGTCGTCCAGTATTATTGTGGGCATGTATGGGGTGCTTATGACTGCTGATCTCATGCAGATTAATATTTATACGAGGATATTCTCTTGAACTCTATAGAAAAAGCACTTCAAAAACAGCAGAAGGATGCAGAAGCACAGAGCAAGGTAGAGGTATCCCAACCGCAAGCCACCACTGAGCCATTGGCGTCAGAGGGTTCAATTGAGAAACTACAAGCCCAAGACGTGGGAAGTTCCAATACAATTCGAACAAAACCTATTAAAAGCGATGGCATAGTATCCAATACTAAAATCGAGATAGATTTAGAGATGCTGGCGAAAAAAGGTTTTGTGTCCACCAATTCAGACAGACAGATTATCAACGAAGAGTACCGAGTTATAAAACGTAAATTATTAGATAATGCGTTTGGTCCTTTATCTAAGTCGCTGAATAACAGTAACGTCATTATGGTAACCAGTTCTCGTCAGGGAGAAGGTAAAACCTTCACGGCTATCAATTTAGCACTGAGCATAGCCTTAGAGCAGGATAAAACTGTGCTACTAGTGGATGCCGATGTACTGCGGCCTAATATAATGAAAACCTTAGAGTTGAAAAACGAACAAGGTCTAATGGAATACCTGTTAGGTGACAAAGAAAACATTGCAGAAGTGATGTGTAGAACTAATTTAGATAATCTGCGTATTATTTCAGCGGGTAAGTCTCATCATCTATCTGCCGAACTTTTGGCCAGTGAAAGAATGTTTGACGCGGTAGAAGAATTTGCTAATCGCTACCCAGACCGAATAGTGATTGTGGATACACCTCCCCTTTTAGGTATCAACGAGACGGCTATCTTGGCCAACCTTGCAGGACAGGCTTTGGTAGTAACTGAAGAATTTAGAACCAAGTTAGTCGATGTAGAAAACGCGGTAAAACATTTAAATCCTGAAATGGCCATAGGTTTTGTTGTGAATAAAACAGAACAGGTAAATTTAGAAGGTGGTGGCTATGGTTACTATTATGCAGGGGCAACGTAGTGTTATTGCGGCCCTTACTTAAACCAAACCAAACAGCCAAAAAAAACCGAACAACTCAATATCTTGCTGTTCTATTTGCAAGTCTGTCATTCAGTGCTTTTTGTCAGGAAGTCGATATTAAGGCAACACTGAACACCACAGGTTATATTTACGAGACTCAGATTGGGGATGATGAAGCGAAACAAAGTGAATCTATCCTTATTAATCCCTCGATATTAGGCAGTTACGCCAGTAGGCGTTTATCGGCATCGTTAAGTGCCAACCACTCCATCGTCAGGAAAAACAGTAGTAGTGATAGTGAAATTAACAGTGTCAATAATAGTACGGGACAAAATTATACCGATTTAAAGTATACCAGTACGTTAGACGTGCTAGAGAATGCGTTATCACTGACATTAAGCGGCGCTCAAAATTACCGTAATATCAGTCAACAGCAAGATTATTTTAGCGATAAGATACTCGCATCTGAAGGGCTAACTAAAACTCAAAGAAATACAGCACAACTTAATTTTTCTATTCCTAATCCTGTATATTTGGGATTTGATTTACAAAGCAACTATTCAAAGACTAAAACGGATCGATCTCAAGTCAGTGAATTGGGTTTAGACAACGATAATTTAGGTGTAACTGCCAGACTTTACCAAGGTAGAAATATAAGAAGCCTTAGCTTTGATATTTCAGCCCAATACAATGATACCAGCCGCACTAACTTTCAAAATTTTGAGTCAACTAGAGTGCAAGGCAATCTAGGGATCCCCATTTATGAAAAAGTTGACTTTTTAATTACCGGCAGCGTAGAAGAATATGACACTGGCCAATCAGGGTTTATAGGTCGGCCTAACTTAGACACTTCCAGCTACGGAGCGGGTCTAAGATGGAAACCTAGCAATGCACGTATTCTGTCATTGACTTATAACCAACTTGACGAAGGTGATAATCAAACTAATTTTTTAGGATTAAACTTAGCTTGGGCATTTTCGCCCAGAACGGCACTCAATTTTGATTATGGAAAGCGTTTTTATGGTGACGCATACAGCCTAAACTTTAAACATTCACTTAAATCCCTAAGAACATCTATTTCATATTCGGAAGATATAACCTCTTACTCTCGTCTTGGAGCAAATAATGGAAATATAATCGGCATTTTTGTCTGTGAATTTGGCTCCACAGCATTAGCCGATTGTTTTCAGCCTGACAGCCCTGATTATCAGTTGCAGGCGGGTGAAGAGTTCAGAGCCATTGGTGATATAGACTCTGATATTAGTGATGAAGTTTTGTTTCGTAAATCAGGCACGGTCAGTATTGGTTATGACAAGCGCAGGGTCAAAATATCTATCGATGCAACTTACAACCGAACAGAATACCTAGAATCTAATCGGTTAAGTACCAACCAAAGCCTACGATTTAATTTTAATTACGCCCTTGGCCGAAAAACAGATATAAGCTTTGCGTCCAGTGTATCTAGAAATCAATTTAGTGAACTCGACGATCCAGATACCATAGTGACTTCCACTATAAACTTCAAAAGAGCCTTGGCACAACGTTTAAAGCTTAATATCTCTGCTAGATTATTAGACCGAGAGTCGGACAATGTGGAACGTGACGGAAGTGATAAGCGTCTAACCGTTGGCCTTAGTTATACGTTTTAAGGTTATGAAGTTTACACCCTACATAGCCTAAATTTACTTTGTTTTATTTTGCGTTTTATATTCCTTTTTGCACCTGCATTTTTCATCCATTCTCAGCTCAACTATTATCCACTGTGTTCAACTACGTCACAAAAGTTAACATTATTCTAACAATGCTATACTTTCCTTGCTGATTACGCTTTAATCAATCTGTATGTTTAATATGCATCAGGAGAAGAGACACATGCAAAGACATTATTATGTAAGTGACGATCTAAATGACCTCGAAGCAGTTGAACGAGAACTCGAGCAAAGCGGCCTTAGTTCACCGCAACTCCATGTACTTAGCGAAAATGATGCGGACGTAGAAAAGCATCACCTGCATGCCATCGAAGCCGTTCTCAAACAAGACGTTGTGCACTCTACGCAGCTGGGTGCAATAGTGGGTATTATCGGCGCGGCGCTTATTTTAGGTCTTACTTATGTTATGCAATGGCATGTAACTGCAACTGGGTGGCTGGCCTCTGGGTTTCTAGCGGTTATTGTTTTAGGTTTTTGCACTTGGGTGGGTGGCTTAATAGGTATCCAAATACCTAATTACCAATTCAAGCGCTTTCAAGCATTACTGAAGCAAGGTAAACATGTATTTTTTGTCGATGTGGATGCCAATCAATATGAGGTGATGTGTGAAGTAGTAGAACGTCATGCTTCACTGACCCATGCAGGAACAGGGGATGCAACTCCAACCTGGGTAGTGAAAGGCCAAGACAAGTTCAAAAGCGCAATGAAGGCACTACCTTAACGTTTAATTACCGCCAAAATTGTTTCAAAAGCCAATGTATTAAACATTGGCTTTTTTTATTTATCCGCAGATGTGCGTATATCCATAGGATATATAGACAAAGGTGTTTGATACATTTTCTGTTGCCTTAACCCTGCCCGATTGTCGCTCATGACTTGTAATAAAGGCCGCCAAACTTCAGGGCATTCTTGCTCTAATCGACTCAAGAACTTTTCTTGCTCTGCGGGATAATGTTGAGAAATAAGGTTTTGTTGTAACCAATGAAGTTCTGGTAACAACAGGTGGGTACATTCACCTGAAACCGCTAATCGCAATCCTGCTAAGTCAAAATCACCAAAGTAAATAACGGGGCAATCGGGCCTACTATCTCGCCAAATTTTACGCAGCTTAGTGGCAGCCACCGAATAGTGACTGTCGCCTCGATAAATAGCTAATACTTGGCCTAAATTAGAAAATACTTGTGTTTGGAATTGATGCCAATCATTGAAGCTGTCACGATTTTCAATTATCACCAGAGAATCGAAAGTAGAAAAGTCCAACGCCCCCAGGTCTAGCTCGACATTGATTTGCTGACATGGATAAAACTGGTGCTGAAAAGCATCAAAACAAGGATTTTTGTTTAGTGCTGCCAGAATTAAATGATGAGTCGGTTTAATTTTACCTTGTTTCTCATCGGTACTTTTAGCAGCTGCGCTTTGATGGTTGTCTTCTGCAAAATCATAAAATATGTCTTCTTGCATAGCGACAAAATAAGCGTCACGAATTTTGTCTATCCCCGATCGGGTGAAACGATACCTTTTACCCGAAACTATCCATTTACCGGGCTTGATATGCTCATGCTCGCACCACTCAATAATGTGCTTAACCGTCTCAATTTTTGTTGTGCAGGCGTTGTCATTAAATACCAAAATATCATGCTGCTCTGTTAACAGTATCTTAGCCTTTGCGGTCAAAACACCTGTCATAACTTCACTTACCCAGCAGCCTGAAAATCACCGAAGAAACGCATTCCAACCGTGACATCTTGAATGATATGTAACTGATTAAAGCGGCTTTTCTGGGCACTGTCTTTTTCTAACATAAAACTTTGTTTGTTTTGCTCAGGCAAACCTTGATATTCCGCCACAATTTGGAATAACCACATTTCTGGCTCCCAAGGTAATTCTTGTTCGGCCAAATAATCTACACCACTTAATGCTTGTGGGCTTTCTATGACTTGAATAAAGAAGTCTTCTACATCTTTTGCGAGTTGTTTTTGCTGCGTGGCGACTAAGTTTTGCAGCGCCATGGTAAAACCTTCGGTTTTTCTTTCTGATTTAGCGTCTTGTTCTGGCTCTCTGGGCACAGCACGGGCAAGCTCTGCTAGGGCGTAACTATCTTGCGCTCGATCTAGTGCAATAAACGCCTGGGCACTGATACCGTGAGCTTGATTAACCACAGTTGGCACTTGGCTACGATTGGGGTAATCACCCACTTGGAAGTTAGGATGCTGGCGTAAAAAAGCACTCATACGGTTAATTAACAATGCTTTGTCTTGTTGCTGACGGAAACGTGACATCAACAACACCAGGCGTTTTTGTACTTCTAACAACGAACCTGAATGCTCAGAAATTCGTGCTTGTAGCTGACTCACCAATAACTTACGCAGTGAACCATCACTGCCTGCTAGTTGGATAAGATCGTCAAAATTAATAATGCCAAAGCCGTCGAGTATGCGTCTAAGCTGACGCTGAGCAAGTTCAATTTCTAAAATTTTGTCATCTAAACTACTCACAAAACCAAACTCGGTATTGAGTCTGTGCCACAGGCTTTCAATGGCATCACCAAACTGCCCTGTCATGTCGTTCACTCGTTCAGTTAGCAACTGCAGATGATGCTCACTGGCGGCGTAATCCCCTTTTTGTCTTGCTGCTTGTAATGACTGAACGCGAGTGTGAATTTGATCGAGATGTTCGCCCACATCCGAGTTAATTTGGCGTTTTCGCTCATCCTGGGTCAAGCTGGCAATCAATTCGTTGACAATGGGCCTTAGGCTTAAAGTCTGCTCATCAGGGTAGTCCAACACCCGACTTTCCAACAGTTTTTGCAGTGCTTGTTGTGAAAAGACTGACTCGTTTATATGCCCATCCAAATACCCTTGCATCAAAGCATCAGCATGTTTACCTATTAGCTCTAAACGCTCTTTGCCTAATGCAAATAGTGGATTGCTTTGGGCAGTACTTTTTTGCTTGGGAGCCTGACTCAAAACATCACCTCTTGTTCTGGGATCTCGTCGTCAATTGGCAGGTTTTCTTCATCTTTGATAAAACGCACTAACTCAATGAGCTGTTCCACTTTACCTGTGACTATAAAAAATAATCTGTCTTTATGAGGCTGATGTAAATAACCCAACTCTTTGATGCGCTTAAAGACTTGTTTGATCTGCATATCAGGTTTATCACTGCTGGACTTAAACACTTTGTCGTTAGCAAGATGGGCTAAACGCTGAATAAGAGACTGGTTATCGACCACTTTGGACTCAAAGTCTTGTAACTTAATCGTATCACCTAAGCTAAGGGCGCCATCACGACCTAGCGCTTCTTGTACCAGTTGCATCCACTCCAACATAGGTAATAAGGATTGCACTGTGCTGGTGAATTGCTGGCTAAGATGCTGACGGGCGTTTTGATTCAAATCACAATAGGCTAGAAAATACACAGAACCATCATCGTTTTTAGCCACACGTCTATTTAACGGCCTTAAAAAATGATTTAAGTCATCCACCAGCTCGTCATTTTGCAATTTATGAAAACTATGCTCGTCGGTGACTGAACAAATGTACTCGCCTTCTAATAAGCGCTCTAATAATGGACCATTTTCTATCATGAGTTCACCTGCAAAGATTCGTTGCTTGAAGTTTTATTCTGCTGCAAACGCTCGGCTATTCGGCTGAGTTTAGGTTCAATTTTTTCTAGATGTTGTTTTTGTTTATCAATCAAATATCTATGTTTAAACAACATCAATACATCAGATTCTGGATTCGGGAATGCACCTAAAATGTGAATGTTATTGGTATCACAGGCCTTAAACAGTTTTTCTACATTGTGATACGCCAAAGTGCCAATTTCATCAATAGGCCAGTGCACATGAATATCCGCTTGATTGCGCAATAAACGAGTAAAGGCCAATAAAAATTTACACAAAATGAGATAAGCCATGCCGTGACTAGACGATTCAAGCAGTTGCCTATCATTTTTAATCACTAAGTCTGAACCACCTTCATTTAGATGTAACTCTAAACGCAATAACGATTCGATGCTGTAATTAGCGTCATTAGGTAATACCTCAACCACATCGGCCAGATTGTCTAAATACGCCTCGCTTGGTAGAAAATCATCAGAGGTGTTCCACTTATTGTATTGCTGAGCAAAACGTTTGAGTGGCGCCCAAAAATTAAGCTCATCCACAGTTGAAATAATCTTCACTTCAGAGCGTGCGATGCCGTCTAAGGTTAAATCATCCGATACTTCGTCGGTTAGGCGTTTACTTTGCTGGGCAATTTTGCGGTTGATATCACTAAACACAGTGAAGAACTTATTTAAGTCGCCGCCTATGGTTTCACCTTGCTCAACAATTTGCCGCTGACGAGACTCTAAAATACTTAATAAGCGCTGCAAAATAGGCAGGCGCTCGCGCACATTGGCATCTTCATCTAATACCCCAAACGCTTGGTGCATAGTATCCAAAAAGTCTTTACCTGCGTCTTTACCAATTGTGGCTTCAAACTCAGTCAGCGACTCTTTAAGCTTTTTCTCACCACGGCTGCGACTTTCCAGCGCTTCAGTACAACGGTTAATGCGCTCAGCTTGATCGCCTAAGTTAACGTTTTGCTGCTCTGTTGCTTTAAAGGAAAACACCATATGACCAAGCTGGCGTACCATAGGCTCAATTTCTGTCATCAAAGAACTAAAGCCAGACAAACTCTTTTCAACAGTTAACAACACTTTAGATAATTCAGCTCGTTTAGCTTGATAATGACTACGCAAAGTACTTTGCTGCTGATCCAACTGCTGAGCGAGCGCTTTTAATTCCGCCTCTTGTTCCAATAATTCTGGGCGTTGTTTTAACCAATCGGTCTGCATAAAGGTTTTATATTCGTTTAGTTCATCACGTCTAGCGGTGACCGCCTGAAGATGATTTTTTAAAGCCTCTATTTGCTGCTTAAGTTCCCGTAGGGTATTGGGATCAATATCTTTGTTGGCCAATTCTTGATTAAAGGCATCTTCGAGCTGTTTGATCTGTTCGCGGTTTTGTTGGCGTTTATAATCAACTTGACGCTCTAATTCTTCGATTTGTTCATCTAAAACAGCGAGTTCACCTTGCCAGCCGGTTTTAAACTCCAACAGTTGTTCTTCAAAATCAGACTTTAATACTTCAATAGCGCTTTGTTTTTGCGATAATATTTGCTGTTTTTCAGCTAGGAACTGTTGCAAGGCTTGTTTTGCTTGCTGCTTACGCTTTTCTAACACTGATTTTAGTTCGTCGGCAAAACGCTGTTTAGCGCTTTGAGCATAAGTAATTTCTTGTTCCGCTTGTTCAAATGCTCGGTTTTTCTCAGCGACGACTTCTCGCTGTAACTCTGCCTCTCGATGACATTCGTCTAATTCGGACTCTGCCTGTTTTTGATGTTTTTCAGCCGCC
>Ga0115567_10006410_pt1 | contig 11260 bp, 13 predicted proteins | sample COGITO_mtgs_1204_2_FD_88679 | JGI IMG/M metagenome (GOLD analysis project Ga0115567, IMG submission 88679) | Pelagic marine microbial communities from North Sea - COGITO_mtgs_120412 | ecosystem: Environmental > Aquatic > Marine > Epipelagic | place: Germany:Helgoland, sampling site Kabeltonne... | reverse complement strand
GATGGCTTGATCGGTTCAGGCATGCATGCTGTATCCCGAGCCGCGCACGGTATGGATCAGCGGGCGGTCAAACGGATTGTCGATCTTGCTACGCAGGCGGCTGATATGGGTTTCCACCACATTGGTTTTCGGATCAAAGTGAAAATCCCAGACCCCTTCGAGCAGCATGGTCCGAGTCACAACCTTTTCGACGTTGCGCATGAGATAAACCAAAAGCCGGAACTCGCGCGGTTGCACCAAGATCACCTGCCCCGCCCTGCGCACGGAATGCCGGATCAGATCCACCTCAAGATCCGCAATTTGCAATTTGGTCTCTTCCGCTTGCATCGGGGGTCTGCGGGCAAGAGCGACCAGCCGCGCGGAAAGCTCGGAAAAGGCAAAAGGTTTCACCAGATAGTCGTCGGCACCTGCCTCCAGGCCATCGACACGGTCATTGATTCCACCCATGGCGCTGAGAAACAGGATCGGCGTGGCAACATCGGCACTTCGGATCGATTTGACAAGCGACAGCCCGTCAAGCCCCGGCAACATCCGGTCTATGACCATCACGTCAAAGTCACTGTCGAGGGCGCTGAGAAAGCCGGATTTTCCGTCCGCCGCGTGTTCAAAGACATGCCCCAGATCACTGAGGCTGGAACAGATGTAGTCCGCCGTCTCGGCATCGTCTTCCACAATAAGCACCCGCATATCTTCCACTCACTTTGGTTGTTTATAACATAGTCGCGGCATGCTCGGGCGAGCATGATCGTAATATTACCAATCAGTATACTGTTGACCACCGTGGGGTCAGGCGCGACACCTCAATTATCTGCCAGAAACATTCAGAGGCAGACATGGTCACTTTTGATACAAACACGACCGCCTTAGGAACCTATGACCGTGCAAGGCAACCTTTCAGGCTGTCGTTTGTGGACCGGCGTGTTTTGATGATCGCGCTCTTCAGTCTTTTGTTTATCCGCGTAATGTTCATGCTTTGGCTACCCTTTACCGATACGACCGAGGCCCGCTACGCCGAAATTGCCCGAAAGATGCTGGAAACAGGCGATTGGATCACCCCACAGTTTGACTACGGCGTGCCATTCTGGGGCAAGCCGCCGCTGTACACCTGGTTGTCTGCCCTGGGCATGAAGATCTTCGGAGTCGGCAGCTTTGGCGCACGTGTCTTCATCTTGCTGAGTGGACTTGGCGTGCTTGGTCTGAGCGGCGGGTTCGTCGCGCGGCACGTAGGGCGCGATCATGGATTGATTACCGTGCTCGTCATGTTTTCGTCTGTCCTTTTCTTTGGAGCGTCAGCCTTCGTCATGACCGATATGGTCATGGTGCTTGGCACAACGTTGAGCATGGTCGCGTTTTACAACGCAGTAACACATCCATCCGACAATCGCGTCTGGGGGCATCTGTTTTTTGCAGGTCTTGCTGTCGGCCTTCTGGCCAAGGGGCCGGTCGCATCGGTTCTGACGCTGATACCGATCATGGGCTGGATTATCGTCGGACACCGATGGTCGCAACTGCGCGCACTTCCGTGGGTTTCCGGCATCGCCTTAATGCTTGCCCTTGCCCTACCCTGGTACATCGCCGCCGAACTGAAAACACCGGGGTTCCTGCAGTATTTCATCATCGGAGAGCATTTCGAACGCTTCACCGTTTCCGGTTGGCAAGGTGATCTGTACGGTTCGGGGCATGCGCGGGCGAAAGGCCTGATCTGGCTCTATTGGCTGGGGGCTTTCCTGCCTTGGACGTTTTTTGCCGCGTTCCTGCTGACGCGACTGGGGGACGTCACCGCCATCGTCCGGGCGGATGACAACGGTTGGTACAGCTATCTGATGTTCTGGGCCATCGCGCCGATACTGCTCTTTACCCCTGCGGCAAATATTCTGGCCGCCTACACCTTGCCGAGCATACCAGCCACAACCGTTTTGATCGTGTCGCTTTGGGTAAAGGTCTACGGGGCACCCGGTATCTGGACCCGTCGGGTGTTCAGCACCAGTATCGTCGCAGTAACCGCTGTTTTTCTGGCCATCACCGTTCTGACGTATATCTCGCCGCAGACATTATCTCCGAAGTCCGAGCAGGCATTGATCAATCGCGCCCTGCAGGTCGATCCGGATATGACGGTCACTTATTGGGGCGGGCGCAGCTATTCCGCCGAATTCTACAGCCGTGGGCGGGCAACATCGACGGCTGAAGAGGCCCTACTGGGCACGCTTGGGAACAACAGCACAAGAGACGCGGTGGCAGTCCGACCGGACGCGCTGCAGGACGTGTCGCACATGCTCGGCGCGGGTTTCCGCAACATCGGGAAATTTGGCCGGCGCGTGCTTCTTGTCGAGGACCCTTTGTCAGGAGAAAACCAATGAAGCTTGCACAACTGCCCCTCAAAAACATCGAAGCGGTCCCTGCCCCTTTTGCGAGGGTCACGCCGCAGCTTTCCTTTGTGATCCCGGCATTCAACGAAGAGGACAACATCGTCGAAACCATCCGGCGTGTGCAAGACGAGGCGCGCGCGCTGGTCGACACCTACGAGATCATTGTTATTGACGACGGCAGCTCTGACCAGACCTTCGCACGGGCGACAGGCATCATGGGCAACGGATCGCTACGGATTTTGCGACTGTCACGCAATTTCGGCAAGGAACAGGCAATCATGGCCGGTCTGGAAGCGTCCAAAGGGGCCGCTGTGGTCATTCTCGACGCTGATCTTCAAGAGCCACTGAGCCACTTGGCAGCCATGATGCAGCACCGTGCGGATGGGTTTGAAGTGGTCTATGCGGTCCGTGCCCACCGCGCGGATGAGCCGTATCTGAAGCGGCTTTTCACACGTCTGTTCTACCGGCTTTTGAACCTTGGCTCTGACGCCGACATTCCCGCAGATGCACGCGACTTCCGGCTGATGGACCGCAAGGTTGTCGATGCACTATGCAGCCTGCCTGAGCGTAACCGTTTCATGAAAGGTCTCTATGGCTGGGTCGGTTTCCGGTCCAAAGCGATCCCGATAGAGCTTGAGAAACGCACAGGCGGCATATCCAAGTTCGGCTTCCGCGGGCTTCTCAAGCTTGGTTTGACGGGCATGACATCTTTTACCAGCTGGCCTCTGCGGGTCTGGACGTTGATCGGCACCAGCATTGCCATGCTTTCGATTTTTTATGGGCTCTGGATTGCTGCGGAAACGATGATCATGGGCCGCGATGGGCCGGGCTGGTCTACACTTGCCGTCGCTATTTTCCTGTTGGGGGGCGTGCAACTGATCTCCATCGGTGTGCTGGGGGAATACATCGCCCGCATTTTCACCGAAGTGAAGGGACGACCGGGCTTTATCGTTGCGGAAACACACATCGTGGACGCGGAGCGCGACTGATGGTGCGGCATGCGATCAGGTTCGGGGTTGTCGGCGGGCTAGCGTCACTCATTCACATGCTGATCGGCGTAACCCTGATCCATTCCGGCTGGTCCGCGCTCCTTGCAAATCCGGTCGCCTTTGTGATCGCCTTTGGTGTCAGCTTTCTGGGCCACTACGGCTTTACGTTCACCGACCAACGAAGCCCCTTCGCAACGTCGCTGATACGTTTTGCGGTCGTCGCATGCGGCGGTTTCGCCTTAAATGAATCTTTGCTCGCCCTGTTGGTCTGGACCGACGCTGTCTCCCAGATGACGGCACTTGTCATATCAACTGCTTCGGCAGCAGCGGTAACATTTTTTGCCAGCAAGAACTGGGCCTTCAATGCCGGACGGCCTACACGGTTTGGAACGGACTAATCCACCGGTCTCTTCGACCCCCTGCATCTCGGATGCTTCCTTTCGCGACACGTCGCATAACTTCAAGGCTATTTGTTGACGACATCGGACAACAAAGCCATCTTGTCCTTTCTCCGCTCCTCTCTCACGGTTAGGTAAATAACGGCCAGATCAATCACCGATAGAATGATCAGCATTTTGCCACCGACGCTAAACCATTCAAACAGCTGGTAGACGACAAAGGCCGACAGCACGACGATCGCACCATGATAGGCCCATCTGGAGCCATAGAGCAGCGCGGCAACTATCGCGATGTGCAAGCCACCGTGCGCCGCGAAATAGACCGTATAAAACGTCAGATCGGATGCCGGGATAATACCTGCCCAAGAGATAATCTGCGATGCCAGAAAGTCTTTGGGATCTTCGGCCAGCTCAGCCCTGAATATCCATTCGATAATCGCCGGTAACTTCTGTGTCACGCCCAACATCAGCGCTGCCGCCGTCGCCAGTTGCACAACGCCCAGCAGTGCTTTGGCCAGTATGGTGAGGAGGAAAATACGGTGGGTGAGCTGATCTGTTTCTTGATCTGAAACTCTCTTGGCGTCGGTTTGCAATATCAAACTCCTCTTCCGTGTCGTCGAATCTGGATGTCCCTGTTTTTCAGGCAGGTGCGGCGATTCCAACCTATCAATAATAATTATTGCGGCACCTGTGCAAAAAGGCCCGCTCTTTACCAAGAGTAGGCCAGTTACACAGGCGCGGGGTGGCAACCGCTATTGCCGCCATATGCTGCCTTATTGCGAAAGACGTTCAACTCCATCGTTCGAGCGCGTCATATACATGACTGTCGCGCCAATAGCGGCAAAGAAGATCAGGCTCGTGGCGATTGTACCGAGGCCAAGACCGCCGTTGGCGACGTCCTGTGACAGATAGTCACCAAATGAGGCCCCCATTGGACGCGTGATGATGTAGGCAAGCCAGAATGCCAGAATGGCATTCATCATGCCCCCATAAAAGAACGCGGCAATTACACCAATAATCACAGCATACATGACCCCCGACATCAAATAGCCCAACCCCAGTGCTTCTGCAGTTTGATCCCCCGCAGAGGTGCCAAGCGCAAAAGTAAACAAGATTGCCGCCCAATAGAACGCTTCGCGCCGGAACGTATAAATCGAATGGATCGACAGCGTCTTTTCAATCGCATACCAGATCGCAAATACAGCGGCCAGAATGGCGGCGAAAGCGATTGTTGTCGCCGTCAACGAGACGCCGAGGTTGTCGACAAGATTATCTGTGATGAGGGTACCGACAACACTCACGAGAACAACGGTGACCCAGTAAACTGCGGGAACATACTTTTGTTGCGCGAACTGATAGTACAGTGCACCGACAAGTAGGACGCCCATGATCGCGGATGTCAGCGGCAAGCCAAGACCCATCGTGTCGGCGAGCAGGTCGGCCGCAGTCTCACCGACCGTAACAGCCAGCAGTTTGACCAACCAGAAATCCCAAGTCACCTGAGGGACACGGTTGTATATCGTCTGTCCGGTGTTGGTATCTTTCATGGAATGGGTATTGCCGCGACTGACGTTGGTTGCAGGGGTTTGTCCCATGGTTCAATCCTTTCAAAACATAATGCTGAGCTCCTGAACCAAATGACCGGTGAACCAACAGGCTATGGGTGGGCGCTGTCGGCGGACATGTGATGCGCGGCTCCGTGGTAGCGCTATGCGCCCCGGCCCCTTGCGATAACATTTGGGTGGAAATACCGATTGGTAATGAATGGGTGTTTTGGTGACGGACCCTGGTCAGGTGGCTCCGTAAAATACCTGGCGGTGCGTCAAAGGAATGACGGCCTCATCTTTCACAGGGCCGTGGGTTGCTGGCCAGACTGAACCGCATCGTTGTCCGCGCTGTCCGCGGCAGCCGCCGCAGCATCAGAACCGCTGGACGTCACGATTACGCTGCGCTTCGCAAATTCAATGCCATTCTCGGCGAAGGCCTGTTGCAGGCGGCGCAACATCTCGCGCCGCATGACGAACTGTTCTCCGGGAACGGCCATGAATTTCAACCGCACCATCAGACCGAAAAGATCCACGTCATCAATGCCCTGAAACTTCAGTGGCTCAAGGATAGACGGACCGAACTCTTCCTCGCCTGCGATGGAGGCCGACACCTGTTTGACGATCTTCTTCACCTTCAGGACATCGGTGTCCAACGGCAGCTGAAACTGGAACTTAACGATATGACGCTGATCGCCCGCGACGCTTTTGCCGGACGGCCCGAAGCCGCAGAGATCGCCGCGTTTTCCGTCGACAATGCCCGTTTCAGCATCATTGATACCGAAATAACGCCCGCGCCGCCAACTGTGAGAACCAACAGTGTCTTTGTCAGTCGTGTCAGCGCGTTTGTCCGACTGTCCAGCAGCAGATCACCAAAGAAATATTCGGCAGCGGCCAGTACCAAGACCGCGATCACTAACATGATCCAGTGATACCGGCGGTGCAGGACCGGTGACCTCCTGTTGTAAAATGGTGCGATCACATGAAGCGCCAAGCAACCAGCGCCGACCTTACCAAACGGTAACGCTATGGCAATGCACCACAGATTTCCGACTGATACGGGGTTGGGAAGTATTTCCAAACTCCAACACCCTCGAGAGGATGCCGATTATGTCCGTGGACCGTATTTCAACGCTGAACAAGATTGCCGAAGTCACGGTGTTCTTCTGGATCATCAAGATCATCGCCACAACATTGGGTGAAATGTCCGGTGATATGCTTTCTCAGACCCTCAATCTGGGGTATGTCGCCGGTCTGGGCATCACCGGTGTCTTTCTGGTGACCATGCTGATTTTCCAGATCCGCGCGGAACGGTACCACCCGGCATTGTTCTGGGCGACCATCGTCGGCACAACAATGGTCGGCACCGAAATTTCGGACATGATGGATCGTACTTTTGGACTCGGCTATGTCTGGGGCTCGGTAATCCTGCTGACCGGTCTGCTGGTCACACTCGCCGTCTGGTACCGGCGTGACGGTAACCTCAGCGTTGATCCGATCATACGCAAGGATGCCGAAGTAACGTTCTGGATAGCAGTTTTATTTTCCAACAGCCTCGGCACCGCGTTTGGCGATTTTTTGGTCGATGTCGTCAATCTAAGTTATATTCAGGGTGCATTTGTCACCATGGGCGTGATTGCTGTGGTACTTGTGCTGCATTATACCAAGGCGATGAACGAAATCGCGCTGTTCTGGATCGCTTTCGTCTTTTCGCGGCCTTTCGGCGCAACTTTTGGTGATCTTTTGACAAAACCACTCGCCAAGGGCGGATTGGACCTCGGGACCTATTGGGCATCGCTGGTGTCGCTCTTGCTTATCACCTTGTTCGTAGTTCTGTCGCATCGCGCAGACAAAAAGCGTTTCGCGCGACAGAGCCTAAGATCCGAACAGTCGTGAATTGTGCGACCCTTACTAAGAACAGGCGCAGCGATTTTGAAGGTAGTGCAAAAATTTCGGCAACAGCATACCATCCGGTTGGTTTTCATGCCGCTGTTTGTGCTGATCATGGTGGTCGTGAACATGCGCCTTGGCGTTTTTGGCGGTGATCTGACGTCGACACAACTGACCGCATTTGGTGTCAGTCTTGCCAGTCTTAAACAGGGCGAATGGTTTCGGCTGATCAGCGGGTCATTCATTTCTCATGACGTCGACATGTTCGTCCGCCAGTTTCTTTTCGCTGCGATCGCAATCGGTTGGTACGAATGGCACCAAGGCACGACACGTGCTGTTTTGATGTTTTTCTTCCTCGACATTCTGGGCACATTGACGCTGATGTTCGGTATCATTTTGACGCTTGAGCTGCTGGAGCTGGATGGCTTTTCGGGCCTGTCCGCAACGTTTGATGTCGGCATGTCCGCGGGTGGCTTTGGTCTGATCGGGGCGTCCATCTTTCACCTCCAACGGGCACGCTGGATACTCACACTCGGTATGATCGCTCTGGTCGTAAAGTCCCTGCTGTTCCCGGAGATCATCGCGGACATTGCACATCTGTTGATGTTACCTGCCGGATTTTTGGTCGAGCGAATTCGATTGCAAATGGGTGGCGCGCAGCAGGCCAATCTGGGCTGAGTTCCGGATTTTCAGGCTGATGGCAGCGACTTCACGTCAAAACCATACACCGATCTGTATTCCGATAAGATGCGTTATTCCCATTGCCACAATGCCCCAGAACGCGACCCTTAGTGCTGCGGGCGCTACCGCAGCACCCCCCAATCGTGCCCCAATCGCCCCAAGTGCGAGCAACATGCTCAGTGCAACGCCCACGACGGCCCATGAGAGCGCCTGTTCAGCTGCAATCAAAGCAATGAGAACAGGCGGAAACCCTCCCGCCAAGAACGCAACGGCAGAGGCGATGGCCGCCTGAAAGGGCCGCGCGCTCAATGCATCACTGATCCCGATATCCTCGCGGGCGTGGGTGGCTAGCGCATCAAAAGATGTCATTTCCAGTGCTGCGATGCGCGCGGTTTGCTCTGTCATGCCCCGCGCGACAAACAGAGAGATTAACTCGGTTAACTCGCCTTGTGGATTGGCGGCCAAGGCGCTTGTCTCGCGTTTCAGATCCGCTTTTTCGGTGTCCGCCTGCGAACTGACAGAAACATATTCGCCCGCTGCCATCGACATGGCGCCTGCGACCAATCCAGCCGTGCCCGCCACCAGAATCTGACTGGTTGAATTCGCTGCAGCAGCGACCCCGATAATGATGCTTGATGTCGAAATCAGCCCGTCATTCGCACCCAACACTGCAGCGCGTAACCATCCCGTTCGTTCCGTGAAATGTGTGTGATCTATGATGTCGGTCATCGTGTTTCTGCTGATTGAAAACGTATTTTCACACATAACCCTGGATTATTATCTTCCAATGCCAATTTTCCCTCATGCATTTCGACAATCGCAGCAACAAGGCTTAGCCCCAATCCGTTTCCGGGTGTGGTTCGGCTTTGCTCCAACCGGTAAAGGCGGCGCAGAACATTCCGTCTTTCCTCTGCGGGGATTCCCGGACCTGTATCGCAAACGGAAACCTCGATCCACTCCCCTGACCGCCCAACGGAGAGTGTGATATCCGATCCTGCCGGCGTATGCCGCAACGCGTTCTCCATCAGATTTGCAAGCACCTGCCCCAGTAATCCTTTCTCACCAGATACAACATATGTTCCCTCTTTGGGCAGGTCCGCGATCAGTTTGTGACCCCTCTCGTCTGCCGCTGGTTCGTAAACTTCGGCAAACGTTGCCGCAAGCGCACGCAGGTCAACTGGCTTGAACCGGTTTTTGGGACTTCCTCCTTCAATCTGCGCAATTTGCAAGAGGGACTGGAATGTCGCCACGATTCCGTCTGTCTCTTGACCCGCCTTGTCCAGAACATCCACGAGGTCGGCTCGAAGGGCTGGCATTTCACGCGCTTTGCTAAGCAAGACCGACACCCGTTGAATTGGCGTTTTAAGGTCGTGAGCAATATCTGCTGACACCTGTTTTAAGGCGTCGACCGACGATTGCTGCGCCCCTGCCATGCGGTCAATCTGCCCCGCGATCATTGACAGGTCGTCTGACCGGCCCGCAATTTTCGGGACACGCGCGGCCAGATTTCCTTGGGTAAGCTGTTCAAGGGTCTGGCCAATCGCCTCGATACGTCGCCCGCTGCGTCTGGAAATTACCAACCCTGCGGCAAGGGCAATTGCCGTCGTAGGCAGCAGGCTCAACACCAGAATATTGATAAATAACTCGCCGAGATCTTCGATCTGGGCGCGGCTGGAGGAAACCGTCAGCCGACCGTCATGAAGCGACGCGCTTAGCGTGAGGTAATCCGCCTCGGAAAGATCTTCCTCTTCTGGCAGGGACATGACCCGAAATCCGTTGCCGGCAGGCGAAATAAACCCGTTACCAAAATGGCGTCCATCGGCAGTTGTAAAACTCAAGATGCGGCGTTCAGGGTTCGTCATCGCCGCCTCCGCCGTGATGAGTTGGGCAACAGCATTGGCTGACGGGGCCGCCTGAAACCCCGCCAGGTCCTGCTGCAAATCGATGCGCATCGTCTGATCGAGCGAGTCGCGAATGATCAGAAACGACGCGCCCAGACTGGTGAGGCTCACAAGAGCGAAAAGAGCAACCAAGGCGATGGAGAGGCGAAGCGGTGTCGAGCGCAGCAAGGCGTCAAATTTGTCCCTCAGCGGCGTCATTCCTCGATCCGGTAGCCGGAGCCGCGCACTGTTTTGATCAATTCGATCTCAAAGGGTTTGTCAACTTTTGCCCGCAACCGGCTGATATGGGTTTCAACTACATTGGTTTGCGGGTCGAAACTGATGTCCCAGACCGCTTCAAGCAGCATTGTTCGCGTCTGCACGCGGCCTTTGCGCCGCAAAAGATGCTCCAGCAATGCAAATTCGCGCGGCAGCAGGTCTATCTCCAGATCATTGCGCACTACTTTCCTGCGCATGAGATCCATCGTAAGATCACCCGCTTTCAAGAGGCTTTCCTGTTCCTTAAGCTGTGGTCGCCGTGACAGTGCCGCTACGCGCGCTGAAAGTTCTCCAAAGGCAAAAGGCTTGATCAGATAGTCATCAGCACCCGCTTTGAGCCCGTCAATACGGTCGTCGACGCCGCCAAGCGACGTCAGAAAAATGACTGGCGTCAGGTTCCTTGCAGCGCGCAAAGTTCTTACGATCGAAACGCCGTCAAGTTCCGGCAACATTCGATCAATGACCAGAACTTCATAGTCGGTTGTCGTTGCCTGAATAAGACCGTCGCGGCCATTGGCAATCAAATCAACGGTGTGGCCCTCTTCGCGCAGGCCTTGGGCGATGTAATCACCCGTCGTCGCGTCGTCTTCAATGACCATTATCCTCATGTCATGTTCCAAACAGGTGGTGCGGCCCTTAAGGACCGCACAGTCGTCTACGGGTTGATTTAATCAGCGCCCTCAGTTGCTGTCCGAAGCGTCGCTGTCATCGTCATCGTGATCTTCAACTTGCGCTTTGATCATCTTGGTGTCGGCGTTGACCATGAATTCCTTTTCGGACCCATCAGCCATCAGAACATCGACCTCGATCAGTGTACCATTACCGGTGGCCTCATCGTCGATCTCCATGCCGACAACTTTTCCGCCTGTCGACGCTTCGACCGGCGCGATCAGATCATTCATTGCCGGGTTTTCCACCAGAAATTGTTGCAATTCAGCGGCATCATCGGATGCTTTTTCAGTCGATGCAAATGCAGCACCTGAAATAGCCGTCAGTGCGATCATACCGGTTGTCGCAGCAGCGATAAGAGTATTGCGTTTCATAGTCTTTCTCCTAGGTTCAGAACGACATCGCGTCGTCCGATGCCAACAAGATGGGGGGTGGGTATGTCGAAGCGGTGTGATCTAGATTACGGATCGGTAATTTCGGGACGTGTCAGGTCTGCAACGAAAAAGACGGTAAGAAATTCTGACGTCTTTCTCAGTTCCAAGCTTTAGCGCGACTTTATGCCGG
>Ga0115567_10006409_pt1 | contig 11261 bp, 5 predicted proteins | sample COGITO_mtgs_1204_2_FD_88679 | JGI IMG/M metagenome (GOLD analysis project Ga0115567, IMG submission 88679) | Pelagic marine microbial communities from North Sea - COGITO_mtgs_120412 | ecosystem: Environmental > Aquatic > Marine > Epipelagic | place: Germany:Helgoland, sampling site Kabeltonne... | reverse complement strand
TTTCTAAATCAGCCGAGATTAGACGGAAATCCGATAGAGAAGATATACAGGCTTTATTGTCTAAAGAAAATTTACACTTAGTGAAGGAGAGTGAACTTCTTCTTACAAGAGGATTGTATAATATCAATACTTCAACTTCAGAATTAATTTCAAAATTGAAATCCATAATCCAAATAGCCGATGACATAGAAGGGAATTATACTGGCGGTGATTTGTCAGATAATATTTGATGTCACTTGATTGGGCTCACAATTAAATGTCTTAATCTCATTAGAGTTTAAGACTTTTTTTATGGGTTTTTGTAGCAATAGTTGGGGTAAGGTATGCTGATAGGTTTTACTTATGAATCTCTATGTATTTATCCATCATAAAAAGCCCTCCATCAAAAATGGAAAATTAAGGATGTATTTCTACATGGAATAATGTATTTTTATCGCTCTAAATCAAAATGTTATGATTAAAAATATACTATTACCTATATTGTTGTTGGTTTCTGTTATTTCTTTTGGACAAGTTCCTAATTATGTTCCAACAAATGGGCTTGTTGGTTACTGGCCTTTTAATGGCAATGCTAATGATGAAAGTGTTAATACGAATGATGGCACTGTTAATGGTGCGACATTGACAACGGATAGATTTGGGAATGCGAGTAGTGCGTATGATTTTGATGGGGTGGATGATTATATTTCAGGAACTGCAAGCAGTAGTCTGGATGTCTCTACTACTCAGACTCTTTCAATGTCATGTTGGATAAACGTATTAACCTTTCCTCCTTATAATGGGGGGCAAATGGGAGCAGCTAGAATCTTTTCATTATCTGATGTTGAAGGTACAATAGTGGGTCAGCAATATGCACTAGCAATCAACAGTGAAGCGCAAATTTATTGGTTAGCTCATGGCCCTGCAGGTTTTGAAAATAATGGAGGAAATATTTCCTCATCTATTTTGAGTAATTCTAATTGGGAGCATTTAATAATGACTTATGATGGTGATTCAATAAAGTTTTATTTAAATGGGTTATTAGTTTTTTCTAAGCAGGAGATTGATAGTTTCCAAGCAGCTTCCAATGGTTTTTTAAATATTTCTTCTTTAATAAACCTACCAATTACACCTTTTAACGGTCAAATTGACGACATCGGAATCTGGAACCGTGCTTTAAATCAATGCGAAATCTCTGCACTCTATCACGCACAACAATTAACACCACCAGTTGTTACTCTGGGGTCAGACACTCTCTCCATCTGTGGAGCCACAACCACATTAGACGCTGGTACAGACCCTACATGGGCTTCATACTTATGGAACACTTCAGAAACTACCCAAGATATTTCAGTTTCCAATGCTGGTTTGTACACCATAGCGGTAACAGATACCAATGGATGTATAGGATACGACACCACCTTGGTTTCCATTATAGCCCCAACAATTATTGCCTCAGATACAGTGATATGTATTGGGGATTCGGTAGTGCTAACAGCTTGTCCAACAGGAAATGGTTGCATGGAATTACCTTCAAATCTTCAAAACGGTTTAGTTGCCCACTATCCATTCTGCGGTAATGCCAATGATGAAAGTGGAAATGGAAATAATGGTACAGTTAATGGTGCAACGTTAACTACTGATAGATTCTGTAATGATAACAGCGCCTATAGTTTTGATGGCTCTAACTATATATCAACACCTTCAATAAACCTACCATCGTTCACGATCAATGTTTGGGTTAAAGTTGATGTGAATGGCTTTGGGACGAACAGAGCTATTTTGAGTAAACATTATAGTGCTTCTACTTCTAACTCAAGCTATATATTAATGTCCAATACCACTGCGTCTTCGATACCAAGAATGTATTATACTAACACCTCTAGTACACCTTATTGGGCAGATGGTCCAGTTTCACTTGATTCTAATTGGCATATGTTGACTGGTACTTTAGACGGTACTTCTTTAAAAATTTACATTGATGGTACATTGATGGATACAGATATTGGGGGTATTTCCAAATCAAATACAATTCCACTATTAATTGGAGCATATCATAGTAATTCAGGAGTTATAACACCTTCTTACAAGGGAGTTATTGATGAAATTAGCTTATGGAATGAAGTTAAATCAGAAACCGAAATCCAACAACTCTATCAACTAGGAAATTACGACATCACCTGGTCCACAGGAGACACCACATCAAGTATTACCGTTCAACCAACGCAAACAACAACGTATTCGGTAACAGTAGATGATGGTATATCGAGTTGTACAGACGATGTTACCATAACGGTAAACGACCCACAGGTAAACCTCGGTCCAGACCAAAGTGTTTGTCAGGGTGACAGTGTATTATTAGATGCGGGTTCAGGTTACAATTATTATAGTTGGAGTACTGGAGAAACTTCTCAAAGTATATATGCCAGTCAAGGTGGAAATTACGATGCTACGGTAGGTGATTCTGTTGCAGTTAATAATAATTATTCTTTGGAGTTTGATGGGGTTGATGATTATGTGGAAACTAATAATTCACCTAATTGGTACGGTGGTAATGCATTCACATGGACATTATGGGTTTATTTATCAGATATTAATTCTGATCAACTTTTTATTAAACATGGGACAGCGAATGGTGCTTCGGGAGATGGTGCATACTTTAATTATTTTGCCCAACGAGTTATATTCACTTCACCGTTAAATGGAGGTGAAGGAGTAATGTCACCAATAAATGTTATTCCACAAAATACATGGACACATTTATCAATCGTCGTGGATGTTAATCAAGAAACTACGCTTTATGTGAATGGACAAGATGTTTCATTGACTGCATACAATGGTATTTTGACTTCCATAGCTCCACCATCTACGAGTATGGTATTTGGAAGGGATGTATTAAATAATCAGCAGAGTCTCAATGGTAGATTAGATGATATATTAATTTGGAACACCCCCCTAGCCCAATCTGAAATTCAACAATACATGAATTGTCCACCATCTGGAAATGAAACAGGCCTTGTAGGTTATTGGGATTTTGAAGAAGGAAGTGGTACAACTACAACTGACCAAACAAGCAATGTAAATGATGGAACATTAAATGGAGGTGTAACATGGAGCCCAGATGTTCCAAATCAATCTTGTGTTTCGTGTACTGCAACTGATAATATAACTATAACAGAATTACAACCCACAGTAGGTTCTGAAACAGTTTCAGAATGTAATAGTTATCTATGGAGTGCTGATGGACAAACGTATAACCAAACAGGACAATATACCGCTGTGTTATCCAATGCACAAGATTGTGACAGTACTGTTACTTTAAATTTAACAATTAACCAAGCACCAACTGTAAATGCAGGAGCAGACCAGACGATTTGTTCAGGAAATCCGGTAACAATATCAGGGAATGGTGCCACTTCATATACTTGGGATAATGGAGTAAGTGATGGTGTCGCATTTACACCGCTTTCAACAGCGACATATACAGTTACAGGTACCGATGGAAATGGTTGTGAGAATACAGATCAAGTGGTAGTAAATGTAAATACTTTACCCGCGGTAAGTGGAGGTTTAAATGTTTCTGTATGTATTGGAGATTCAGCAGTATTAAATGGTTCTGGGGCGGTAAGTTATACCTGGGATAATGGAATTACGGAGGGAGTTCACTTTGTACCTTTATTTTCTAATACATATACAGTAATAGGAACGGATGGGAATGGTTGTGAAAATACAGATCAAGTAGATGTAAATGTAAATCCACTACCAACTGTAGGAGCAGGAGTAGACCAAACCGTATGTGAAGGAGACCCAGTAACCGTATCAGGTACAGGAGCAAGTTCATACACATGGGATAATGGAGTAAGTGATGGTGTAGCATTTAACGCAACCACTACCACAACTTATACTTTAACCGGTACCGATGCCAATGGATGTGAGAATACAGATGATATGGTAGTAACAGTAACATCTTCACCAACTGTCGTTGCAATAGCAGCCGCAGATTCTGTATGTTTAAATTGGGAAAATGTTACCCTTTCTGGTTCACCTGAAGGTGGTGTTTTTTCAGGAAATGGAGTAACTGATAATCGTTTTTATCCACCCGTAGCAGGAGTAGGTTCACATGTTGTTGTGTATAGTTATACAGACCCAACTACAGGTTGTGTCGGTACAGATTCATTAACCATCGTAGTTGAGGAATGTACAGGTATAGTAGAAGTAATGAATAGTAACTTAACAATCTACCCCAACCCAACCCAAGACCAAATAACCATCGATATAAAGGGTTATAATGGAGGTGTTAATGTTGAGGTGTATGATTTACAAGGAAGGTTGTTGGAAACCACCACAAACACCATTGTATCACTTAAAAAACACGCCAAAGGAATCTATGTTCTTAAGGTGAGTTATGGAGAGGTAACTGAAGAGGTTAGGGTAGTGAGGGAATAGTCACTCCCTTTAGCTTTGTAGAAAATGAGACGCAGGTTTTCCACAAGCAATGAATGATAAATGACTTAATTTTTTTATTTTAGTGAGGTTAAGACAACAATTGGCTTTACGTCGTTAAAAAAATATTGACTTAAAAAAAATCATATATTAGTTAAATGAAAAAACAAACACTCACATTTTTAGCAAGTTTATTAATTTGTTCAGGAATTTATGCACAAGCTCCCGAGGCGATCAACTACCAGGCAGTGGTAAGAGACGGTGCTGGTGCAATAGTTGCCAACCAGAATGTAGGAATACAGCTTTCTGTTTTGCTAGGAAGTGCAACTGGTACAGCCGTTTATCAAGAGACATTTACTCCTACTACCAATACATTTGGCTTGGTGAATATACAAATAGGAACAGGAACTGCACAAACAGGTGCTTTTAATACAATCGATTGGGGCAACGGTCCTTATTTTATAGAAACAGCTGTGGATGTAACAGGTGGCACCAATTATGTTACAATTTCTACCACCCAATTCATGAGCGTGCCCTATGCGTTGTATGCGAAGAATGCGGGGTTAGATAGTTCAGCAGTGCAGGCAATGATTGATACAGCTGTGTCTAGTAGTTCATCTTCTGGTTTTTCAGTTAGAACCGGTACTGCAAATTACTCTGGTTATGATGTACCAGTATATACTATGAATATAGACACAATCTTCCTTGCAAGTGGTCAGTGGGTAGAATTCGAAACAGATATTTCAATTTCACACGGGAATACTGGCGGGAGCTATCCTTTTATTGGAGTTTCTGTTGGCATTACAAATACTTCAGGAGATGAGGTCATAAACTCAGGATCGTTTAGTGCAACAACGAATACTTCAGGAATTACTGGGACTGCTCAGGGAAATAAATTTATTAAAAACATGTCTGGTTCTACTAAAATGTATATTATAACTGGTTCAACATCCACAAGTTTCACAAGTACAGGAAGTTATTATCCTTATGCAAATCGTAATGCAAGTTGGAACTACCAGATAAAAAAATATTAACAACTAATTTTTTGAATTTTAAAAACTACATATTACTCATATTGTTTGTACTAAGCTATTTGCTAGGTCATTCTCAAGCTCCAGAGGCGGTCAACTACCAGGCAGTGGTTAGAGATGGTGCTGGTGCGATAGTTGCGAACCAGAATGTAGGCATACAGCTTTCTGTATTACAGGGTAGTTTGTTTGGAACAACCGTTTATCAAGAGACATTTACACCAACTACCAATACATTTGGCTTGGTAAACATGCAAATAGGAACAGGTTCTGTGCAAACAGGAGCTTTTAATACAATCGATTGGGGCAACGGTCCTTATTTTATAGAAACAGCTGTGGATGTTACAGGTGGCACCAATTATGTTACAATTTCAACCACCCAATTTATGAGTGTGCCTTATGCATTGCATTCTAAAACAGTTGACACCACTTTTTTAAATAATGCAATTAATTCGGTTAGTACAGACAATCAGAACATTACAGGTTCATCGATCAATGGAACGGATTTGATCATAGGTATTGAAAACGGTACCAGCGATACAGTAGACCTATCCTCTCTAACAGATGCAGATGCAGATTCTACCAATGAAATTCAGTCCTTAAGTCTTGTCAATGATACTTTGTATTTATCAGGGCCATCAAGTGTAGATACAGTAGATTTAGTGCCTTACAACTCTGGGGCAGGTGGCTTCAATTCTATTCCAATTGCAATGGCTAACATTGCTTCAAATGGTACTATCAATGTAAGTTCAGGAAATATCATTGTTAACCATGTTTCTGCTGGCAAATATGATATTGATGTTACTAATTATAATTTGGATGGTACTAATTGTGTTATTCAAGTTACTGCAAACGGTACTTATTATGATGTTTATTATTTAACTTCCCCTGACGTATCTTATGATCTTAGAGTTCACACACACAATATTAACTCTTGGCTAAATCGTTCCTTTTCAATCATTATTTACAAACCATAATTTATGAAAAAACAAATACTCACATTTTTAGCAAGTTTATTAATTTATTCAGGAGTTCATTCACAAGCTCCCGAGGCGATCAACTACCAGGCAGTGGTAAGAGACGGTGCTGGTGCGATAGTTGCGAACCAGAATGTAGGAATACAGCTTTCTGTATTGCAGGGAAGTGCAACTGGTACAGCCGTTTATCAAGAGACATTTACTCCTTCTACCAATACATTTGGATTGGTAAACATACAAATAGGAACAGGAACTGCACAAACAGGTGTTTTTAATACAATCGATTGGGGCAACGGTCCTTATTTTATAGAAACAGCTGTGGATGTAACAGGTGGCACTGCTTATGTTACAATTTCAACTACTCAATTCATGAGTGTTCCTTACGCATTGCATGCCAAAACAGTAGATACTACATATTTAAACAATGCTATCAGTACCATTAGCACAGACGACCAGAACATTACAGGTTCATCGATCAATGGAACGGATTTGATCATAGGTATTGAAAACGGTACCAGCGATACAGTAGACCTATCCTCCCTAACAGATGCGGATGCTGATTCTACCAATGAGTTACAGGCATTATCACTTTCCAATGATACACTTTATTTGAGTAATGGGAATAGCGTGTATTTGGGTAATTTTAATTCAGGTTCAACTTCAACTTTAAATGGAAATATCATTAACTCCTTTTCCATACCAAGCTACCTTTACAATACGGGTGATTGTAGCGATTCGAGTTTAATTGTTGATACAAGCTTTACAATGACTAGCTTAACCATGCAGTTTTGTAATTTAAAAATTAATCCCGGAGCTTTATTTTTTTTGGGAAATACTTCAGGTAGTGCGGGAACTTACACTTTAATTGTTAAAGATACATTAACTATTGAGGGTAATATAATAGGAACTAATGATCTTTGTACAGGTGATAATGAATATTATGTGGCTTCGGGAACTCCAGGGTGTTGTTGGTATAGAACATCATGGTCAACTATGGGAGGTACAGGGGGTGGTGGAGATTCAAAACCAGGAATAGCTAATGCTACCGGTTGGAATGCAAATACTGATCCTGCATACTTTAATGTAACACCACCTACTTGGAACTTTAATACTAATAATTATGGATTGACGGGTGGTTGTGTTCCTAATACTACAGGTTATAGCGTTACACAAAACGATTTATACCATGCAGTAAAGATCAGAACTGCATTACATGGCACCAGAGGGGGAAGGACAACAGGAAACCCTACTGCAGGTAGGGGAGGTGATGGTTTGTATATTATAGCAGGTGTTGTAAATTTTTCTAATTCTGGAATTATAGATTTAAGGGGAACAAATGCATTAACTAATGCAGGTGGTGGAGGTGGTGGTAGTATAGTTATTTCTGCTACTGAATTTATAAATCAAAACGGTTCAATTCTGAATCATGGTGGTTATGGTGATGGTGGAACATTTTTTTCACTTGGTTGTAATGACGGAGGAGATGGTAATATTTTAATAATTGAACACTAAAAATATTATATGAAAAAAAATATTTTAATATCAGTTTTAAGTTTAACACTTCTAGTTCAGTTTGGAATCTCCCAAGAGGTACATTCTTCTGCAGGAGAATTTGGCTCCAATGCAACCTTACAATATACCTACACCATAGGCGAACCCATAATTGAAACAGGTACATTGCCCAATAACTATGTAACGCAGGGTTTTAACCAGCCTTTTGATAATTGCATTATAAAACCAGACATTCTTGCCGGTAACGACCAAACGATTTGTGAAGGAGATACAGTTACTTTTGCCGGTTCTGGTGGCGTGAGTTACACTTGGGACAATGCTGTAACTGACGGTGTACCGTTCTTAGTTTCATCGACTACTACATTTACAGTTACTGGTACAGATGATAATGGATGTACAAACACAGACAGTGTTGTCATTACCACTTTACAGTTGCCCTCAATCTCTTCTGGAGGTGATCAGACCATATGTGATGGAGATACCGTAACACTCAGTGGTTCTGGAGGAATAAGCCACACTTGGGACAATGGAATAACAGATGGAGTTCCATTCAGTGTGTCTGCTACAACTACATATACAGTTACAGGTACAGATGCTAACGGTTGTACCAATTCAGATTATGCCACCATTACAGTAAATCCAAATCCTAGTGTAGATGCTGGAAATGACCAAACCATTTGCGAAGGCTCACCTGTTACCCTTTCGGGAACCGGAGCATCATCCTATGTATGGAACAATGGAGTATCAGATGGTACGCAATTTAATCCTACAGTTACTACTACCTATGCAGTTATTGGTACAGATGCCAGTGGATGTTCAGCAACAGATTCTGTTACCATAACAGTAAGTACTTCTTTAAATGTAATTGCTGGAGCTGATACGACTATTTGTGAAGGTGAAAGTATCACCCTTACAGCTGCGGGTGCAGTCAACTACGCATGGGACAATGGAGTAACTGATGGAATTTCTTTTACACCTCTAAATACAACTACCTATATTGTAGTTGGAACAGATAACAATAATTGTGAAGGGACAGATACTGTTTCGGTTTTCTTAAATCCTTCTCCCAACTTAAGTGGAACAACAACAGATATTTCACAAGGAGCAGATGGCGCTATAGACATTGATGTAATTGGTGGCACGCCACCCTTTGTTTACGACTGGGACATGGATGGACTGGGAGATTTTGATGACGATGAGGATCTTTATAATTTAGATGCTGGCACTTATATGCTTGTGGTAATGGGCAATGAAGGATGTAAGGACACATTAATATTAATTATAAGCGAAGATACAGATGTAACGGCAAATCCATTATTATCTCCAAATGGCGACGGTATAAATGATGTCTGGCTGATAGATGGATTGAGTAATTACCCACAATGCAAGGTCAATGTACTTAACCGATGGGGACAGGTACTATTCAGTAGTGTAGGCTATTCAACTCCCTGGGATGGAACCTACAACGGAACACTGCTTCCTGTTTCAGATTATTTTTATATTATAGATTTCGGAGATGGTACAGTAAATAAAGGAACGATAACTATCAAGTATTAATTTGAAAATAAATTCTTATGAAAAACATAACATTATTCATATTTATATTTGTAAGTTTTGCAGTAAATACAAGTAATATCAACGCGCAGCAATCTGCATTGCAAACACAATATTTTTTTCAGGAACATATTATCAACCCCTCATATACGGGTAGTAGAACGTATGATCCTGTTTATTTAGGTTATCGTAATCAATGGAGTGATTTTCCAGGAAGCCCAGAGACATTTACTTTAGGTGGTCATTATGCGATAGATTTGAATCATGGAATCGGTGGAGGTTTCTTCAAGGATAATTTAGGTGGTGCTTTTAGTCAAACAGGTGGTCAGCTCAATTACGCTTATCATGTCCAAATTAATGACAAAGGGTTTTTTAGCTTAGGAGCAGGAGCTATTTTTAATCAGTTCAGTGGGGATTATTCTAATCTCGACCCTAACGATCCCGTAACGCAAATAGGCAATGAAAGTAAATTAGCAACAGACTTATCATTAGGTGCGCATTTTTCATCTGAAGGATTAAAGCTAGGAGTATCAGTAAACAATCTAATGGAATCAAGTATTAGCGATTATGGTGCTGTTCCTTCAGACAATAGATTGTATCGACAATTTAATATATTGGGTTCATATAGAGTAGATTTTGACAGTTCATTTGCTTTAGAGCCTATGTTCTTATTAAAGACTATTGGTACTACGCCTGCTCAATTCGATGCTACTTTACTTGCGCATATAAAACAAATTTTTAGTTTAGGATTAACTTATAGAGCGGGTGATGCATTGGCATTTATAGCCGGTGTTCAATATAAGAAATTGCTTTTTTATTATAGTTACGATATGACCACATCCAGTGCGCAAAGCTACACTGGACAAACTCATGAGATTACTTTAGGAACTAGAATTCCTGGAAAAGGAGGAAGAATAAGTGGGGATAAAGATTCTGATGGAGTTACTGATGCAGATGATGAATGTCCAGATGTACAGGGCCCTATAGAAAATAAAGGTTGTCCATATGGTGATGCTGATGGTGATGGACTTCCTGATAATATTGATAAATGTCCACAACTCAAAGGAATAATTGAATTGGGAGGATGCCCAGACAGAGATAGAGACGGTATAGCAGATTTACAAGATGAATGTCCAGATATACCAGGCACAATATATAATGGAGGATGTCCTGAGTTTAGTCAATTACATGTTATCGATAATAGAGGTAGGACAGTGACCATAGTTAATGAGCATAGTAATGGTGAATACATAGTAAGAGGAATACCCCATAATAGCGCTTATTATTACCTTGTGGAGTCTAGAAAAGATGAAATACCTAATCCAATCTATATAACCATAGTTAACCAAGAAGGTGAGCATAGAATAGAGGCCTCTTTGGGAAAGTCTGGTTATTATGAAGTTAAAAAGCCTAAGGTTGAAAATACAGATGTAGAAGATGTAGAAGAAGAGACTACTCAGGATGAGGTTTTGCCGATACAAGAAGAAAAAGAAGAGGTAGTGCTTGCAACAGAGGAAAGAAAAGTAGTAGATCAAGCTTTTGGAGAATTAGAATTTGAAAATGGTAAATCAATAATTAAAGAAAGTTCTTACCCTTCATTATTAGAATTGGTTAAATTGTTAGATAACAATGCAGATTGGAAGGTTTCCTTTACAGGTCATACAGATAATGTAGGAGAAGCAATGTTTAACATGTTACTATCCAAGAAAAGGGCAGAAGCTGTAAAAGAATTCTTAAATCAATTTGGTGTAGATGACAACAGAATAGT
>Ga0115567_10006408_pt1 | contig 11262 bp, 7 predicted proteins | sample COGITO_mtgs_1204_2_FD_88679 | JGI IMG/M metagenome (GOLD analysis project Ga0115567, IMG submission 88679) | Pelagic marine microbial communities from North Sea - COGITO_mtgs_120412 | ecosystem: Environmental > Aquatic > Marine > Epipelagic | place: Germany:Helgoland, sampling site Kabeltonne... | reverse complement strand
TTCTGGCTTTGGTTAAAACAGAAGGTCTACGGATCAAAGTCATATACTCATATGGCCTCACTGATTCAGCAAATCAGAAAATTAATCTGGCACTACCATGAAGATAATTTGATATCAAAAATTTACTTTGATTACACTGCATATGCCAGCTTGTTATAGCTAATTATTGCAGGCCGCTTAGCAGCGCCGAGCTCTTTTGCGCAGCGAGGCGCGACAACGAGATTAGGCTCTTCCCTAATAAGGCGGAGTAACAATGCTGAGCGAAATAGAATGGTGCTGAGGGCACCTAAATTCATAACGCTACGGGTATAGAGCAAACGTAAGCGCCGTTACACACCATACCTCAATCACTGCCATCACAAGCAAAGAATGCATTTGACGATATTCGAGTTGCTATTGGTGGCTGTGCCCAGATCAATACATATTGTTCAAGCAGACAGCTTACTTCATCTGGAAACACATTCTCGACTTCAACAAAGACCTGCGGCTGTACACATTGCACAAATATTACATAAGCTTACAAATAGTGATCTTATTATTGGCTGATGCATCAACCATGTAATTTGACAGCGGCCTGGTTGGCGTGTCAGCTTTTGTAAAATCGAGTCAGCGAATTCACCCGCGTGACCAATGTTTGTTTCAAATAAAACAACATCGTGATTATCATCCATCGTAAAATGATTGGCTTGCGCTGCAATTTTCATGAGTGCATGTACGCTATATCGTAATTTAAAAATCTTTTAACCAGGATTTTTAATCAAACTCTGAGCTAGTGAACTTCAAAACACTTGCATTCTCCTTAACAGTCCGTTGTAGCGCCTCATCAAAGCCATCTTTAGATTTTGCCTGTATCTCCACTGATATATTCACCTCGACACCAATATTTGTCGTGAATTGTTGGACGATTTCATCAACAATCTCCACAAAGTCAATTTTTGCTTGCACCGGATCTAAGTCAATACTGCCATAAAATTGTCTTTTTACAGTTGTTTGAATTGGTGTTGGTTTAGGATCTGTTTCAAGCAGAGTTTGTTGAGGGCTTGATTCATAGGTTTCTAAGGTATTATTATCATCAGTAGATGATATAGCGTTACTAATAATAGGCTTAGATTGTTCAGGTTGTGCCACTGGCTTAATGAGTTCTTGATAATCGACAGCAGCTTGTCTTTCAATAATAAGTGAAGCATCATCTAGCATAAGCATTGTGCTTCGCCCAAACCCAAAGCCTAAATATCTATCCCCATCTTTACCAGTTGCGAAACCAAAATAATCCTGAGTTTCAAGGCCAGCATTAAGAGCATTTTTAAACACTTGATCTCTAACAAGCCTCGGTAAATATAAGTAATGACATGAGTCCTGCCAAACTTTAAGAGCACTTATTTCCGATATACCATCTTTGAAGTACCATTTTTTAAGCTCGTTATATAAATGAATCGGGCTCCATTCAGAAATAAGCCATTCTTCCTCTTTAAGTTTATTTTGGATCTCGTCTATAAGATTTTGGGCTGATGGTGAAACAGAAACACTTTCCCAAACTAACTTGTGCTGTCCTCGAGAAATATCTTCTACAGGACATAGAATCCATTTATACGCTTGCCGAATAACTTGGCGCAAATTATTTTCAGCTCCCTCACAATTTCGTAGAGCTTGCTTTCCTAAGGATATATTCAGATCAAGTTTTTCATCAGCAATGTCATTTGTAATGCTTTTCCAAGCGAGATATGTGCGGCCAGCATCTTTAAGGCGATTAACAGTGTCATAATCTGCAGCGAAGAAAATTAAACGATTTTGTTTTTGGCGTGGCTGTTCTCCTCTGAAACGAAGAATCTGTTCTGCTGCAATACAAGCTTGGTTTGAATCGCCACGGCTGTATGCAGCATCCGGTGGTAGTACCACAAGTCGAGGCCCGTTTGCGAAATCATCTGGCACATCTACAGATGGCGTAAATATATGGACGCCGCCAAAACAATTGTTTCGGCCGAATGTCTGCCCTACTCTGTCTTTAAGTAGTGGCTGTAGATCTTCTAGGTCATTAATATTTTGCTTTCTGCTTTCCATTTCTCGGCGTAAGTTAGGACGAGTATCCAGGTAATATCGATCTTGTTCTGAATACAGATAATGCAGTCGGTCACGTAAACGCTTTAGTACGTCTTCAAACACTCCGAGCGGTTGCCCAGGTTGCGCGCAACCTAATAGTATATGTTCTTGGTCAAGTCCTTTAACACCTTGAGCTGCGTTAGATGGCGCACTTCCTAAAAAGACTGTACGCATAGCTCGACGTGCTGCTTGAACACCACCAAATCGAGTATCATGGGCATCAATTTCAGCAGGGGTTGATCGAGGGCCATCGACTTCTTTTTCGATAACTGGCTCCCAGCCTTGAGGCAGGTAATGAATACTTTTATTTCGAACGTTACTGTCATCCAAGGCGATAGAGCCGGGCATAATCAAGGCGTCACGATTATCTGAATTCCATAAACGGTGAATCACAACTGCCATGTATTGCAAAACACCACGAGTACGCTGAAATTTATCGAGGGTTGACCAATCCTCGTATAAGCGATCAAAGACTTCTGGGTGAATTGGGTATGATTGGCATAAACGCTCGAAATAAACATTTGATTGGGTTTCAACGGGAAATTTATCGTTGTGGGCACGGTAAAAATCAGAAAACTGACGACTTATGCCTTCTACTTCTGCAAGGTCTCCCGCTGATTCAAACAATCGTCGACGAACAATTTCAAATGCCTCTGTGCTCGCAACTGGTTTCCATACAGACTCGACCCGAGCAAAGAATTTTTCAAGTGATTCGAGAGCTCGCTTACCCATGGAACCACCCACTTCAATCTCTGACTCAGGTAGCGAGGCTAATAAAATTGCATTTGGTACGGATTTCATAGCTTCAGTCAGTGCTTGTATAAATGTGATATTACTATCAAAAGTACCTGCTTTATAGTGTTTGCCAAGTTCAAAATTTTTGAAAAAAGCAACAAGTTCATCCATTAAAATGGCGCAAGGAGAAGCCTTGGCGATTAACTCTCGAAGGATTTCTTTGCCTGGAGAAGTGCCATCTTGATCACTTTGCGCAACCATGGCATAGCCTTCATCGCCTAAAAGTTGCCAAGCAAGCTCTCCCCAAAGAGTATTTGCTGTTACTGAACCATGCACTTGTGGTTGACTTGGAGAAAGCTTTATTCCATCAATGACGGCAATATTTGCTTGAGGCAAATCATGTATTCCTGCCTCATCGAGTAAAGGTGGAATCCCCTCTAGCTTATCTGTACTGACTTTTCGTGTCGCTAGATGCAATACCGCTAGCATTGTGTGAGTTTTACCACCACCAAAGGCTGTTTGGAGCTGTATAACTGGATCACCCCCAATGCCAGCAAGACGCTGTGCAACAGAGATGAGTAAAAGGCGCATGCCTTCGGTAATATAGGTGCGCGAGAAGAATTTTTCTGCATTTTGATACTCATCTACAGCTGTTCCTGAGGCCACTTGATATATATCAGCAGCAAATTCTGATTGCTTAAACGTCCCTTCTAAAACATCTTTATGTGGGTGTGCTATTTCTCGCCAAGGTTTTAAGCTCATGTTTTCTCTCTCATAAATTATCTCCTAGCCCCGTTATCAATCTTTGAATACCAGTGATCAAAGCATTGAAACTTCGTGATGAATTCTGATTAATATCAAGTAAAGGTCCTATTGCTCTAGAACCAGAAATCTTTTGATATTCAGGTGCGATTTTTTTTAGCTCTTGTGAAGGGTTTGCGAGTTTATCCGGATCACGAAACTTTGACTTTCCCTGTCTCTTCGACAAACTACTGGGGCCAATGGCTTGAGCTACTGCTTTTAGATCCCCCAAGTAAAATGATTCAAGCTCACAACAAGCAATACGAACAAGTACATTTGGTTTTCCAGCAGCGACACAGGTCTCTACTAAATTTTGCTTGATTTTAAAGCAATCCCCACTGTCTTTGTCCCGAAGTACTACAAATTTTGCATCGTCTCGAAGCCAAGCCCTTAAGCGAATGGGCAAGCGTTTTTCTAGATCTTGTTTGCCTTCAAAAACTACAAATTTAAGCTCAACTGTTTCTGGTACAAAAGCAGGGAGAAAGCCCTGAAGCATCGCTTTAGCAGAAGGTTCTTCTAAAAAAAAGACGAGGTGCGTCATTGAGGCCCAGCTCCTTCAAAAAAACCCTCTTTCCAAAGGTATCCCATTTGATCACCTTCAGCCATAAAAGCTGCGACCTGTTGATCATCCTGTGCTCTTTTGATTTTGGTTCGCCCATTTTCTTTTACGAGCCAATACACCTCTTCTAATTTCACAGCATTCAGAAAATCTGGCGAATGACTTGACACAAAAACCTGTCCACCTCGCTCAGCGTAGGCTCTGAACTCTTCGGCAAGCTCTACCAGCAAATTTGGATACAACTGATTTTCCGGCTCTTCAACACAAAGTAAAGGATGAGGTTGCGGGTCATAGAGCAAAACAAGATATGCAAACATTTTTATAGTACCATCTGAAACATAACGTGCCAGAAATGGATCTTCAAAAGCGCCATCTTGAAACCGGAGTAATACTCGCCCTTCCTCTGTTGTTTTTGCATCAACTGTTGTGATTCCAGGAATTCGAGTTGTGAGTTTTTCTAAAATAGTTTTAAATACTGTAGGGTGACGAGTATGCAAGTACTCAGTCACTAACGAAAGATTTTCCCCTTCTCTCGATAAATGCTCAGCATATCCAGCCTCTTGCTCTGGCCTTGCTCGACTAATATGGAAATCGGAAATATGCCAATTTTCAATTAAAGTGCCCAAGGCCATTACAGCAGGAAATCGTTCAAACTGAGCCAAGCCTTTTACTGCTAGAATATCTGGTGAACGCAATTTTTGCTGCTCGCGATCAAGTTCCTTAACATCAGTAACATTTTCAATCTCATTGGTGACAGCAGATCCTTCACCATTCGAAAAATCTAGAAAGTGCCAAGGCTGCCCACCACGACCACGCCGGTATTTTAAAATTTCCCGGGCTACTACCGGCCTTCCATTTTGCTCGTCTACGGACAAAAAATAAGTAACGAGAGGCGAGTTATCATACTCTCTAAACTTTATCTCTATGTCTATAGAGCCTGTTGCACCACGACTACGAATTTCCTTGAAGCCTCGACTTCCACCAAGCTTAGTTAAAGCTGTATGGACATTGCTTACCAATGATTCACGCAAAAACTCAAAGACACTAAATAGCGTTGATTTGCCGCTTCCATTAGCGCCAACAATGACGCAAAAGTGAGGAATATTTGTCATCTGAGCGTCTTGAAAGCTTTTAAAATTTTTAAGATTAATTGATTCAATATGCATAGGGCTATTCCTTAAAAATCCAAGCTTAGTTGTGCTTGCGTACCTGTATGACCAACGTCATGTGAGGCAGCAACAATCCCATTCCAAGCACCAATCAATTCATTATATGCCCTGGCATCTTCAGCACGTTTTTTACGTTCGCAAAGGGTATAAAGATGATAAGCAAGTTGCCTAATTTGCTCACCGCGCTCTGGCATAGCTGCAAGCAATGATCCTGCTGCAGATTCCCCTTGCTGGTTCAGTACCCGAATAATTTGATGACAGGCTTCCCAGATGGGAATTCGATGGTCTTCTTGTGGATTCCAATCTTGAGGATATTCATTCCATTTTAATAAGCGAACTTTACCACCACCAGATTCGATAACACCTGCATCACGAACGCCTTCTACAGAAGTTCCTTTAGCTCTTGCGAGCGTGTCTGCTTCGCCAAACTGGCCCTCACCCCAACCATACTGACTAAACCAATCATCACAAAAAAGAGTGTCTGCATCAAAATTGGCGCTGTCTGGATTGAGGTATTCTGTAATAGAACGGTTAATTAAAATGAGCGCATCATGCACAGTCATTTGTGTGCCGTCTTGATTAAGGACTGCTTGGTATTTTGAAAAAATCGCCATACCAGGCCCAATGGCTGCCTGGGCTAAATCAACAGGTGCGATGGGAGAAGCGCCAACGCTGCCGCCAATCATGGCTTCTAATGCATCAGGCATTGCCTCTCGAAGTTCCCGTTGAAACTGTCGACGCGAAATAGATGCGGCTTCAATCAGCCGTTTTTTGCAGACTAATACGACTGAGGAGGCTAAAGCATTAGTACCAGAACCAATCATTCGATTTGCGAGCTCTGTTCGCATGGGCCAAGTTCCGTCAATAGAAAACTCTGCTTGTATAACTGCATCTAAAAATGTTTCCCAACCAGCGCTCGAAGTACTGCCTTCTTTGGTTTCAGATTGTTTAAAGGCATAGTAAATCGTGACAGGAAAAGCAGGGTGACCTTTTTCTGCTAAGTTGTGTATGGCTCTTGTCATGCCATCTAAGAAAAACGCTTCAGCCTTTTCTTTACTACCATGGCGATATGGTGTCGCAACCAATTCTTCAGATTTTGGAACGGCCATGGTTGAAAATAGTTGTGGGTATATATTTTTAAGTGACCTTCTCATCCATACATAAAAAAAATCAGATAAATCAGCGTAGCCAATGTTGTCGTAATATGGTGGGTCCGTTGAAATTACTTTATAAGCACTTAGCTCTTGAGTCTCAGCATTAGATTGAAATGCTTTTCCTGCTTGCCCCCGTCCTAATGTCGAAAATCCTTTAATCATGCGTTGAAATAGGTTGTGAAAGCTACCAGAAGATTTACAAAAAATATTACTCTCTGCATAGTCCCATGTCATTGGTATTGCCTGTCTAGCAAAAACGCTTCTCATTTGAGAGTTGGCTGAATTCCATCCACAAATAGTTGAGCCATGGTTTGCAACCTGGTTAATAATAAAGCTTAAGTAAACAGCTAAAGAGTCGCCATAAGCCGTTGCACCTTTACCGCCATCATCAATCCCTATTCCATCATCATTCATACCTGCTTCTTGAGCATCTTCAATGACTTTTACACGAGCTTCTTGGACGAGATCAGAAAGGTTTGTAAGGGCGCAAAGTTGACGAGGAGTGAAGAGATCTCCGTAATATTTTAAACCATAAAGCTGTGTTCGAATATCTCTTGGGTTATGATTTATTGCAGTTTCAGGCTTCCATATAGGACGAGCTGATTCGGCAATATTTTCTATTTCTTGTGTTGGCGATAGATAAATACGGCCATTTTTACCTTCAGCAACAACTGCCATTAAACGCTGTTTAAATGTGCCTTGCTTTCCTTGTTCACGGATAGCCTTTACAGGAATTGGGGTGTCTGAAATCAAGCAATTAAAGTTACCACCACGCCCAATTTTAGTTCCATTTTTAGTGTCAGTTGGAAATTTACCTACTTTAACCATAAAACGGTATTTTTCCCCTTCAACTACTGGATATACAAAAGCTTCTTTACCATTTTTACTCGACAGTATAAAACTCGAAGCTAAAGGCACATCTACATGACTAAACGCTGGGTTCGGGCTTTTCACAGTTCTCGCCCATAACCAGGCTATCACTGTCAGCTCTTCACCTTCATATGGCTTTAAATCCGGTCGACCTTGTGTTATTTCTTCGGTGATTTTTACTTTTGGATAGAGATGACCTATACGTTTAAATGCCTCTTCTCTCATCCAATGACCATACCTGCGAACATCTTCTGCAAGACCTTTGGCGCCATCATAGTTTTTCAATAAATCTTGGTCTTTTTCACCCTCTGGCAATGGCCCTACTGGATGTTGTCCTGAAAATTTTGGTGGAATTTCAATCATGGCTTTATTGATCATCACTGCCACGGGGTTTAAATCACTGGCGTGGCTTTCAAGACCAAGGCGCTGAGCTTCCAACGGAATCGCACCACCACCAGCAAAGGGGTCATGAAATGCGGGGAGTTTGTCTGGGTTAAATAACTCTGCTGCTTGAGGATGTTTTTGATTCAATTTACATATGAATATCCAGCTTTCTTTTATAGCTGCACGAGCTTTATTCAAAATCTCTTCGTTATTAGTATTTTCCCATTTGACTAACTCTCGAATAATATTGAAGAGTTTTTCACGCTCAAAAATAATTTTTTGCTTAGTTTCATTTTTTCGCCTATCGCCGATGACGGTATCGGATGGATCATTAACCATCTGTGAAAATATAACTGCTCTACACGCAGGTAAAGGGCGTCTTGCCCACCATAAATGAAGCCCTCTAGGGTGTGCACCTATCCCTGGTTGTTTTTCATGCATACAAGCTGCATTGATAGCGTCGAGCGGTAAGGCTACTTCAATCAACTTCTTTGGCGTTTTAACTTGAGTCATAGAATTCATTTCACTTTTTGTTTTGTAACATATCTCGTATTTACGAAAATATCTTGCATTGCTTTAACCGCGTATAAACCGCGTATAAACCGCGTATAAGTTAGTGTTTAAGCTGATAAAAACTTGCCTTTTTTTCACCGATCTTCATAACTTTACCCTTTTTTATCAGCAACTTAACAAGCCTGTACGCTTGATCACCGTTCAGATGGCAAAGCTCCATGATATCCGCGCGCTTTATGCTGCCATGTTCTTTGATGTAACGCATAACCATCTCCTCTTGCTGGATCGACTCAAAGCCTGCCTGGCGTATATAGGCTGCTTTTTGCCCACTTTTGCGATAGAGCTTGCTACTGAGCGTATAGGTACGGCCACGACTTGTACCGTGCGCTTCGACTAAGCCAGATTCAACCATGACTTCGAGGCTCTTGCGTGCTGCGGCTTCAGGCTTTTGGATTGATTGTCGAATGTCTTTTATGCCAAGCCGTCGCTCTGTTCTCAGCAAAGATAATATGATGAGGCTGTCGATGGGCAACTCACCTTTTTCAGCATGGGGCTGATGCGCAAGCAGCACTTTGATAAATTCAAAATCTGGTTCGGTATTGGCCATATAGACTGACACTGTGTGCTGATTGGACATGGAGTAATCAGGGGATGGTCGACCATAACGCAGCATACCTTCGTAAATTCGATCAATACCACGACCTGTGCGTTCTGCTAAGCCTATACGTTTCATTGCATCTGCGAGCAAGGGATTGCGGGATCGTGGACTTGCAACCAGCAGATTTTCAAGGGATACACCATCAATAAATCCACCTGGATTACTAATGGATAAGCCATCATCATCAATTTTGACATGTACTGCGCCTAAACTGGCGTAGTCTCGATGGACTAGTGCATTAACAAAGGCTTCGCGAAAAGCCTGACGATCATAGTTTGGAATGGAGACTCGAAATAAGCCATCTTGCATTTCATCTTCGGTAACGCGAGCACGAAAGAGGATTTCAACTTCATCAAAGGTTTCTAAAAGAGGCTTTCTAAAAAATTCATTGACCAGCACATTCGTGCCTTGCATCACTTGAAAAGCAACTTCATACGCAGGCACATATTGCCGTAATAGATCGGGGGTTCCTAGAATCAACAATCCTGTTAATGTAATACGCTTGTTACCTGATGCGCCGGTGGTTATCCCTAAAGCGCCGTCGAGCTCATCATCAGATAAAGGCAGTAATGTTTGGTCGCCACCATATTTTTTTATAGTATTTCGGATACGAACTCGTTGCAGTGGGTCAATCGCTGTTAAAGGTATACCTTCGATTGGTTGTGCAGAAGGATCATGCAAACCTAAAGAAGATGCTCTTTGTGCAAATTCATGGGGATAAAAAGGCACTGCCTCTGGCGTACCATCAATTCTAAGACGTCGACGTTGCACTAAGCCTTCAGATGTAGAAACAAGCTGAGCTGATTTTGGTACACTAATTTGAGCAATACCTGTACCATCAATGTCCACTGCATTCACTTTTACAGTAAGAGCTGGATTGGTTTTATTCGCGATAAAAGCACTCAATGAAGTCACATTTTTATGCTTTGAATGTAAGCCAGTGATTTGACCATCATCCTCAACGCCAAGGAGCAAAGTACCACCTTCAGTATTGGCTAAGGCCACGATTGCTGCTATTAAATCCCTATCAGGCAAACATGTCTGATCGCTCTTAAACTCTACTTCTAGCGTTTCGCCTTGTTGAATTAATAATTCTAGGGCTTGTTGTTCACTTGTGATTTCTTCCCTAGTCATAGACTCGCCTCAATGGCTGTTGCTTTTGATAAGAGCTTGTTTAAATCGAGGTTTTTACTGGCTTCAGCCCAGTCTGGCTCTTGCTGAAATGGCTCACGTATATAATAAGGGCCCTCAAAAGTATCGCCATCCACAATTACAATAGCCAGTATGAATTTATCTGCCTGGTTCAAACCGTACAGAATCTCATTTTTGCTGACTGTAATAGTGCTTTGGCCTTTGGCACGACCTTTCACTTCGATGTGACGATCAGAGTTAATGGAGCCATCTGCATTTGATTTTGGTCGTGATGTTATATCCCAGCCACACTTTTCATGACCAACGTCTTTAACTTCAAACCCTAACGATTTTTCAGCGTTCATCACAGCATTCATAGCAATGCGCTCAATTCGACTACGAGCTGCTGCATCTACACTAAATTGAGATTCACCCTTAAGTTCGGCTAATAAACCTTGCGGTATGATTAATGCACCACCAATAACGACTGGTGTACTTGAGACAACATTTTTTAAGGCGGTAAGCTCTGTTTTGCGCTGTTCAAGCCGAGCGGTTAATTCATCTACTCTTCGCCTTGCCATTTCTGGTTGCATGCGAGGCTGCTTCCCTGCACTAACATCGTCTTTTAATTTAATGTATCGATCAGACCAATGATTAATTTCTTTAATAAGACGCTCGTTGACTGCTGCAAGGGTTTTATCCGCTTGTCGTTCACGGCGAATTTTAACTTCGTTATAATGTTCAGGCACTAGTTTTTCTGATGCCTGTTCTAAGGCAAGATTCTCTAAGTTGTTTTGTAACCAAGATGATTGGAGTACATCAGTCACCAAATTTCGGTCATAGTCATCTATGGGTAGTAAATCCAAATGTGGTGCCCAACCAGCACTACTCGCTTCGCCTTTTTCATTGATGACGACGAATTGTAAGCGTCTGGAAGCAACCTCAAGAGAATTACCGCCCTCTCGTACAATATGATCAACTATAAAAAGCATTTTAGGTTCTAAGCTCTCATCGCTCGGGTCAACCAATAAGGCACCTTGTTTGAGCTTTGATCTATGGGCTTCAAGGACGAGATCTGTCGTTGCATGCATGAGCGGGTGTATTGGATGGAGCATGTCGGCCATCACTTTTCCTGGCTGCCTTAAGTCATTTTTTTCAAAACAAACACGTTCGTACTTACGCAATACAGGG